>Ga0307372_10003098_pt1 | contig 26950 bp, 28 predicted proteins | sample OX1MG_FD_202533 | JGI IMG/M metagenome (GOLD analysis project Ga0307372, IMG submission 202533) | Soil microbial communities from Risofladan, Vaasa, Finland - OX-1 | ecosystem: Environmental > Terrestrial > Soil > Coastal area > Acid sulfate soil | place: Finland: Risofladan, Vaasa | collected... | reverse complement strand
TCAGTGTTGCCCTGGGGTTGCATGTGATAGATGTTGATTTCATTGTGATCCAACACCCGGTATTCCCCGACAGTTTGACCCGCTTCCAGGTCCACTGACACCGCCAGTTGTGCCAATAGGCGGTCGTAGGTGCCGGCCGTGAGCGGCAGCGTATGCTGTTTGCCGCCTTCGTTGCTGTGCGCCACATCCTTATCCCAATCGAATCGGATGTTTTCCTTTTTGTCTTTGTCATTGCCGGTATGCTCGTAGGTATATTGGAGCGATTGCAGCTTGCCATCCATCATCTTGAAGTGGCTGGTTTCCGTGACCACGTCGCTCAGGAACAGCGCCGCCAGCCCGGCTGCCTGGCTGACCGACGTATAGGTATAGCTGCCATCCTTGTTCTGAATCAGTGAGAAATTGGCGGTACCGATGCGCAGACTATCGCGGCCTATGGAATAGGTGGCCTGGTAGAGCGGAATCTTCTGCTCAGTATCCTGTGCGTGACTGGCAGCACTGAAAAGCAATACAGCCATAATTGCGCTCGATAACCCTAGCAGCTTGCTCATTACGTATTGTGTTCCTGTGCCGGCAACATAACAGGCGCCTGTAAGCGTTTACCGTCCAATATCACATGCTCATCATCAAGCTGCAGACGGCCACGGGCAAACCAGCCGATGACCTCGGGGTAGAGCCGGTGTTCCTGGCGCTGCACCCGTGCGCGCAGTGCGGCTTCAGTATCGTCCGGTCGCACTATTACTTTCGTCTGGGCGATCAGCGGGCCGCCATCCAGTGTCTCCGAGACAAAGTGCACGCTGCAACCATGCTCCCGTTCGCCACCCGCAAGCACGCGCCGATGGGTGTGCAGCCCACGGTATTTTGGCAGCAGGGAAGGGTGAATGTTCAACAGGCGGCCGCGGTAATGCCGCACAAAATGATCGCTGAGGATGCGCATGAAACCCGCCAGCACCACCAGGCCGGGGGAGTGGCGGTCAATCAGCCGGATGAGCGCGGCATCGAATTGTTTCCGATCCGGATATTCCGCGGGCAGGCAGGTTTCCGCGGCCACACCCGCGGCGCGCGCGCGTGTCAGGGCGCGGGCTTGGGAACGATCACTGATGACGGCGGCCACCGTTACCGGCAAGGAACCGTTGGCGGAGTTATCGAGAATCGCCTGCAAATTGGTGCCTTCACCGGAAGCCAGCACCACGATGGGCAAGTCGCTGTGCGCGGTGTGCGTCGGCATCAGCGGATGACGACGCCTTCATGGCCGCTTTCCACCTGGCCGATGCGAAAGGCACGTTCGCCCTGTTCCTTGAGGAAGGCGAGTGTGCGTTCGGAATCCGCCGCGCTTACGCACACCACCATGCCGATGCCCATATTGAAGGTGCGATACATCTCCTTTTCAGTGATGTTGCCCTGCTGCTGCAGCCAATCGAAAATCCCAGGCCGTGGCCAGGATTTCGCGTTCAGCGACACACCCAGCCCCGCCGGTATCACCCGTGGAATATTTTCCAGCAGCCCGCCGCCGGTGATGTGCGCCAGTGCCTGCACCGGCACGCTCCCGATCAGCTTCAATAGCGGCCGCACATAGATGCGCGTCGGTTCCAGCAGATGATCGATGAGTGCGCGCTCGCCGATGCGTTGTTCGAAGGAAGCGCCGCAAGCCGAAACTGCCTTGCGGATCAGCGAGTAGCCGTTGGAATGGGGCCCGGTGGACGCGAGGCCGATGAGCGCGTCGCCGGTTGCGACTTTGCTGCCGTCGATGATTTTGCTTTTTTCCACCACGCCCACCGCGAAACCGGCGAGATCGTAATCCTTGCCTGCGTACAGGCCGGGAAGCTCCGCGGTTTCGCCGCCCACCAGCGCGCAACCCGCCAGTTCGCAACCGCGGGCGATGCCGCCGATTACGACGGCAGCGGTCTCCACATCCAATTTTCCGGTGCCGTAATAATCCAGGAAGAACAGCGGTTCTGCTCCCGAGACCACGATGTCGTTCACGCACATGGCCACCAGATCGATGCCGATGGTTGCATGCCGGCCGCTGTCAATGGCGAGACGCAGCTTGGTGCCGACGCCGTCGGCGCCGGATACCAGCACCGGCTGACGATAGCCGGCCGGGATTTCCACCAGCGCGCCAAAACCGCCGATTCCACCCAGCACTTCGGTGCGCCGGGTGCGCTTGGCCGCCGGAGTAATGCGCTCCACCAGGGCATCACCCGCGTCAATGTCCACGCCGGCATCGCGGTAGGTGAGGGGTTTCTTTGCAGTCATGGATGTCCCCGGAGGGCGTGTCTTTAATGTAGGCCAAGGCGGCGTCACTCGCCGGACGGTGCCTCTAGCCTGTATATTCTACACGCACGGGCCGCGCAGCATGGGGCACGGCCGGTATTTGGATTTGGAGGACTTGGTGAGAACAGTGCGCGTATGGATCTGCGGTTTGTTGGCCGGTTGCGTGTTGTGCACGGGTATGGCGGCACAGTCTGCGGTGATGCCCGGGCTTTACGAAGCCAGTGTTCCAGTACCCGATCAATCCACCGCCGCCCGCCGCGTGGCCTTGCAGCAGGCATTGGCAGCGGTGCTGGTAAAGATCACCGGCGATCGCGGCGCCCTTAGCCTGCCGGCACTGGCGAATCTCCTGCAGAATCCCAACCAGTTCCTGCAACAATACCGCTATCAACAATCATCCACTGACGGCACATCCACCGACGGCCGCGCGGCGGCCGCGCCCACGGTCATGTATGACCTGACACGCACCGGTGCACCGGCGATTGCGCCCACGGGGCTGTTGTTGTGGGCCAAGTTCGATCCCGAGGTGTTGAACCATGCGGTACGCGCCGCCAACGAGCCGCTGTGGGGGCAGGAGCGGCCGGTGACGCTGGTGTGGCTCGCCATCCAGGATAATTCAGGCCGGAGCATTTTGTCCGCGACCGACAATCCCAGCGTCATGCAGTCCATGAAAAACGCAGCTGACCAGCGCGGCATAGCGCTGATTTTCCCGCGCATGAATGCACAGGATCAGCAAGCTATCGGTTTTCCCGATATATCGAATGATGACGTCAACCGCATTCAGCAGGCCTCGCAAGCTTACAAAGCGGATGCCACCCTGGTGGGTACTCTGTATATGACAACGCCGGGACAATACGCCGCCCGTTGGCAACTGACGGCCGGCTCCGAATCGCAATCCTGGACCACTTCGCCCGACACTCTGGCGAACGTGGCTGCCGACGGCATCCAGGCCGCCGCGGATCATTTTGCGCAGTGGTTCGCCGTGGCGGCCGGCGCCACCGGCATAAACGGTGTGAACGTGAGTGTCACGGGCATAAACAGCGTGGATGCTTACGCCAAGGTACTGGCCTATTTGAGCGGACTCACCGCGGTCAAGAGCGTGCAGGTAACGCGGGTGGAGAATGGAACGGTGTCTTTCAGCCTGGATACGCGCGGCTCGCTCGACAATCTGCTGCAAGCCGCGCTGCTCGGTGACGTGCTCAGACCGGTGGTACCGGTCCCGGCAATTACAACGACTGCCGCGCCGGCCACAGCAACGGCGTTGCAATTCCAATATGTGCCGTGAACGGGCGCTGGCTACCGAATGCCATCAGTATTGCGCGTATTGCGCTGGTGATACCGGTGACCTGGAGTATCCTCCATGGTGAGGATCAAACGGCATTGATACTGATTATCATCGCCGGTCTGAGTGATGCGCTCGATGGGTTGCTGGCCAAAGGTCTCGGCTGGACCACCGACTTGGGCACAATACTGGACCCGATAGCGGACAAGGTGTTCATGGCCGGCAGCTTTATTGCTGCCCTGTGGGTGGGGTTGATACCGTTGTGGATTACCGTGATCGTGATTGCGCGTGATGCCATCATCGTAACGGGCGCGCTCATATACCATTTACATGTCGGTGATTTCAAACCACAGCCAAGCGCGCTCAGCAAAGTGAATACCTTCCTGCAATTGCTGCTGGTGCTCGCGGTGGTGGCCCAGCATTACACCCCTGGCTTACCCGATGGCACGGTGCTGGCGCTGGTGATTGCCGTGGCCATCACGACACTCGGCAGTGGCGTGGATTATTTCATCCGCTGGGGGCGGCGTTTGGCGCGTGCGCCCAGGAGGAGACCGGCATGAGTATTGCGCAGAAAACCTGGATCATTGTCGTATTGGCGGCGGTCGCGGTGTTCGTCTATTACCTGCGGCCCATCCTCACGCCGTTCCTGGCAAGTTTCATCCTTGCGTATCTGGGCAGCCCGCTGGTAAACAGACTTGAGCGCTGGAAACTGAAGCGCACGCTTGCGGTGCTGGTGGTGTTCGTGCTGACACTCATTGTGCTGGCGCTCATTCTGCTCTTGGTGATCCCCATGGTGGTGCGCGAAATCGCCGCATTGCTCACACATGCGCCGCAGGTGATTTTATGGTTCCAGACGCATGTTCTACCTTGGCTCACTGCCCATCTGGGGGTGCAGCCGGAGGCACTCGCCCCGGCCAGACTCATGGAGCTGCTGAGTGCCAATTTCGCGTCGGCCGGCAAGCTCGCGGGCCAAGTCCTGCTGTCCGTGTCGAGTTCCGGCGGCGCGGTATTCGAGTTCTTCATCAACCTTATCCTGATTCCCGTGGTGACTTTCTACCTGTTACGCGACTGGAACCGGATGGTTGAACGTATCGCGGCGCTGGTGCCGCGCGCGGCGGAGCATACGGTTACGCGCCTGGTACGCGAATGCGATGCCGTGTTGGGGGCATTCCTGCGCGGCCAGTTGCTGGTGATGGTGTGCCTGGCGATTTTCTACAGCCTGGCACTGTCGATCATCGGACTCAATAACGCGGTCGCTATCGGGGTGGTGGCGGGCGTGCTGAGTTTCGTGCCCTACCTCGGCATTATCACCGGCCTGACACTCGCATTGATTACGGCGTTACTGCAGGGCCAAGGCTGGGTGCTGCCGGTGGAAGTGGCCATTGTGTTTACCCTGGGCCAGTTGCTGTCGGACCTGGTGCTGACGCCGAGGCTCGTGGGCGAACGTATCGGCCTGCATCCGGTGCTGGTGATTTTCGCGATTCTCGTCGGCGGGGCGCTGTTCGGATTCGCCGGTATTCTCCTGGCATTGCCGGTGGCGGCTGCCTGCACGGTGCTGGTGCGTTATGCCCGGGAGCGCTATGTCGAGAGTCGTCTCTATCAAGACGGCGGCGACGCACCATGACCGCGAGCGATGTGCCCAGCCAGTTGCCGCTACCCATCAGCCTGGAAGCGGGCGCCACCTTCGAAAATTTCTATGCGGCCTCGAACCAGGCGGCGGTGGAGGCGCTGATGCAATTGGCACGCGCGGGCGGCGAGCGCGCCTTGTTCCTGTGGGGCGGCGATGGCCGCGGCAAGTCGCATCTTTTGCAGGCCGCCTGCCGGCTGGCGGATGTTTCCGGGCGGCGTGCCATTTATCTGCCCATGGCCCAAGCGGCCTTGCTCGACCCGCAGGTGGCGGAAAATCTGGACAGTTATGCGTTGGTCGCGGTGGACGACATTCATCGGGTGGCCGGCATCGAGCCTTGGCAGCGGGCCTTGTTCGTGTTGTTCAACGCGCTGGCGGAAAAGGGCGGCAGTTTCGTGGCCACGGCCCGCAACGCACCGAACGCCATCAAGCGGCTGCTGCCAGACCTGGCTTCAAGACTCGCCTGGGGGCCGGTGTTCCAGTTGGCGCCGCTCACGGATGAGGAAAAAATCATTGCCCTCAAGCAACGCGCTTCCCGGCGCGGCTTCGAATTGCCGGATGATACCGCGCATTTCCTGCTCAGGCGCCAGCAGCGTGATATGCACACTCTGTGTGCAACGTTGGATGCACTGGATACCGCTTCACTGGTGGCGCAGCGTAAACTCACCTTGCCGTTCGTTAAATCCCTGCTGACCAAAAAACTCTAGCGCTCACCAAACGGGCGGGGGTTTGTGGATGGCTGTGGGGTATTTTGCCGGCGCGCACGCAGTGCCGCGCTCGCAGCGCTGAACAGCAGCAGGCTCAGGAACACTTCCACGGCTCCGGAACCCGCGTCACTTTTGCTGATAAACGCGACGGTGACGCCCTGAGCGAAATAGCCAAGCGCCATGAACCCGCACCAGGCGAAACCACCTTTACGATCACGCCACAGAAAATAACCCACGATCACCAATGGCAACAAGGCAAGTACCAGCCACAGGATGCGCTGTTGCCTATCGGCATGAGTCAGGAAGCCGAGCCACAACAGCAGCCAGAGCATCAACAAGGTCATGGCAGTGAGTACCAGCGCACGAGCGCTAAACCGGAAGTTCATTTTGATTGCAGTTTATGGGCCACGTCCGCCACACGCGCGCCGAGTTTCTGACAGAGCTGTTGTTCCATATTGCTGAGAGCGCGGTCGCTATTGATACCGGCGTGGTGGCTTGGTCCATAAGGCGTACCGCCATCCGTGGTTTCCATCAGTTCCCGTTCCGTGTAGGGCGTGCCCACAATCAGCATGCCGTGATGTAGCAGCGGCAACATCATGGACAACAGCGTGGATTCCTGTCCGCCATGCAGCGAGCTGGTGGAGGTGAAGACACCGGCGGGTTTGCCCGCCAGCGCACCGGTTAGCCACAGACTGCCGGTGCCATCAAGAAAATATTTGAGCGCTGCCGCCATGTTGCCGAAACGCGTGGGACTGCCGAGAATCAATCCCGCGCATTCCTTGAGGTCGTCATGGGCAGCGTACGGCGGACCGGACTCCGGGATATTGTCCTCCACGGCCTCGCAAACGGCGGATACTGCGGGCACCGTACGCAGGCGCGCATGCACGCCATTCACGCTTTCCACCCCACGGCCTACCTGCTGCGCCATTTTCGCGGTGGCGCCATAGCGACTGTAATAGAGCACCAGGATTTCCATGTGCTATAGGATATCCAGAACCGCCTCCGGCGGGCGGCCAATGCACGCCCTGCCGTTGGCGAACACCACGGGGCGCTGAATCAGGATTGGGTGCGCGTGCATGGCGGCAATGAGTTGTGCGCGCGTCAGTTCCCGATCATCCAGATGCAGTGTCCGGTATTCATCCTCAGTCGTGCGTATAAGTTCGCGCGGTTCCATGCGCAAAAGTGCAAGCGCATGTTCGATGTCCACCAGCTCGGGAGGTGTCTTCAGATATTCGATGATCTGGACTTCCGTGTGGTGTGATTGCAACAGCCCCAAAGTTTCCCGGGATTTTGAGCAGCGTGGGTTATGCCAGATTGTGACTTTTTGCATACGCGCGGTCAGGGCAGGGTAAAGTTGAAACTGGGTCACTATAACCCAGGTCCAGGCGCTTGACGGGTCTGCGGCCCGTTGCTAGCTTGATCGAATGCAAGCTTAGTTAGTCACAACCCGTCGGTCCAAGTGCAACACAAAATCCTGACAGCCCCGTGGTTTGCCGCAGTCATAGCCGTAGTGCTGCTCTCGGCATGTGCCGGCGCACCCGTGCAGGACATGAGCAACGCCCGTCAGGCGGTGGCAGCCGCCCAGCAGGCCGGTGCAGAGCGCACCGCAGCCAGTGAAATGGCCGATGCGCAGCGGTTTCTGCAGGCTGCCCAGGCGGCCCTGGACCAGGGAGACTACGGTACTGCGCGTCAGAATGCGATCCGTGCCCGCAATGCAGCGGAAAAGGCCCTGCGTATCAGCCAGGGCAATCCCCGCCCCCCCTAGATTTCCCCGTATTTTCCTTATGTTAAGGCTCATTGTTCACTTGACCCGAAGCTTGCGGAGCGTTAACCTTTTACACCAGATTTTCAAGGCCCATCAAACGGCCGTGATTTTCCCTGTCTGATTTTTCTTATTTCGTTGTCAAAACAACAAGGTTGGAGATGCCTATCATGATCAAGAATTACACCAAACACCTCGCCGTGGTGTTGTTGACCGCCGGCATTGCCGTCGGTTGCGCCACCCACAAAGTTCAACCGGTTGCGGCTGCGGCTACGGGCCCGAATGCGGCAACCACCCAGGCGATCGCGGATGCCCAGGCGGTGATTAACGCTGCCCAGGCACCCTGCACCGATACTGGCGACGCTTCGCAATTGCTCACTCAGGCGCAGCAGGCAGGTCAGGCCGGTGATAACGCCAAGGCCCAGCAGCTGGCCGCCCAGGCCAAGCAGGATGCGGAAACCGCTATCAACGACTGCTATATGAGCCATTCTCGCGATCTGCTTGCTCAGGCTCAGGGTTTCACCAACCTGAACGCCGACCAGCAGAATCGACTGAACCAGGGCCAGACGGACATCAGCAACAACCAGGGCAAGCCCGCCTATGACGTGCTGTCCGCGCTGGTTGCCGAGTTGCAGGCCGCCAAGAGCACCTACACCGTCATGCGTGGCGATAGTTTGTGGCGCATTGCCGGCAAGTCCGATGTGTATGGCAACGCCCTGGAATGGCCATTGATCTTCAAGAACAATGCCGATTCCATCAAGCATGCGGATCTGATCTATCCGAAACAGGACCTCAACGTGGTGAGCAACCCGCTGAAGACCGATGTGGGTTCCGCCACTTGGTATGCGCAGCATCGTGGTGCCTGGAAGAATCATAAGGCTGACCGCCGCGACCGGGAATGGCTGAATGGCACGCTGACACCCCCGGCATCCGCAATGCCAGCGGCGGCACCGTCGGCAAGCACTGCACCAGCCTCGGCTCCGGCAGCTTCATCCGCCGCACCGTCTCAAAGTGCGGCTCCTGCTCAGAGCGCGGCACCTGCTAAGAGCGCGGCACCCGCGGCTACTTCCGCCACGCCCGCTCCCAGCGCTGCAACGCACTAAAGCCAGCCCAACGGCGATCATTGAACGGCATCAGCGTCTGATCTTTTAAAGGGCCCTGCGGGGCCCTTTCCTTTTATGTCTCTGGCCATCTGATGATTATTTGCAAGCATTGCTTGATCTCCGGTCGCGTGCAAGGCGTGGTGTTCCGTGCCACTACTGCACGTCGTGCTCTCGAGCTGAGCGTTACGGGCTATGCCAAAAACCTCCCGGACGGCCGCGTAGAAGTGTTGGCCTGCGGCGAACCTGCTGCAGTGGATGCGCTCTGCGAGTGGTTGCGGCGGGGGCCGCCGGCAGCGCGGGTCAGCGACGTGGTGATACGCGACGTGGAATGCATTGATGTGCCAAGAGTATTTGCCATCAGCTGAAGAGGGTCATTACATCAGCGCGGAAATCCACCTCGCAACCGGATTCACCGATTCATGCAGTCTCAGTTCCAGCTCCATGTCCTGCTGAGTGCCTTGAGCACGCTGTCGGAGTAATCGATACCGACGGTTGCGCCGTTATAGCGTTGCAGGGCTTCGCGGATGTCGCCATGGGAGCGGTCCAGGTAGTACTTGAGGATGGTACAACCCAGCCGCAAATTGGTGGTCTCATGGAACAAGTTGCCGTTGGGTTGGCCGCTCAATTTCAGCCAGAAGGGCATGATTTGCATGAGTCCCTGGGCGCCGGCATGGGATACGGCAAAGCGGTGAAAATCGCTTTCCACGTTGATGATGGATAGCACCAGCTCCGGCGAAACCCCGGCGCGAGTGGCTTCCGCATGAATCAACTCCAGCAACGCCAAGCGCTTGTGCGGGTCGGCGATGGTTGCTGCCAAGCGGTTGGACATGGTTATGAGCCAGACTTGGGCGTCGTACTTATCCTTGAAACTGGTGTTGTCGGCGGCGGCCCTCGTTACCAGCGCCAGCAGCTCAGGACTGGGAGTAATGAATTTCTGAGCGAAGGCCGGGGCGCCCGCCAACAGGCTTGCGCCCAATAACATCAGAGGCAGGCTGCGCAGCATCAGGACAGTTGGGAAGAAGTCCGCACGCGTTCTTTCAGAAACGCAAATAATTCGCCGCGCGGCACGTCGCGGTTGTCGGTATCGCGGCGTCCCTTGTATTCCACGGTGCCGGCATCCAGGCCGCGTTCCGAAAGCACTACACGGTGCGGGATGCCGATGAGTTCGGCATCCGCGAACATGGGGCCGGGGCGCAGTTCACGATCATCCAGTAGCACGTCATAGCCGGCAGCGGTGAGCTCGGCATAAAGCGCCTCCGCGGCAGTCCGCAGCTTTGGCGATTTGTGCATGTTGAGCGGCAACAGCGCCAGCTGGAATGGCGCCAGCGGTTCCGGCCAGATAATGCCGCGCTCGTCGTGGTTCTGTTCGATCGCGGCGGCCACGATGCGGGAAACACCTATGCCGTAGCAGCCGGTAATCGGTGTCCGTGTACGGCCCTGGTCATCAAGTACGCTTACGTGCATCGCTTCGGTGTATTTGCGTCCGTTCTGGAAGATATGACCAACCTCGATACCGCGCACGATTCTAAGTTTGCCTTTGCCGTCCGGTGAAGGATCGCCTTCCACTACTTTGCGAATATCGGTAACGACATACCCATGCTCGATATCCCGATCTAGATTAAAGCCTTTGCAGTGATACCCAGTTTTATTTGCACCACAGACAAAATCCGCCATTTTATCAACAGTCCTGTCAACAATAAGCATGAATGTTCTAGGTTCATTGATCGGTGCCGAGGCTGTTGCTGTATACAGAGTCCTATTCCCACGGATATCTGAAAATAGGTTGAGGTTAACCGGGCCAATATATCCTGCCCGACACCCTAAATGCAGCTCGATCTCTTTTTCCGTAGCCAGACGATAATCACCAAAGCCCCCGATCTTTTTGAGTTTGGTTTCATTTAACTCGTGATCACCGCGCACAAGGATCAGGGCAAAGCCGCCTGAACAAACTACCGCGATGGCCCTCACTGTGCTGGTTATTGGAACCTTGAGGTAAGCTGCAACTTCCTCGCAAGTTGTTTTACCGGGCGTATCAACTTTCATACATATTTCTGAGGGCTTGGGCCGTTCTCCTGCAGGCGCTAACGCTTCTGCAAGCTCGATGTTGGCGGCATAGTCGGACTGGTCGGAGAACGCGATTGCGTCCTCGCCGGAGTCAGCCAGCACCTGGAACTCGTGGCTCAGGTCGCCGCCGATGTCGCCGCTGTCGGCGGCCACGGCGCGGAAGTTCAAACCGAGCCGCGTGAAGATGCGCGTGTAGGCGTCGTACATCGTGCGATAGGTTTGATCCAAGCTGGCCTGATCCAGGTGGAAAGAGTAAGCGTCCTTCATCAGGAACTCGCGCGCACGCATCACCCCGAAGCGCGGACGGATCTCATCGCGGAATTTGGTCTGGATCTGGAAGAAGGTGACCGGCAGCTGCTTGTAGCTCTTGATCTCGCTGCGCACGATATCGCAGATAACCTCCTCGTGGGTCGGGCCGAAGCAGTACCACTGTTCCTTGCGATCCTGGATGCGCAGCAGCAGGTTGCCGTACTTATCCCAACGCCCGGACTCGTCCCACAGCTCTTTTGGCTGGATAGAGGGCATCAGCAGTTCTCGAGCGCCGGCGCGGTTCATCTCCTCACGCACGATGCTTTCCACCTTGCGCAGCACCCGCAGCCCGAGCGGCAGCCAGCTATAGATGCCGGCTGCGAGCTTGCGAATCATGCCGGAGCGGAGCATAAGCTGGTGGCTCAGGGTATCCGCGTCGGCGGGGGTTTCCTTGACGGTAAACAGGGGGAAACGGGAAGTACGCATTCTTGGATAGGGGCTTATGTTGCAAAGACGGTATTTTAACGGGCGTCGTTGAGTCCAGTATAGCCATTAGCCGCCTATTTCCACCGGCGGTGTCCAGTTGATTTCAGCGCTGGCTGCGGTTAGCGTGATGCCGCCAACAGGGGTAAATCGACATGGCCACAGTGCTGTACGACACCGGCATTAATCCTTCGCTGATCAGGGCGCGGCGTGTCGCGGTCTTGGGCTTCGGGGCCCAGGGGCGCGCGCAGGCGATGAATCTCAAGGATTCCGGCGTCAATGTGACTGTCGGTTTACGCGCTGGCTCGGCATCACGTGCCGCCGCGGAAGCCGCCGGACTGAGCGTGATGGAGCCTTCCGCGGCGGTGGCCAAGGCCGATATTGTGGTGTTGCTGATCCCCGATGAGACCCAGGCGCGGGTCTATGCAGAGACGGTAGCGCCCACCCTCAGGAAAAACGGCGCGCTGATTTTTGCTCACGGATACAACATTCATTACCGACGCGTTATTCCACGTGACGATCTCGACGTGATGCTGGTAGCCCCCAGTGGCATCGGCGAGCAGGTGCGCGCGCAGTATCAGGCGGATCGCGGCGTGCCGGCGCTCATCGCCGTACATCGGGATGCCAGCGGCAATGCGCGCGCATTGGCTTTATCCTACGCATGGGCACAAGGGCATGGCCGCGCCGGTATCATAGAATCCAGCTTTCGCGAGGAAACCGAAACCGATTTGTTCGCCGAACAGGCGGTACTCTGCGGCGGGCTCACCCATCTCATTCTGGCGGCCTTCGATACTCTGGTGGAAGCGGGCTATGCACCGGAAGTAGCCTACTTCTCATGCCTGTATGAAGTGAAGCTCATGGCCGACATGATTCATAACAAAGGCATCGCCGGCATGCGCGAATCCATTTCCACGACCGCCGAGTTCGGGGATTACACCCGTGGTCCGCGCGTCATCGGCAAGGACTCGCATGCTGTCATGAAAGAGCTTTTGACGGAGATCCAGAGCGGCCAGTTTGCGACAGAACTGGATCGTGAAATGGGAGCCGGCATGCCGACCGTGAAAATCGAGCGTGTGCGGGCGCGCACCCAGCTCATCGAAACCGTGGGCAAGGCACTGCGTAAACACCTGCAAGGCGCAGGCTGAACCGGGTGGGTGAGGGTCGGTCGCCCCACGCGGCCTGTCATGGCATCATAGAGCTCCATGAACCGAGGCCATGACATGCACACATCTGTGAATCCGGACCCGGAGGTTGATACCGAAGTCGGCATCGATGAGCAGATAGGCGAGGCGGAGGACGCGGGAGTCGAAGGTCCGCGTCGCCGCGGTATCTATTTATTGCCGAATCTGTTCACCACCGCCGGTCTGTTTGCCGGTTTCTACGCCATCGTCGCCGCCATCGCCGGGCATTTCCAGCCCGCGGCCATCGCCGTATTCGTGGCCATGATCATGGACGGTCTCGACGGGCGTATCGCGCGACTCACGCATACCGAGAGCGCCTTTGGCAAGGAATACGACAGTCTCTCGGATATGGTGTCCTTCGGTCTGGCGCCGGCATTGGTCATGTACGAATGGGCTTTCAAGGACATGGTCAATTTTGGCTGGGCTTGGGGCAAGATCGGCTGGCTCGGCGCATTTTTCTACGCCATCACCGCGGCCTTGCGTCTCGCGCGTTTCAATGTGCGTGCCGGCGTGGTGGACAAACGCTACTTTCAGGGTCTGCCGAGTCCGGCCGCCGCCGGCATTGTTGCAGGTACGGTGTGGCTGGGCGTGGATCTGAGCATCCCCGGTCCAGCGCTGGTGATCCCCGCCTATGTGCTAACGGTTGCGGCGGGAGCACTCATGGTGAGCAGCATCGGCTATTACAGCTTCAAGGATTTCAATCTGCACGGTCGCGTGCCGTTCTCCACCATTCTGATCATACCCATTGCGATCATCGTGATCTCACTTAGCCCGCCCGATGTGCTGTTTGGCGTTTTTTTCTTATACGCCTGTTCCGGCCCGGTTATGGCGCTGTGGCGCTTGCGCCGCCGGCTGGCGCGCCGGCATGCACACTGAGCCGTCATGGATGCGCGTCGCGCTCAATATCTATACGAGCTGGGTATCACGGCATGGCAGCGGCGTGAGCTGCTGAGCGATTCGCCGCTTTCGCCGTCTGACAAAACCGACATTTCATCCGCTTCGCGGGCAACATCCGTGACCGCCATGGACTGGCTGGCGCTGGAGCAAGCGGTCAAGGCCTGCACTGCTTGCGGGCTGCGCGCCGGCTGCACTCAGACGGTATTCGGTGTCGGCAACCGGCGGGCGGAATGGCTGGTGATCGGTGAAGCACCCGGCGCCGATGAAGACAAGCAGGGTGAACCCTTCGTAGGCCGTGCCGGCCAATTGCTGAATTCCATGCTCGCGGCCATCGGATTGAAGCGCGAGCAGGTGTACATTGCCAATATCCTCAAGTGCAGGCCGCCTGGGAATCGTGATCCCAAACCGGAGGAAGCGGGGTTATGCCGTCCTTTTCTGGAGCGGCAGATCGCCCTGATTCAGCCGAAACTGATTCTCGCGGTGGGGCGCATCGCCGCCCAGAATCTGTTGGCGACCGACACCCCCATTGGACGTCTCCGCGGCCAGGTGCATCAACTGCATGGCATCCCCGTGGTGGTGACCTATCACCCGGCCTATTTGCTGCGTTCGCCGGGTGAGAAACGCAAGGCCTGGGCCGATTTGCAGTTCGCCGTGCGCACCCTCAAGGGCGGACATGCATGAGCGCGGTGGTCGCCATCTCGGCATCACCGCTGTACCGCCCGATGCGCGAGCAAGACGTGCCCGCGGTCATGGAAATCGAAAAACACGCTTATCAATTCCACTGGAGCGAGGGCATTTTTCGCGACTGCCTGCGAGTGGGATATGGCTGTTGGGTGATGGAATTGGGCGGCGGCATCGGCGGTTACGGCATTCTCTCGCTGGTGGTCGGCGAAGCGCATCTGCTGAACATCTGTGTGGCCCCCGAATGGCAGAGGCAAGGCTACGGCCGGCTGCTGCTGGAGCATTTCATAGGGCTGGCGCGCGAGCGCGGGGCCTACCAGATGCTGCTGGAAGTGCGGCCTTCCAATCAAGCGGCTATGCGCCTGTATCGCGTGCGTGGTTTTGAGGAGACCGGTCTGCGCAAGAATTATTACCCCGGCGCGCACGGCCGGGAAGACGCGTTAATCCTGGGTTTGCCGTTGTGAAGTGAAGCCGCGCGCCGCAATCGGGTAAAATACCCGCTTTCCCGTGAGTCACGTGACCATGTTCGACCAGGAAATCGGCCGGCGGCGCACTTTTGCCATCATCTCGCACCCGGACGCCGGCAAGACCACCCTTACCGAGAAACTGCTGCTGTTCGGTGGTGCCATCCAGTTTGCCGGTGCCGTGAAAGGCCGCAAAGCGGCGCGCCACGCCACCTCCGATTGGATGGAGCTTGAACAACAGCGCGGCATTTCCGTCACCTCCTCGGTGATGCAGTTTCCGTACCGCGAGCGCATCATCAATCTGCTGGACACCCCCGGCCACGAGGATTTTTCCGAGGACACTTACCGGACGCTCACGGCGGTGGATTCGGCGCTCATGGTGATCGACTGCGCCAAGGGCGTGGAGGAGCGCACCATCAAATTGATGGAGGTTTGCCGGTTGCGCGACACGCCCATCATGACTTTCATCAACAAACTCGACCGGGACGGCCGCGACCCCACCTCACTGCTGGATGAAGTGGAGTCGGTTCTTAAAATCCGCTGCGCACCCATCACTTGGCCCCTGGGCATGGGCCGCGATCTCAAGGGCATCTACCACTTCCACGAGGATAGTATCCATATCTACGCCGGCGAAAAAACCGGGCGTTTGGGCGAGGTGCGCATCATCAAGGGATTGCGCAGCCGCGAAGCCGACGAACTGCTGGGCACTGACGCAGCCGGATTCCGCGCCGAAGTGGAACTGGTGCATGGCGCCTCGCACCCGTTTGATCAGCAGGAATATCTGGCGGGCCGTCTGACACCGGTGTTTTTCGGTTCCGCGATCAATAACTTCGGCGTGCGTGAATTATTGGATGCTTTCGTGGAGTATGCGCCGCGGCCGCGGCCGCGGGCCACGGCCACGCGCACGGTGGCGCCGCTGGAGGAAAAGTTTGCCGGTTTCGTCTTTAAAATACAGGCCAATATGGATCCCCAGCATCATGACCGCATCGCCTTCGTGCGCGTGTGTTCCGGCCGCTACCTGCCCGGCATGCGTGTGCAGCACGTGCGCATTGGCCGAGAAATAAAAATTCCCGATGCGTTGACGTTCATGGCGGCGGAACGCGAACGCGTGGAGGCCGCCTACGCCGGCGATATCATCGGTATTCATAACCATGGCACCGTGGCCATCGGCGATACCTTCACCCAGGGCGAGAATCTGCAATTCACCGGAATTCCAAATTTCGCGCCGGAACTGTTCCGCCGCGTGCTGCTCAAGGATCCGCTCAAGGCCAAGGCTCTCAACAAGGGGTTGGCGCAATTGTGCGAGGAGGGCGCTACCCAGTTATTCAAGCCATTGCGCAACAATGATCTGATTTTGGGCGCCGTGGGCATGCTGCAGTTCGACGTGGTGGCCTACCGCCTGCAGACGGAGTATAGCGTCGAGTGCAAATTCGAGGGCATTCCCGTGGCCACCGCCCGCTGGGTGGAGTGTGAGGATCAGAAAAAGCTGGAAGAATTCAGGAACAAGGCTTTTGATAATCTGGCCCTGGACCACGCCGGTAGCCTGGTGTACGTGGCGCCGACCCAGGTGAACCTGCAACTCACCCGCGAGCGCTGGCCTGGTATTCGTTTCCGCGAGACCCGGGAGCACGGCGTGGAAGTCATGGCCGTGTGATCTTTTGGTCACAGGCTGGCTGCCGATGCCGCTATTCTTTAGTTCTTCAGCAAATGCGTCCGCTGACACGCGCGGGATTTATTGCGGGGAGGAGCGGCGATACTCGCTGCGATAGATTAATCCCCGCGGTGGGTACCACCGCTTCCACAAATGAATATCCCCTTTCCAATCCCCAGTACTTTATTGGCGTATAGCCTCCCGTTTGCATTCCTGCTAGCCTGTAGCGGCTGTTTTCCCGGGGCCGCGACATGCAGTTGCTGAAGAACCGCAAGCTGTGGGGTTGGGCGCTGTATTACTGGGGCAACCATGCCTTTGCCACCTCCGTCATTACGGTTTTTTTCCCAATCTTCTTCAAGGAGTATTGGAACCGGGGCGCGTCGGTAAGCCTAAGCACCTTTCGGTTGGGGATGGCGGATTCCGTCGCCAGTTTGGTGGTGGCGCTGTCTGCGCCGGTGCTGGGAGCGATCGCCGACAGCGGCGGTCACAAGAAACGCTTTCTCATTTCCTCCGCCTTTTTGGGCGCCATCATGGTTTTGGCGCTGCATTTCGTCGGTCAAGGTCAATGGCAATGGGCCTGGCTGTTTTATGTGGTGGCCTCCATCAGCTATTGGTGGGGCAATGTGTTCGGTGATTCCATGGTGGTGAGCGTGGGTGAGCCGGGCAAACTTGATATGACATCGGCCATCGGCTATTTCGCTGGTTATCTGGGTGGCGGGGTATTCCTAATCCTGGGCGTGGCCATGAGCCTCAGGCCCCAGTGGTTCGGCCTGACGGAACCGGTTGCGGCGGTGCGGCTGATCCTGGTGCTCACCGCCGTCTGGTGGGTAGTGTTTTCGCTGCCGCTGCTGTTCTGGGTGCCGGAACCGCGCAAGCCGGAAAAAAAGATGAATCTGGCGGCTGCAGTGCGCGCGGGTTTTGGTCAATTAGTCGGAACCTTTCGCCACGTGCGGGCCTACAAAGCGGTGTTCATGTTCCTGATTGCCTACTGGGTATATATAGATGGCGTGAATACTGTTATTCAAATGGCCGTGGATTACGGCAAGGCCATTGGTTTCGGCACCTCGGATCTGATTCTCGCAGTGCTCCTGGTACAGTTTATCGGTGTGCCGGCGGCGCTGGTTTTCGGCCGCCTCGGCGAGCGTATCGGTCCGAAACGCGGCATCTTCATCGGCTTGGCCGTGTATGTATTCGTCACGGTGTTTGCCGCCGTTATGCAATACGCCTGGGAGTTCTTCGTTCTGGCGGGATTGGTGGGACTGGTGCAGGGGGGGGTGCAGCTGCTTTCTCGTTCCTATTACGCGCGCTTGGTGCCGCCGGAACGGGCCGGCGAGTTCTTCGGCTTCTACAACATGCTGGGAGAGTTTGCCGCCATCATCGGCCCATTTCTGGTGGGAATTGTGAGCTACATGACCGGCAGCCCGCGGCTCTCCATCCTGTCGGTGATTGTGTTGTTTGTGGCGGGTGCGGTGCTGCTGGCGCGGGTGGATACCCGCGAGGCCGGTCCGGGCGCACCGGCGGCCGGGGCCCCTGGATGAACCGGACGCGGTCTTGCCGCGGCCGCTGGAGTCGTCCCGGAGCCTGCGATTGGGCGCCAGTCGTGGCACAATCTGACCCTTCGGCGGAGGCCTGTTGCCGTCGCCAACACTCTTGGGAGGCGATTATGAAGCGGTGGTTTCCGAGTTTGATGCTCTTGATGCCGGTCGCATTCCTGGCGGCCTGCAGCTCGTCGGGTCCAACGTATGCACTCGTCGGGGTGCCGGGACAGTATTCCTATACCGACAGCGCTAATATCTTGATAAGCAACGGCCAGTGCAGTTACGTCATGTACCGTGGCAACGGTGTGACGCCATCCGAGGTCGTGGAACCTTGCGCCCTGGTTGCGGACAAGAAAGATGCCCTCGGCAATCCACATGGCAAAATCGAGATTGGATTCAACACCGCCAAGGGCGTGCAGATTCTGTCGCTGACCGAGACCGGCACCAACGGCGAATTCGCCCAGAGCGTACCGGATATCGGCGTGTATCTGCCGAATAACTGGAACATAGTCAACCCGGCAGGCAACCTGGCACTCAAGGCCACGGCTCAGGGAAGTGTCTATGCGAACCTGCTGGTGTCCATCGGCGGCGTGCGTTGCTCGTTGACCGTTGTGCCGGTGGCCACCAACACCCCGGTCAATATGCCCTGTGGGCTGATGTCCTGGAGCGACACTTCAGTGTCCATCAGCATACCGGGGGCGCTGGTCTCTACGGTTTACACCACGCGTTCCTGGCCACTGCATTTCACCATAGATTCCAAGAGCGGCAACTGGAATCTGGTGTCGGCTCCGGCCGGATTCCCGACAACGTACACGCTGGCGAGTAATCCAACTAACTAGATATCGGTAGGGGTGCAGTGGCAGTGCAGGCGCATGAAGTTTACAGGCGCGCAGTGAGCCGATGATGGGCCGGATTCCTCATGGCTAAACCCAGCGGCGTGATGCTGGCGGCGGGCGTGCTCTTCATGAGCCTGCACACGGCCGCCGCTGCGCCGCCGGAATCCTGGGTCACCACCTCAAAAGCGGCATGCAAAGGCTTGACCGTCGGCTGGACACCCACGCTGGCTGCTTTGCAGCACATCGTGGGCCCTCGCTGGCGGCCTGCGCAGGGACCGGTGAAAGGCCATGGCGTTTTGCTGTTGTTCGCCACCTCCTGCCCGCGATCGCGTATCGGCAAAACCGAGAGCGGAGCATTCACCCTCGGTGCAGTGATCGTACCGGTAGAGAATCCAGCGGACACTCACGGTATCCATCAGTCAAACGGACACGGCTGGGCAGTGGTACCGGACGCACTCGGAACCGCGGCCAGCCCGGTCTTGCAATTGTTCAAGCGTCATGGGTTTGCAGTGACGGACGCCAAGGTGACACTCACCATCCACAGCACGACGAAGGGCAGGCGGGCCAGCATGAGCTTCGTGACATCGAAAGGACGCATGCAGATCCATGCCCTGGTATCCGGTCCGGCCAAACGCTTCGATTATGTGAGTGCGCTGGCCGGCACCGATGCCTCGCTTTTTTCGGTTTTCACCGGACCTGAATCTGCGTCACGCCAGGCGCAGGGGTCGGCTGAAGTCAGTGCCCGAGGTGACACCTGGGTATCGCGCCTGCATCTTGATACCAGGCCGAAAATAGTGACCCTGGACCAGGATTTCGTGTGGGCATTTAATTTTTCGAAGCAACCGTATTGAAGAGTGACGGGCCGCGGCTTGGTTTTATAGCAAGCCTTGGAAGGTTTAATTGCGTAATCTGTATTGGCAGATGAGGTGGTCAAAATGAAATATGTCATTCCCGCATTTTCGTGCTTGTTAAGCGTTGGGCTCTGCTCGTATAGTGTTATTGCCCAAGCACAGCCGGTGAACAAAACCCCGCCTGCAATAGTTCGCAGCAGTTGCTATATGTGCCATAGCACCCATGGCAATGACCCGGATCTTGCATTCATCCCGCGCCTCGCTGCGCAAAATCAGGTTTATATCGAAGAGCAGCTCAAGGCATTCCGCGATGGCAGCCGCGCTGATCCACCCGCCACCATCTACATGTGGCCCATCGCCCAGGGCCTGAGTGAAAAGCAGATCAAGCAGACGGCCGAGTGGTTCTCTACCCAAGCTCCCGCTGAGCCCTTTCCGCCGGATTCATCGGCCAGCGAAGGTCGCGCCATATTCCTAAACGGGGTACTTAAAGCCGATGTACCCGCGTGTGCAAGCTGTCACGGCCCCCAAGCCGATGGCAATGGGATATTCCCGCGCCTGGCCGGGCAGAATGCCCAGTACCTGCTGGCTCAGTTGCGCTATTTCCGTTCAGGCGTGCGCAACGACAAGAACGCCGACATCATGAAGCAGGTGGCGCTGCATCTCACGGATGGTCAAATGAATGCGGTTGCGAATTACCTCAGTTCGCTCTGATCGCTCCATGACGAGATGACCATTACTCTTCATCAAACCGCATTCCAATAGTCAGTAAACGCATCTCAGCGCACCCTGGCGTGGCACAATTTGTGACACGGCGAATAATGACCTTAAAGGATATACAGCAGTGCGTGAGATAAGAGAGTTGGATAAGGCGATATTCCCTATCCTGGTGGTTCTTGGCGCACTCCTTGCGCTGAGCTTTCCATCTTTGAAACTCGCGCTTGACGCCGGTGCAGCAGTGCACACTGCGCAACTCACCGTCGATGGCGTCCGTCTCGTGGTCTCGGTCGTGCTCGCAGTTATTGCATGCATGACACTCATCGGCGGACGTTACGCTCCGCTCTCTTTCGCCTTGTATCTCTTCGCGCTCTCACGTGCGGCGCAGCCCGCGGCGATATGGACAGTATTGCTCCCGAGCGGCTGGAACTGGCTCGGAGCGCTGCCGGCGGCTCTTGTAGCCGGATCGTCAATCTACGGATTCGTCACACTCTGCATGCGAATCCCGAGCGGCGAGGCGATCGGCCGGTGGCGTTCCGTCAGTCGCCTGCTGCCGGCGTATGCCGTACTCGTCGCTGCCGTCTACGGCGCGAACTCCCTGCGTGGGCACGGCATCGATTTCTATGCGGTATTTGCGGTGCTCCTCTGGGTAGGATACGCCATCGGTCTGCTCGCCTATCTCGACCGCCGGCGAACGGCGGTCGGCGAAGAGCTCTTGCGTACGCGTTGGGTCGCAGTCGCTATTGCAGCGCATGTCGGCCTCGAGGCTGCATTCCTGGCCCTCAATCTAAGCGGCCGTCATACACTGCTCGCCATCTATCTCTTTACGCTCAATCCGGCGCCGTATGCATTTGCCTATGCATTGGTGAGCGGGCGCATCGTCGACGTCCGCGTCTTCGGCGGGCGTGCGCTCGTCTATGGCCTTGTGACCAGCTTTGTCGTCGGTGTGCTCGCTGCGGTCAACAGTGTTGCCCTCAAGGCGCTGCCGCCGGGGGCAGGACTCCTGTTGCAAGTGATCGCGCCTTTGTCGCTCGGCATTGTCTTGCTAAGGGTGCGGAAGTTTCTGGACCGGTTGGTCGAGCGCGTGCTGTTTGCCGGGCGTCAGCGCGCACACGCGACCATCGAACGCATGATCGCCGCGCTGCCATTAGTCGAGCGGACCGAGACCATTGAGACGATGCTGGTGAGGGACGTGCACGATCAGCTCACCTTCTCCTGTGCGGCGATCTACTGCAGCGCCGACCGAGGCTTCGAGCTTCGAGCATCTGCCGGGTGCGGCGCACTCGCGCCGATGCTCGACCCGGATGACCCGCTTGTTCTCTATCCACGGTCGAGCCGGTCGCTCGTTTCGCTGCGCGACGTACCGGCCTCACGCGCTGCGTTGCCGGCCGGTGAAACTGCGCTGGCTACCGCGCTCCCCATTGTGGGAGGCAACAAGACCTATGCGGTCGTGCTCTATGGCGAGCACGTCAGCGGCGAACCGATCGACCGGGAGGAAGAGCGTCTGCTTCTACGCCTCGCGCATAGCGCAGCCAATACCTACGCGCACCTGTCGCTCCTGGAGCTTGAAAAGGAGATTATTGTTTTGCGGTCCCGGCTTGATACCGGAGTAGCAACAGGTGCTACGGTTACGGATTGAAACTCAGGTTGCCCATGAATCAGGGTTTCGGCATTATGAACTTGGACTGGAAATTTGCGCATCTAACAAAATCAGTCAGTTGCGGCGCTGACTCCCGCTAAAAGGCTGTTCAATTGCATTTCAATGCTGGTCAACACGGTTTCCCGTGGCATAGTCTAGGTATGGCGGTGAGTGTCCGCATTCAGCCAAAACGGACATTCAAATCGCATCGAATGCAACGATGAAAATTAACGATATGCGAGCTCCTGAATTCTAGACTCTGCTGCGATGCTTGGGGGTTCTTGGGGGCCGGTTATTTGACACCATCTTGATATCGGAGGAATTAGCCATGGCTCTCCAGGTTATTGGTGCGGGATTCGGGCGCACCGGTACGTTATCGGTCTGTACTGCGCTCAATCAATTGGGCTTTCCCTGTTATCACATGTTCGAAGTGCTTGAAAACAAGGAAAACAAAGCCCACCTTGATTTTTGGCGTAACGTAGCGAAATCCGAACCAGGGACGCGGCATGGTTGGGATCAGGTTTTTCTGAAGTATACCGCAGCAGTGGACAATCCTGCGTGCTGCGTATGGCGTGAACTGCTGGCCGAATATCCTGACGCGAAAATCCTTTTGACACTTCACCCGCGTGGAGCCGAGGCTTGGTATGAAAGCACGCTGGACACCATCTATTTCACGGAGACCATGTGGCAGTTCAAGGTGCTCAAGCTCATGACACCTTTCGGGCGCAAATTCGGGGAGATGTCGCATAAGCTCATCTGGAAGCGATCACACAAGGGGACCATGAACAATCGCGACCAGGCCATCGCGCACTACAACCAGCATATCGAGGAGGTGAAAACCGCAGTGCCTCCCGGCCGGCTGCTCATCTTCTCGGCGGATCAGGGCTGGAAACCCTTATGCAACTTCCTGGGTTTGCCGGTTCCCGATACGGAATTTCCAAACGTTAACGATCGTAAAGAAATCAAGAAGGCAGTGCGCAATATGACCCGGGGCGCCTACGTGATCCTTGGTGCGGCTGCGGCGGCTTTAGTTGCGTTGATCTATGGCGGTTTCCGCCTCTTCTCATAATCACTACAAAGTAGCATTCATAATTGTGATGATACTTTGTCCTGAAGTGACTGGTGACTATAGGGCACTGGAACCGCCAACTTGAGCATTATGAGTGCTGTGGCCGGAAAGCCTGGACCAGGCGCTTGAATTCCTGCGCGCTGCCCGTTTCCGCATAACGCAGATTTCATCCGTATCAGATAGCCGCAAGCCGTTCGACTGTATCTGGGAAAAGTTTTACGAGATTGATGAGCAGTGCCGCTTGTGCATTCGGCTTTGCCCGTCCCTGTTCCCAGTTTTCAAGCGTGCGAACATTAGTTCGAAGATAAGCGGCAAACAGAGCGCGCGAAATCTTCAAATGTTTGCGCATGTGGACCAACTCTTTGGGTGTGACCTTGGGTGCCGGCTTGTACTGGACCGCGTGTGTACGCAGCGTCAACTTACCCCTGCGCGCATTGGCGAGTGCGGATACTCCCTCGCTTAATTCAATAAACAGGTCACGTTTGACTGTGTGTGCCGTTTTGGGTTTGGTAGTAGTTTTCATCATTTCCTCCTCGCATCCAGTTCTGCCTTGATCATTGCCTTGAGCAGCTTGCGTTGCTGCGGTTTCAGGTCCGCCATTTCGTCTTTGTCATACACTGTGAAAAGCCAGAACTGAAATCCAAAATGCCACCAGTAGTAGATAATCCGTAAGCCTCCACGCTTACCCTTGCCTCGCCGTGGGTCCGCAAACCGTAGTTTGCGCAACCCTCCGGTATCCGGCATCGGATCGCCCGCCTGGGGGTGTTTCATCAACAGGTTCTGAAGCTCCAGAAAGGCAGCGTCATCCAGATAGTCATTCCGGTGGCGCTCGAAGGCAGGCAATTCAACAAAGATGGCCTTCATGAGGCAATTATACGCAAATTACGGATATACGCAAGTCGCGTACAGATTGGAGAGCCGGCACCACTGGAATGCGAGTGTCGGCATTCCTGACTGGGTTTGTGATGAGTTGGATTGTGGGCATTACGAATGCTGTGGCCGGAAAGCCTGGACCAGGCGCTTGAATTCCTGCGCGCTGCCCGTTTCCGCATAACGCAGATTGATATACAGTGCCGTGATTGTGTTTACATGCTCCGCCAAATCCGGCCGCTTACGTATGACGCGCTTGGCGTAATTCAACGGTCCTTCATTGGGCCGGCGCGCCAGACCGAGCTTGGCGAGTTTGTGGCAGAAACGCCGGTAGTCGCGCACCACCGTGGAGGGCGGCGGCGCGCGATCCCGCCACCACAGCAGCAACCACACCAGCGCGAGAATTCCGCCAATCAATACCAGCAGCACCAGCGCCAGTTGCAGCCAGTTGCCGTAATCCAGGCCGAGGTGCGCGAATAAACGCTGCTGCAGTTCCGGGCCGTAGGCCAGCACCCATTGGTTCCAGCCGTTGTTGACCGCATCCCAGGTGTTGCGCAGATTTCCGAGCCAGGGATGAATGTCGAAGAAATAGCCGGGCACTTCGCTGCCGGGCAGGGCCGCGGCCAAGCCCTGATCCACGCGCGCCGGGTCCACGGCGGCGGTGGGGTCCACCCGCACCCAGCCGCGACCCGCCAGCCAGACTTCCGCCCAAGCGTGGGCGTCTTCCTGGCGCACGACGTAATAACCATCCACGGGGTTTTGCAAGCCACCCTGGTAACCAATCACGATATGCGCGGGGATACCGGCTGCCCGCATCAGGAACACAAAGGCACTGGCGTAGTGTTCGCAGAAGCCGCGGCGGGTATCGAACAGGAATTCATCAATGCTGTCGGGGCCCGTGAGGATGCCGGGGCGCAAGGTGTACCGGAACGGCTGGTCGTGAAACATCTGGAGAGCGTCCTGCACCACCTGCTGGGGGGCATTCGCAGCGCTCTCCCATTGTTGCGCAAGCTGGCGCGCACGCGGATCAATATCCCGTGGCAAGCGCAGATCGCGGCGCAAAATCCAAGCCGGGGTTTTTGCACCATAGCTGTATTCCGTGTAGGACGTTACCGTGTAAAGTTTTCTTTCCGTAACCGCGTGTTGTGTGGACAGCTCGTAGTCGCTGGTCAGCTGTACCTTATCGGGAACCAGCACCGGCAGGTCCAGTGCATACAGCACATTCAGATCGTTGGGTTCCATAGTCATCTGGTAACGCACCGGTGCGCCTTGGGTGGAGAGCGTTTCGTTGTTGTTCCACAAAGGTTTTCCAACCGTCCAGGTTTCGCCGTCGTAGTCGTGCAGCACCAGCGCGCGCCAATAAAGCTGTGAACGCGGCGGCGCAGCGCCCGTGAACTTCACCTGAAAGGCGATAGCATCGGACTGGGCCAGACTGCTCAAGCTGCCCGGCGACATTCTGGTGGACAGGCCGGTGACGGCCGAGTGCTGCGGCAGCGCCAGTCCCCACAAGGGACCGGGTATGCGCGGGAACAGCAGGAACAATACCAGGGCGATTGGCAATGTCAGCAATAACATGCGTGCGGCGATCTTGATCGATGTAATCGCGGAGCGGTTCACATCGGGGTGAGCGACGTTGAGCAGCGCGGTAATCGCCAGCCATACGGCGGGAATCATGTAGATGGCCAAGGGGATGGTCTGGTCGTAGAGAAAATTGGCGATGCCGATGAACAGCGTGATCGCCAGCACCAGGAAATAATCGCGCAGGCCCTTGGCTTCCATGAGCTTCAGGGCCGCCAGCAGGATCAGCAGGGCGGTGCCGGCTTCCGGTCCATTGAGCGTATGGTAGGTGGCGAATACACCGATGAAGGCCAGTAACCCGAAACCGATGCGTGCATAGCGGTTGAACAACGGCCAGTCCTGATACGCCGCCGCCAGTCGCCAGAGGGCGATTGCGGCCGCGGCCAGCACGATCCATGGGGCGAGATGCAGCGCATGCGGCAGCGTCATGGCCAGCAGCGCCACCAGCACCCACAAGAGCCGTGTGCGTTCCTGTTGCGCCTCGAAACTCGCTTGCAAGACAGCGTTCATGAGGTCTGCCGGTTCGGGGCGAACAGTGCCAGGGTTTTCAGACAGCGGTCGCGATGGGCTTCACCGCCGGAGATGGGGATGGTATTGCCGGGAACACGCAGGCCATAATCCAAGTTTTCAGCGTGAGCCAGAAGTATCCAGCGGCACAGCACCGACAGGCGCTGCTCCTGATCGAGGCCCGTGAGCGTGTCCCAATCCAGCCAGCGGCTCTCCTGACCGCTGCCGCTGAACTGCTTGGTGAGCAGTTTCTGTTCGCGTGCCGAGGCTTTCCAGGCGATGTGCCGCGGGGAATCCCCGGGGCGGTAACTGCGCAGGCCGCTGAAATCCTCCTCGCCCCGATTCGTCAGCCGACCGCCGCCACGCCCCTCCCGGGCCGGCGGCAGTGGCGGAGCGTCATCCGCCGGCTTGGGATACACCAAGGCCCGCAGGTCCATGTACACCCAGCTCCAGGCGCGGCACAGACCGAGAGGGTAGGTGGTTTCCACCACCAGCCGTTCCAGCTTGAGCCAACCGCGTTTTTGCGCGGCGATCGGCACCGACACCCCGCCATGTTCGGCAGCGGCTACGTCACCGGTGACCGTGGTGTCGCTGGCATCGGCGCTGAGGCTGATGGCGATGCGTGGGCTGCGGCCCGGGTTGGTGATGTAAAGATGAAAACGCACGATTTCGCCGACGAACGCCGGCGCCGCTCTGCCGGCGCCGATCTCCAGTCCCGTGAGATTTGCATGGCAGGCATACATGGCCACGAAACCCAAACCGATGAGCACAAATGTCAACATGAAGCCCATGCTGTTGGAATAGTTCATGGAGCCCAGCAGCATCACGATGACGGTGAAACCGTAAATCAGGCCTTGGCGAGTGGGCAGGATATAGACGCGACGACGCTCGAGGCGCACCAAATCACCATCCGGTCCCTGACGGCGGCG
>Ga0307372_10003097_pt1 | contig 26954 bp, 30 predicted proteins | sample OX1MG_FD_202533 | JGI IMG/M metagenome (GOLD analysis project Ga0307372, IMG submission 202533) | Soil microbial communities from Risofladan, Vaasa, Finland - OX-1 | ecosystem: Environmental > Terrestrial > Soil > Coastal area > Acid sulfate soil | place: Finland: Risofladan, Vaasa | collected... | reverse complement strand
GCGCCCATAGCGCTGCTATGGGCGCTCCCTGCGTCCTAGCCTCGCACTCGGCCATCACGCCCAGCCGGCGCGTGGTCATTCCGAGACGAGTTCGTAGCCGCGCGCTCTCCGGCTACGGAGTTCCGCCAACAGCGAGCGAGTGCGCAGCACTCGCGAGCTACGACTCGTCGAGCGACGTGCGCTCGACCTCGCGCGTCTCGAAGACCTCGAGGACGTCGCCTTCCTTCACGTCGTTGAAGCCGTCGAGGCGGATGCCGCACTCGAATCCCTCGGCCACCTCGCGAACGTCGTCCTTGAACCGCTTCAGGTCCGCGACCGTTGTCGTGTAGATCACGGCGCCGTCGCGGATGACGCGGACGTTCGAGTTCCGGCGGACGACGCCGTCCGTGACCATGCAGCCGGCGATCGTGCCGAGGCGCGAGACCTTGAAGATCGCGCGCACCTCGACCTCGCCGATCGTCTCCTCCGTCTTGACGGCGGAGAGCTTGCCGACGAGCGCCTGCTCGATCTCCTCCGTCAGCTTGTAGATGACGTCGTACGTCCGGATCTCGACGCCCTCGCGTGACGCGAGCTCGCGTGCCTCGGCGTTCGGGCGGACGTTGAAGCCGACGATGAGAGCATCGCTCGCGGAGGCGAGCATGATGTCGTTCTGGGTGATCGCGCCGACGCCGGAGGCGATGACGTTGAGGCGCACCTCCGAGTGCTCGAATTTCGCGAGCTCGGAGACGACGGCCTCGACCGAGCCGACGACGTCGCCGCGCACGATGAGGTTGAGGTCGGAGACCTCGCCGGCCTGCAGGGCGTCGAAGAGGCCTTCGAGCGAGACGCTGACGGGGCGCGCCGACGCGAGCTGCTCGCGGCGGAGCCGTTCGCCGCGGCGGTTCGCGATGTCGCGCGCCTCGCGGTCGTTCGTGACGACCCGCGCGAACTCGCCCGCCCCCGGCGGCTTGTCGAAACCGAGAACCTCGATCGGATCGCCCGGGCCGGCGCTGTCCTTCTTCTCGCCCTTGTAGTCGAAGAGCGCCTTCACGCGGCCGTACGCGTCGCCGGCGACGATCGCGTCGCCGACCCTGAGGGTGCCGCGCTGGACGAGCACCGTCGCGACCGGGCCGCGGCCGACGTCGAGCCGCGACTCGATGATCGGGCCGGACGCCTCCGTGTTGGGGTTCGCGCGCAGTCCCTCGAGCTCGAGATCCGCGACAAGGAGAACCTTCTCGAGGAGCTCGTCGAGGTTCGTCTGCGCCTTGGCGGAAACTTCCGCGAACTGGACGTCGCCGCCCCAGTCCTCCGGGTTGAGGCCCTCCTGTGCAAGCTCGCCTTTGACCCGGTCGATGTTCGCGTCGGGGAGGTCGATCTTGTTGACCGCGACGACGATCGGCACCTCGGCGGCGCGCGCGTGGGCGATCGACTCCTTCGTCTGCGGCATGACTCCGTCGTCGGCGGCGACGACGAGGACGGCGATGTCGGTGACCTTCGCACCGCGGGCGCGCATGGCGGTGAACGCCTCGTGGCCCGGCGTGTCGAGGAACGTGATCTTGCGGCCGTCGACGTCGACCTGGTACGCGCCGATGTGCTGCGTGATGCCGCCTGCTTCCGTGGCGACGACGCGCGCATCGCGGATCGCGTCGAGGAGGGTCGTCTTGCCGTGGTCGACGTGGCCCATGATCGTGACGACCGGCGGGCGTGCCTGGAGCGACTCCTCCGCGTCGTCGAATGCCTCCGGCTCCTCCTCCTCGTCGGCGGCGTGCTTGATCGTCACCTCGCGCTTGAGCTCGGCGGCGATGAGCTCGACCTCCTCGTCGCTCAGCGACTGGGTCGCCGTGCGCATCTGGCCGAGACCCATGAGGATCTTGATGAGCTCCGGCATCGAGACGCCGAGCGCCTGCGAGAAATCGCGGACGCTGACGCCGGACTCGACGGAGACGGGGCCGGTCGGCGGCGCCGCCGGAGCGCGCGGCTCGCGGCGCGCGCCGTCCTGGCGAGCCTGGCGCTGCTCGCGCGCGGACGGACGCTGTGCGCCCTGGTCGATGACGACGCGCCGGCGCCGTCCGGCAGCGCCGCCGCCGCCACGCGGGCGGAGCGGACGATTCGGTCTATTGCCTCCGTTTGCCATATGAAGTGTGGTCTTCTCCTAAGTCAATCGCTGGGCGATGCCGGCTTGGCCGGTATCGCTTCCTGCATCAGTGTAAAGACGCTTTAGAGCGGGGTCGATTCGGACGGGCTGTTTCAGGACAAGCGCGAACTGCCGCCGCGTCACCGCCTGCTCGAAGCACGCGATGTCGCGGCACGTGTAGGCGCCGCGGCCCGGCTCGTTGCGCCCGGCGACGAGATCGCCTTCGCGGGCGGCGAACCGGAGGAGCTCCCGCTGCGGAGCGCGCCTGCCGCAGCCGGCGCACGTCCGCAGCGGCTCGGATCCTACGACTGTTCCTCGGCGTCGGTCGGCTCGACCGGGATGCCGGCGGGAACCTCCTCGGGCTCCGCGCCGATCTCGACCTCCGCATCCTCGTCCTCGACCTCGGGCTCCTCCGGAGGGGGTCCGCCCACATAGTCAGAGCCGCTTCCCTCGAGCTCCTGGTGCGCCGGGACGCCGCAGAAGCGGGAGCCGGGCAGCGCGGCGTTCGGGCAGCGCTTGCCGTTCGTGAGGATCGCGGCGCAGCGGCCGGAGTAGTCCTCCCCGCTCTCGCCGTCGCCGCCGCCGTAGGCCGCGTCGGCCTCCGCCTGCGCGAACTCGGTGTCGCTCTGGATGTCGACCTTCCAGCCCGTCAGGCGCGCGGCAAGCCGGGCGTTCATGCCCTCCTTGCCGATCGCGAGCGCGAGCTGGTCGTCGGGGACGACGACGGTCGCCTCGCGCGCCTCGTCGTCGAGATAGACCTCGCGGACGCGGGCCGGGGACAGCGCCTTCGCGACGAAGCGCGCCGGCTCAGGGTTCCACGGAATGATGTCGATCTTCTCGCCGCGGAGCTCGGAGACGACCATGCGCACGCGGGAGCCGCGCGGCCCGACGCACGCGCCGACCGGGTCGACGCCCTGGGCGTGCGACTCGACCGCGATCTTCGAGCGGTAGCCCGGCTCGCGGGCGACGCCGCGGATGTCGACGAGACCGTCGGCGATCTCCGGCACCTCGAGCTCGAACAGCGTCTTGATCAGCTCGGGATCGCGGCGGGAGAGGATCACCTGCGGCCCCTTCGTCCCGCTTCGCACCTCGGTGATGACGGCCTTGATCCGCGAGCCCTGCTCGTAACGCTCGCCGTCGACCTGCTCGGAGCGCGGCAGCAGCGCCTCGACCTTGCCGAGGTCGACGAGGACGTTGTTGCGGTCGCCGGCCTGCTGGACGATGCCCGTCACGACCTCGCTGACGCGGTCGATGTACTCGTCGTACATCATCCGGCGCTCCTCCTCGCGGATGCGCTGCAGGATGACCTGCTTCGCGGTCTGCGCGGCGATGCGGCCGAAGCCCTCCGGCGTCACGTCCTCGCGCTTCACGTCGTTCTCGGGGACTTCCGACCAGTCGATGTCGAGGTCGTCGTCGGAGATGAGCGTGTGCTGGCGCTCGCCGGTCTCCTCCTCGACCCGCTCGAGCTCCTCGAGCTTCCGCTCGCGCGCGTCGTCGATGAGCCGCTCCTCGACATCGGCGGGGAGCTCGACGGAGAAGACGCGGAACTCGCCGTCGTCGTGCATCTCGACGGTCGCGTGGCGTGCCGCGCCCGGCGTCTTCTTGTACGCCGCGAGGAGCGCGTCCTCGAGGGCTGCGACGAGCGCGCCCTCCTCGATTCCCTTGTCGCGCTCGATCTCGCGAACGGCGTCGATGATCTCCTGGCTCATGACACGCTCCCATTCAGATTGATGTCCCCGATCAGGTTGGCCCGCACGATCTCCTGGTACGGGATGTGAGTCTCCTTGCCGTCCGGCCCTGCGACGGTGACGCTGTTCTCTCCGGCGGCGACGATCTCGCCCTTCAGCTTCTTGCCCGCGGTGCGCACTCTCACGCGGCTCCCGATGGCGGCGGCGAAGTGCTCGTGCGTGCGCAGCGGCCGGTCGAGCCCCGGCGAGGAGACCTCGACGGAGTACTCGCGGAGGTATTCGCGGAGGGCGTCGGTGACGCGCTCGCAGAGCGCATGGTCGACGCCGGCGGGATGGTCGACGTAGACGCAGAAGCGCGACGGCGAGAGGAGCTCGACCGCGAGGACGTCGACGCCGGGGACGTCGTGCTCGACACGCGGGACGATCTGGTTTGTCAACTCTCGCTCTTTCTCGAGTGTCGTGGGCATCCGGGCTCCTCACAAGCTGTGCCGTCACAAAAAATGGGCCCGCAGGCCCATTTCAGTAACGCCGAAATGTGGTGCAACGAGTGTAGCAGCGGCCCTACTGCGGAACGGTCGAAGCGTGACGCGCTCCTCAGGCGTCGAGCACGACCGTCACCGGCCCGTCGTTGACGAGCTCGAGCTCCATCTTCGCGCCGAAGACGCCGGTCTCGACCGGGACGCCGAGGGCACGGAGCTCTGCGCAGAATCGCTCGTACACCGGCTCGGCCTCCTCCGGCGGCGCGGCTTCGCCGAAGCTCGGGCGGTTGCCCTTCGCGGTGTCGGCGATGAGCGTGAACTGCGAGACGACGAGCACTCCGCCGGCCACGTCGAGGACGGAACGGTCGAACCTGCCCGCCTCGTCGGAGAAGACACGGAGCCGCGCGACCTTCCCGGCGAGCCGCACCGCTTCGTCCTCCCCGTCCCCACGGGCGACGCCGAGGAGGACGCACAGGCCCGCGCCGACCTCGCCGCCCGGCGTGACGCGCGCCCGCGCGACCCGCTGCACCACCGCCTTCACGGTCTACTCGAGGTCGATGATTCGCGCCCGATAGTGCTTCCACCCCGGCCTGAGGGAGCTCGCGAGCTTGTAGTGACCGTTCGCCTCTGCGTGCTTGCCCTGCTTCTCGAGGCAGCGGCCGAGCGCATAGTGGGCGTAGTCGTTGACGGGCGAGAGCTCGAGCACGGTGCGGAACTCGACCGCCGCCTCCTCCCAGCGGCGGATCCGGAAGTACGCGATCCCGAGCGCCTCGCGGATCGAGGCCTTGTCGGGCTCGCGCCGCTTCGCCTTCTCGAGCGCAACGGTCGCCTGGGCGGCCATCCCCGACCGGAGATGCGTCCTTCCTCGCTGGAAAAGGCTGTACGTCGACTCGCTCACGGTGCCGTGCTACCCAGAGAAGCAGAACCGTCAACTGCCCACCGGACGCGGGCGAGTGACCGCAGGGAGAGGAGGCCGCGCAGCCGCTCTCGCCGCGTGAGGAGGCGCCGGCAGGACGCGAGGAGGGGACGGGACTCGCGCCGGGCGACGCGCGCGGCGGCGGTCGCAGCCTCGGGCCGCCCGAAGCGCGCGGCGGTCGTCGCGGCGACGAATTCGTCGACGTCTGCCCCGAGTCGGCGCTGCGCGAGCTCGCCGAGCTCGCGGACGGTCGCGCTCGGCGGCGAGTCGAATCCCTGGTCGAGCAGGAAGCTCGCCAGCTCGTCGCGGCACGCGGCCGCGATCCTCCGCGGGTCGCGGGCGAGCCTCCGCACGCGACGGCGGACCTCCTTGGCCAACGCGATGCCCCCGACAACGCCGACCACGAGGAGCAGGACGACGAGCGCGTACGGGAAGCCGCCGGTGCCGCTACGCGCGACGGGCGCTCCACCGCTCTGTGGACCGCGGCCGAAGTGGACCCGACCGCTGCCGGCACGCCCGGATCGTGGCGTGCTGGAGTGGTCGCCGGCCCCGGCGGTCGACCCTCCCCCGCCGCGACCGCTCCTGCGAGCGTAGGGAGCAACGAGCGGCGCGCGACTCGAGCCGCGCGTCGCCGGCGTCGGGTCGAACGGGAGCCACCCGTATCCCTTGAACCACACCTCGACCCAGGCGTGCGCGTCGTGGTCGGTGAACGTCCACGAGTCCCCGTTGAAGGTCGGGCCGGCGAAGCCGACTGCCACGCGGGCCGGGACTCCGACGTACCGGAGCATGAGCGCCATCGCGCCGGCGAAGTACTGGCAGTACCCATTGCGCGTCGTGGTGGCAAAGCCGACGAGCGGAGGCGCAACGACGCGCGGGTGGTTCGAGTACGTGAAGCCGCCGGTGACGAGGAACCAACGCTCGAGGTCGGCGACGGCCGCGTACGGCGTCCGCGCTCCGCGCGTGACGCGATCGGCAAGACGCGCGAGGCGGACGTAGGCCGAGAGGTCGAAGGTCAGCGCGAGCGAGCGCGCGACTTCCGCTTCGCGCCCGGGGACGCCGAACGTGGGCACGCGGATTCCGTCGTTGACGTCGAGCATCCCGCCGTGGAGCAGCTCCGCCGGGTAGCGGGCCGGCGAGCGAGAGAGCGCCTGGGCGGTCGGGCTCGGGCTGTAGCTCCAGGCGGTGTACTGGAACCCGCGGCCGAACCCGGTCGGGACCTCCGCGAAGCCGCGCTCGGGCTCGACGAGCGACGTGCCCGCGGCGAAGCGGACCGGGACGGCGCTGCCGAGGAGACGCGTGTCCGTCAGGCCCTCGACGGTCACGACCTCTTTCGTCTCGTTGGCAGGACGGAACGCGGCGGCGGGCTCGAGGGCGTCGGCCGGCCGCGGCGGGCCCTCGATCCACCTCCCGTCGACGAAGTCGTCGAGCACGGCTGCGCGGAGATAGGCCGGCTCGACGCTCGAGCTGACCTCGAGCATGGTCGTCTTGACCTTCGGCCACGTGAGTCCCTGGTAGCGCGCATCCCAGACGAAGCTGACGCTCTTTCCCGCGCCGCCGCCGGCGAGATTCCAGCTCTGCCAGTTGAGGACCGGGCGGCTCGAGGCCGTTGCGGTGCCGGCGACGATCCCACCGAGCACGAGAGCGAGCGCGGACGGCACGGCATAGCCGGAGATCCTCCGCGAGCCGGCCACGGTGAGCACGACGAGAGCGGCCCCGAGGATCGCCGCTCCCAGGGCCGTTCCCCGCGCCGGGACGATCAGCGTCGCCGGCCAGCCTGCGCCCGCGAGCAGGAACACGGCGGCGGCGACCGGCTTCCGAGCGGCCGCGCAGAGACCGACGGCGAGCGTGAAGGCGAAGACCGCGAGGAGAACGACTTCCGCCATGTCCACGTGCAGGCGGGGATCGAACGGCAGGTGCGTCGAGTAGAAGTCGAGGAAGCCGCTGTCGAAGTGCGCCCACACTCCGCGGCCGCCTCCGACGGGATGGAACGGGAGCCAGACGCCGAACGCGAGCCGGACCGCGACGACGGCGGCGACGACACTGCCGGCGGCGCGGATTCGCCGGCCCGGGAGCACGGCTGCGGCAACGGCGAGCACGACGAGCGCCCCGGCGCGCGCCGGAGCCGCGAGCGGCTGCTCGGAACTCAGCCACATGACGGCGATCACGGCGCCGGCGACGCCCGCGGCGAGGATCGTCCTACGCAAGCGCGGCCCCCGCTCGCGCCGCGGCCGAGATGCCGCGGAGCGCTTCCCGGAGGTCGTCGCCATGCCGGACGACCGCAATCGGGACGCCCACCGCCCGGAGCTGGAGCAGCTCCGCGTGCGGGGTCGACGGCCGCCCGGCAAAAGTCGGAGCGTCGACGTGGACGACGGCGACGGGCCGGTGTGAGAGAGCGCGCGCGAGCAGGGGACGCACGAGCCCCGGCTCGAGGCGCGACGTCACCACGACGAGCTCGAGCGAGCGAGCAGCCGGGCCGTCCCCAGAGTCGAGCAGCGCCGCCGCGGGCGTCCGCGCGTCGGGCACCGCTCCCGCGAGCACGCCGAGCGCGCGCTCCCACTCCGGGCCGTCGGCCGTCACCGACTGCACCTCGCGCTCACGTGTGTTGAGGACGAGCACGGCCGAGCGCCCGCCGCGAACGTGCGCGCGCAGGATCGAGCCGGCGGCGCGGACGGCGGCGTCGAAGGACGAGTCGGGCGCGGCGCCTGCGACGCCGGCGGGGTCACCATCGAGCAGGACGGCGACCTCGTCGCGCGGCGAGTCCTCGAACTCCTTCACCATGAGCGTCCCCGTGCGCGCAGTCGACGGCCAGTGCACGCGGCGGAGCGACTCTCCCGGCACGTGATGGCGAACCGTGTGGAACTCGAGGCCGGTCGGCCGGCGGAGGAGTAGGCGCCGCCCGTCGGCGAGGGTTGCACCGACCTCGGAGAAGAGCTCGTCGAGCTCGACGAGCCGGGGATGGACGACGAGCACTTCTCGCGCGTCGACGTGGAGCGACGTCTCGGCGAGCTGCCACGGGTCGGAGACGGCGACGCGCAGCGGCTCGAAGACGTGACGCCCGCGCGCGACGTTCCTCAGCGTGTACGAGCCGACGTAGACGCCACCCTTCCGGCGCAGCTCGACGATCTGCTCTCCGAGCCGGCCGATCGTCTCGTGGGCGACCGCAGACGGGAGCGGAATCCGGGAGCCGGGGTCGACGCGCAGATCGACGCCCACGTCTCCTCCCTCGACGACCGCGTGCCCCACCCAGCGACGGCTCACGGCAAGGCGCTGGCGCGAGAGGCGCACCCAGGCGACCGCGACGGGGACGGCGAGCACGAGGCCGGCGGAGACCGGGAAGAGCGCCCGCGAGCCGAACAGCCACGCGACGATCCAGGCCGCGAGGCCGATCGCGAGAACGGCTCCGCCTCGCCTCGTCACTAGACGGGCACAGGCGTGCGCGAGAGAGCGTCCGCGACGAGCTCGGCGGCGCCGAGCCCCGCCGACCGCGCCTCGGGGGCGAGGATGAGACGGTGCGCGAGCACCGGGGCGGCGACCGCCTTGACGTCGTCGGGCGAGACGAAGTCGCGACCCTCCGCGAGCGCCAGTGCCTTCGCGATCCGCAGCAGAGCGATCCCGGCACGAGGGCTCGCGCCGAGATAGAGGCGCGGGTCGGCACGTGTGGTGCGAAGGACGGCGACGACGTACCGGCCGAGGCTCTCCTCGACGTACACAGCGCGCGCCGCCGCCGCCAGCCGGAGGACGTCGGCCGCGCTCGCAACGCTCGCGAGCGTCCCGAGAGGCGGCTCGCCGGTCTGCTCTCCCAGCATCTTCGCCTCCTCCGCGAGCGGCGGGTAGCCGAGCGACAGCTTGAGCGAGAAGCGGTCGAGTTGCGCCTCAGGCAGCGGGTACGTCCCCTCGTACTCGATCGGGTTCTGGGTCGCCATGACCATGAACGGGGCCTCGAGCGGGTGCGTGACGCCGTCGACCGTGACCTGCCGCTCCTCCATGCACTCGAGCAGCGCGGCCTGCGTCTTCGGGGACGCGCGGTTGACCTCGTCGACGAGGAGGAGGTTGGTGAAGACGGGGCCGCGCCGGAACTCGAACTCGTTGCGCTGCTGGTTGAAGACGTTGACTCCGGTGACATCGGACGGGAGCAGGTCCGGCGTGAACTGCAGGCGGGAGAAGCGGCAGTCGAGCGAGCGGGCCAGCGCCTTCGCGAGCATCGTCTTCCCGACGCCGGGAAAGTCTTCGACGATCAGGTGTCCCTCGGCGACAAGGCAGAGAACGACGAGGCGCAGGGACTCTTCCGGCGCGTGCACGACCCGGCCGAGATTCGCGATGATCGTCTCGAGGACGTCCGCGGGGGCCCAGTCGACAGGATCGCCTAGCGCTCGCTCAGCCATGCGTCTATGAGTTTCTCCACTTCGTCGAGGACGAAAGCTGCGATCTCGCTCTTCGGTGCCCTCGGGACGACGCGGTCGCCGGCCGCGGAGACGAGGGTCACGGCGTTGTCCGGGGCGTCGAAGCCGACTCCGGGCTGCGAGACGTCGTTGAAGACGAAGAGGTCGGCGCCCTTGCGCTCGAGCTTCGCGCGCGCGCGGTCGAGGCCGTTCTCCCCCGTCTCCGCGGCGAACCCGACGATCACCTGGCCGTCGCGGCGGGTCGCGCCGAGCGCGGCGAGGACGTCGGTCGTCGGCTCGAGCTCGAGCGTCCATGTCTCCGTGTCCTTCGGACGCTTCGCCGCCAGCGCGGCGGCGGGACGGTAGTCGGCGACGGCGGCGGCCATGACGATGACGTCGGCCTCGGCCGCGCGGGCAAGCGCTTCGCGCTCGAGGTCTGCGGCGGTCGGGGTCTCCACGACGTCGACGCCGTCGGGCGCGGGCACGACGAGGTTCGCGGCGAGCAGCGTGACGTCAGCGCCGCGTCGGCGCGCCTCCGCGGCAAGGGCGACTCCCATCCGTCCGGACGACCGGTTGCCGACGTAGCGGACGGCATCGACCGGCTCGCGCGTGCCGCCGGCCGAGATGAGCACTGTCCGACCGTGTAACGGACTCGTAGTTGCGGAGAGAGCGGCGAACGTCGCGCGGAAGATCTCCTCCGGCTCCGCCATCCGCCCCACGCCGAGCTCGCCCTCCGCCGTGTCTCCCTCGTCGGGACCGACGAACGCGACGCCCCGAGTGCGCAGCGTCTCTGCGTTCGCGCGCGTGGCCGCGTGTGCCCACATGCGTGGGTTCATCGCGGGCGCGACGAGCACGGGGCCGCGGTGCGCGAGCGCCGCCTCGGTGAGGAGGTTGTCCGCGATGCCGTGGGCGAGCTTGGCGAGCGTGTTCGCCGTGCACGGCGCGACGATGAGGATGTCGGCGCGCGTGAGATGGAGATAGACGTCGTCGGCGGCCGGGCGCCGCGCCAGTGCGCGGAACGTCTCCGCCGTGACGAAGCGCTCGGCGCCGGGCGTCACGAGCGGCACGACGTCGTGCCCGTCCTTGACGAACAGCCGGCAGAGCTCGCACGCCTTGTAGGCGGCGATCCCACCCGTCACTCCCAAGAGGACGCGGGCCATCGGAAAAGGATGCCTACTTTGGGTAGGTGTACTTGAGCATGCCCTGCGAGATCTCCTCGAAGGACATGGTCAGATAGTTCTTCGAGCGGCTCTCGACGAGGGGCGGCAGGTTGTCGCCGAAGGTGCCTTCGCCGAGCTGGTGGTGGTAGTTGTTGATCTGCCGGGCGCGCTTCGCGGCCACGATCACGAGCGCGTAGCGCGAGTCCACTTGATCCAGCAGGTCATCTACACGGGGCTCGATCATCGTCCGGGCATGGTAGCTGCCGGAGGGGAAGGCCCGGTGGGCCGGTACTCGCCGCTCAGCGCGTCGCCGGCGGCACAGTCACTGGCTCGCCGGGCCTTCCCACAACGAGGCCCGCGACGAGTTTCGTCAGCACGTCGACCGCGTGGTGGAGCTCGTCGTTCTCGATCACGTGGTCGAACTCGTCGGCCTGCTCGAGCTGCCGGCGCGCGAGCTCGATCCGTTCCCCGATCTCGCCGGTGCTCTCCGTCGCGCGCTCGCGCAGTCGGCGCTCGAGCTCGTCGACGCTGGCGGAGATGAAGATCGTGACGGCGCCCGGCACCTCGTGCTTCACCCGGAGAGCCCCTTCGGTCTCGAGCTCGAGGAGCGGCACGCGGCCCTTCGCCGTGATCCGGTCGAGCTCCGACCGGAGCGTCCCGTACCGGCGCCCCGAGACGTACTCGACCCACTCGAGGAACTCGCCGGCCGCCACGCGCTGCGAGAAGTCCTCCTCCGAGAGGAACCAGTACTCGCGCCCGTCCTCCTCCCCGCGCCGGCGCGCGCGCGTCGTCGCGGAGACCGTCGCCTCGATCGCGGGAACGCGCGCGACGAGCTCCCTGATCAGCGTTCCCTTCCCGGCGCCCGACGGGCCTGTTACGACGAGAACCCTGGGACTCGCCCTACTCAACGGTTGAAGAGCCCGATCAGCTCCGCGCGCTGCCGCTCGGACAGGCCGCCGACGGTCTTCGAGGGACTGATCTTGCAGACGTTGAGGAAGCGGCCGGCCTTGACACGCCCGAACTTCGGCACCGCCATGAGGATGTCGATGACCTTCGCGGTCTCGACGTACTCGGGAGGGTTGCCGAGGATCGTCTCGATCTTGACCTTCCCGTCCTTGAGGTCCTTCTTGAGCTTCGCCCGTTTGACGCGGACGTCGTTCGCCCGCTTGAGGGCGTCCATCCGCTGGTCGAGGGAACGGGCCGGGGCGTGGGCCTGCGTCTTGGTCGGACTCATGGGCCGGGCGAGCATACCAACCTCCTGGCTCGCATCAAGCAGTGACTTTTTCCTCCGTTTCCGGGCTTTTTGCCAGGCCCAGTGCGTCGTCGGGAGAAGCAACGCAGGCTTCGGCGCACGCAGCGGCGAGCTCGGCTCGGACCCGGGCGGGTGCGTCCGGGTCGGAGAAGAGCACCGTGCCGAGGGCGACATCGGTCGCTCCGCACGCGAGAAACTCGAGCACGTCACGCCCGGTCGTGACCCCTCCCATGCCGACGATCGGCAGCGCCGTCGCGTCGGCGCATGCTCGGACGGCGTGGAGAGCAACCGGTTTGAGGGCCGGTCCGGAGTAGCCGCCGCTGCCGCGGGCGAGTGCCGGGCGGAGGTTACGGTCGAGCGCGACGGCGCGCAGCGTGTTGATGAGCGAGAGCCCGTTTGCGCCGGCGGCGGCCACCGCGCGGGCGACCTCGGCGACGTCGGGATGTGCGGCGGAGAGCTTCGCGTACAGCGGCAACTCGGTGGCGGCGCGGCACGCAGCGACGATCTCGGCGGCCGAGTCGGCGGCCTCGTCGACGTTCGGGCACGAGAGGTTGAGCTCGATCGCCTCGATGTCTTCGAGCCGCGCGCACGTCTCCGCGTAGTCCGCGGCGCAGAAGCCGCCGACGCTCACCCAGACGGGAACGCCGAGCTCACGCAGGCGCGGAAGGTTGTCGCCGAGGAAGCGCTCACGCCCGGGATTCGCGAGCCCGATGGCATTGAGCATCCCGTGCGCGGTCTCGGCGATGCGCGGCGGCGCGTTCCCCTCCCGCGGCAGCGGCGTGACGGTCTTCGTCACGAACCCGTCGAGCGCGCGCACGACGTCCGGCGCGGTCAGCGCGTCGAGACAGCCCGAGGCGTTAAGCAGCCTCATGCAATCGGCTCCATCGCTTGTGACAACTTGTCACAAGCCGGTTTCGCGCGAGGTGCGGCCAGGACCGGCCCTTCGACGCAGAGTCGTTTGAGAGCCCCGTCGATCTCGACGACACAGCCGTAGCAAGCGCCGTAGCCGCACGCCATCGGCGCTTCCCACGCGAGCTGCGCCCCCCCATATGGCCGGGAGGCGGCGGCTTTGCCGCCGTCGCTTCCAGCCCCAGCACAGAGCGCAGCTACCGCGTGCAGCATCGGTTCCGGCCCGCACGCAAGAACGTCCCAACCTTCCAAGTGACAACTTGTCACAAGCGTTGGGTCGACCACGACCTCGGTCTGCGGCGGGAGGATCGACGCCGCTTCGGCGTGAGCTTCGCTGCGGAAGCCGGCGACGATGCGCGGCTCGCCGCCCAGCTGCTCCGCGAGGTACGGGAGCGGCGCGATGCCGATGCCGCCGCCGACGAGCAGCGGCCGCTCGACGTCGAGGCGGTAACCGTTGCCGAGCGGCCCGAAGACGGCGATCTCGTCTCCTGCCTCGAGCGCGGCGATCGCCTCCGTGCCCGGCCCGACGACGTCGACGAGGAACGCGAGCTCGCCGGGCGGTGCGAGGCAGACGGAGAACGGACGCGGCAGCAGCCGACCGGGAGCCTCGAGCATGAAGAACTGCCCCGGCACGCCCGGCTCGAGGCCGTTCCGCTCGACGCGAACGAGCGTGTAGAGGCCGACGCGCTCGGAGCCGGTGACCCGGCAGCTACGCCGAACGGCGTTCAACGTCGATCCGCTCCTGAAGCGAGACGGCCTGCTCGGCGCGCGCGGTCGCGATCGCATGCACTGCGGCGGCAGCACCGGAGAGGGTCGTGATGCACGGGACGCGCTGCACCATCGACGCCTCCCGGATCGCGTACCCGTCAGAGCGGGCGTCGCGTCCTTCCGGCGTGTTGATCACGAGATCGCAGCGGCCGCGGCGGATGAGATCGACGACGGTCGGCTCGCCCTCGGCCGCCTCGCTGAGCTTGCGGACGGCCTCCACCTCGATGCCGGCGGCCGCGAGCGTCGCCGCTGTTCCCTCCGTCGCGTAGAGCGCGAACCCGAGTCCCGCGAGCGTCGCGGCGATCGGCACCGCGGACGTCTTGTCCGACTCGCGCACGGAGATGAAGACGGAACCCGAGCGCGGCAGTCTCCGACCCGCGGCGCGCTCCGCCTTGTCGAGCGCGGTCGAGAGGTCGGCGGCGCTCGCCATCACCTCGCCGGTCGAGCGCATCTCCGGCCCGAGCACGGGATCGCTGCCGGGGAAACGCGCGAACGGGAGGACCGCAGCCTTCACGCTCCACTGCCGCGGCGGCCGCTCCTGCGGCAGCCCGAGGTCGGCGATGCTCGCACCGAGGGCGAGCCGGCACGCGGCCTTCACGAGCTCGACGCCGGTCGCCTTGCTCACGAACGGCACCGTCCGCGACGCGCGCGGGTTCGCCTCGAGGACGTGGACGTCGCCGTCGCCGGTCACCGCGAGCTGGACGTTGAGGAGGCCGACGACGCCGAGCGCGCGGCCGAGGATCTTCACGACGCGCGACACCTCCTGCGACTGCCCGAAGCTCAGGCTCGGCGCCGGGAGGATGCACGACGAATCGCCGGAGTGGACACCCGCCTCCTCGATGTGCTGCATGACCGCGGCGACGTACGTGTCCGAGCCGTCGCAGAGCGCGTCGACGTCGACCTCGATCGCGTGCTCGACGAAGCGGTCGACGAGGATGCGTTCAAACGGCGGCATCTCGCGCACGTCGTCGGCGTCGTAACAGACGCGCATCGCGCGACCGCCGAGGACATACGAGGGACGGACGAGCACCGGGTAGCCGATGCGCTCGGCTATCTCGACGGCCTCGTCCGGCGTCGCCGCGATCCCCCACTCCGGCGACCGGAGACCGTGCGCCTTGAGGAGACCGGCGAAACGCTCCCGGTCCTCCGCGAGGTCGACGGCGTCGAAGGGCGTGCCGAGGATCTTCCAGCCGGCGTCCTCGATCACGCGGGCGAGCTTGAGCGGCGTCTGGCCGCCGAACTGGATGACGACGCCGACCGGCTTCTCGCGCTCGCAGATAGCGAGCACCGACTCGGCGTCGAGCGGCTCGAAGTAGAGCCGATCGGACGTGTCGTAGTCGGTGGACACGGTCTCGGGGTTGCAGTTGACCATGACCGCCTCGTAGCCGAGCTCGCGGTACGTCGTGACGGCGTGGACGCAGCAGTAGTCGAACTCGATCCCCTGCCCGATCCGGTTCGGACCCGAGCCGAGGATGACGACCCGCGGCTTCGCGCCGGACGGAGGAGCCTCGTCGGCCTCGCCCCACGTCGAGTAGTAGTAGTTCGAGGCCGCCTCGACCTCGCCCGCGCAGGAGTCGACACGGCGGAATGCGGGACGGACGCCGCAGTCGCGCCGGCGCGCGCGTACCGCCACCTCGGTCGCCCCCGCCGCGCCCGCGATCTGCGCGTCGGAGAGGCCTAGCCGCTTGAGCCGGAGGAAGTCGTCCGCGACGAGCGACTCGACGTCGCCGACCGATGCGAGGCCGGCGAAGATCCGCTCGAACTCGCGCTGGAAGAACGGGTGGACGTCCTCGGGCACGTCGGCGAGCGTCTGCCACGGCGTCGCCGCGCCCGCGTCGAGCTCCCGCGAGCGGAACGCCTTGAGGTACGCCTCGGCGAACGTCCGGCCGATCCCCATCGTCTCGCCAACCGACTTCATTTGCGTGCCCAGCGTCCGATCCGCGCCCGGGAACTTCTCGAACGCGAAGCGGGGGAACTTGACGACGACGTAGTCGAGCGTCGGCTCGAAGCTCGCGGGCGTCGTCCCCGTCAGGTCGTTCGGGATCTCGTCGAGCGTGTAGCCGACGGCGAGCCGCGCCGCGACCTTCGCGATCGGGTAGCCGGTCGCCTTCGACGCGAGCGCCGACGAGCGCGAGACGCGCGGGTTCATCTCGATGACGCGCACCTCGCCCGTCTCGCGGCTGCGCGCGAACTGGATGTTCGAGCCGCCGGTGTCTACGCCGACCGCGCGGATGATCGCGATCGCCGCGTCGCGGAGCTCCTGGTACGCCTCGTCGGGCAGCGTCATCTGCGGCGCGACCGTGACGGAGTCGCCCGTGTGGACGCCCATCGGGTCGAGGTTCTCGATCGAGCAGACGATGACGACGTTGTCGAGCCGGTCGCGGACGACCTCGAGCTCGAACTCGTCCCAGCCGCGCACCGACTCCTCGACGAGCACCTGCCCGATCGGCGACTCGGAGAGACCGCGCTCGACCTGCTTCCGCAGCTCCTCCGCCGTGTACGCGAAGCCGCCGCCGTGGCCGCCGAGCGTGAACGCCGGGCGGACGACCGCGGGAGCCCCGATCCCGTGCACCTCGTCGATGGACGTCACGATCGCGGAGGTCGGCACCTTGAGCCCGCAGCTCTCGACCGCGTCCTTGAACTTGAGGCGATCCTCGGCGCGCTCGATCACGTCGAGCTTCGCGCCGATCAGCTCGATCCCGAGCTCGTCGAGGACACCGGCGTTCGCGAGCTCGCGCGCGAGGTTGAGCGCAGTCTGGCCGCCCATCGTCGGGAGCAGCGCGTCGGGCCGCTCGATGCGGAGCACTTCGGCGACCGAATCGAGGTCGAGCGGCTCGAGGTACGTCCGGTCGGCGAAGCCCGGGTCGGTCATGATCGTCGCCGGGTTCGAGTTGACGACGATCGTGCGGAAGCCGTCCTCGCGCAGCACCTTGAGCGCCTGGCAGCCGGCGTAGTCGAACTCCGCCGCCTGGCCGATCACGATCGGGCCGGAGCCGACGATGCAGATCGACTCGATGTCGGTTCTACGCGGCAATCTCGTCCACCCACCTCTCGATGAGCGGCCAGGCGTCGTGCGGGCCTGGTCCGGCTTCCGGGTGGAACTGCAGCGAGCGCGCGCGCAACTCCGGGAACTCGAGCCCTTCGACGGTGCCGTCGTAGAGCGAGACGTGCGACGCCTCCGCGGCTTCGCTCGCGCGCACCGCGAAGCCGTGGTTCTGGCTCGTGACGAGGACGCGGCCGGAGCGCCGCTCGAGCACCGGATGGTTCGCGCCGCGATGGCCGAACGGGAGCTTGTACGTCTCGTGGCCCGTCGCGCGGGCGATGAGCTGATGGCCGAGGCAGATGCCGAGCACCGGAGTCCGGCCGAGCAGCTCCGCGACCATCTTCGTTTCGCCGGTCAAGGGCTCGGGGTCGCCGGGGCCTGGGGAGAGAAGCACGCCGTCGTGGTGCGCGAGCGTGTCGGCGTCGACGTCGTGCGGATGGACGGTGACCCTCGCGCCCGCCTTCGCGAGCCGGCGGAGGACGGAGTTCTTGACGCCGTAGTCGACGACGCCGATCGAGACCCTTCCCTCGTCGGCGAAGACGTACGACTCGGCAGTCGAGACGCCTTCGATCAGCGCGCGCCCGAGCATCGGCGGCTGCTTCCGCGCGAGGTCGATCGCCTCGTCGACCGGCATGTCTCCGGCGACGGCGATGCCGAGCGCGGACCCCTCGTCGCGGAGATGGAGGACGAGACTCCGCGTGTCCAATCCGGTCAACGCGACGATGCCGCGCTCGCGGAGCCAGTCCGTCCAATCGGGCCCGCGCGCCTCGCGCATGAGCACCGCGCGGGCATGCGTCGTCGCCGACTCCGAGCGCTCATCGGCCACGCCGTAGTTGCCGACCATCGGCGCCGTGAAGCAGATGAGCTGATCCTCGAAGCTCGGATCGGTGACCGCCTCCTGGTAGCCGGACATGCCGGTGGTGAAGACCGCCTCGCCGAGCGCGTGATCGTCAGCGCCGACCGAATCGCCGTGCCAGATCGTGCCGTCCGCAAGGGCGAGGTAGCTCATTCGAATGCCACCTTCCCGCCGGCGAGAGTCATGCGCACCGCGCCGGTCAGCCGCGAGCCGAGCAGCCACGAGTTGCCGGAGCGGGAGCGGAACGGCTGCTCGCCGACCGTCCACTCGCGGCCGAGGTCGAGCAGGACGAGATTCGCGGTCGCTCCCGTCGCGACGCGTGGAACCTCGAGCCCGAAGAGCCGCGCCGGGCCGGCGGACATCCGCTCGAGCAGCGTCTCGAGCGGAAGCAGCCCGGGCTCGACGAGGTGCGTGTATAGCGAGGCAAACGCCGTCTCGAGCCCGGTCACGCCGAACGGCGCCGCCTCGAACGGGACGTCCTTCTCGTGCGCCGCGTGCGGCGCGTGGTCGGTCGCGATCGCCTCGATCGTTCCGTCGCGCACCGCGTCGAGCAACGCAACGCGGTCGCGCTCGGCCCGCAGCGGCGGGTTCATCTTCACGTTCGGGTCGAGCGAGCGGACGGCGTCGTCGGTGAGGACGAGATGATGCGGCGTCGCCTCCCCGCTCGCGGCGATGCCCGCCGCGCGGGCGCGGCGCAGCGCGTCGACCGACTCCGCCGCGGAAAGGTGAAGCACGTGGATGCGGCCGCTCTCGTACGCGGCGAGCGAGAGATCCCGCTCGACCGCGACCGACTCGGCCACCGAGGGATAGCCGGCGAAGCCGAGCTCGGCCGCGACCCGTCCCTCGTGCACGTGCGCGCCGTGCGAGAGCGTCGGCTCCTCGCAGTGGAGCGCGAGCGGCCGGCCGGTGATCGACGCGTACTGGAGCGCCCGCCGCATGAGCCCGGCCGACGCGACGGGCACGCCGTCGTCGGAGAAGGCGACCGCGCCCGTGTCGGCGAGTTCCCCCATCTCCGTCAGCTCCTCCCCACGCTGGCCACGCGTGATCGCCGCGAGGAAACCGACACCGACGACGGCCTCGCGCTGCGCGGTCTCGACGAGCGAGCCGAGCGTCGCGGCCGAGTCGACCACGGGATCGGTGTTCGGCATGGCGAGGATCGCGCAGAAGCCGCCGGCCGCCGCCGCCGCGCTGCCGGTCGCGATCGTCTCCTCGTCCTCGCGCCCCGGCGTGCGGAGATGGACGTGCGGATCGACGAACGCCGGTGCGAGGACGAGCCCCGCCGCGTCGATCACGCGGTGCTCGTTCGCGTCGACCTTCTCCGCGACGTCGACGATCGTGCCATTGTCGATCCGAACCTCGAGAGTCGCGTCGATTCCCTCGGTGGGATCGAGGACGCGCGCGCCGCGGATGACGACGTTCGCGCCCGGAGCGTCCTTCTGCCAGAGCATCACGCCACCTCCGCCGCTGCGAGCGCCTGGACACCGACCGGGCCGCCGGTGAGGACGTCGTAGAGGACGGCCATCCGCGTCACGAGCCCCGCGCGCACCTCGGAGATGACGAGCGATTCGGGCGAGTCGGCGACACGCGGGTCGATCTCGACGCCGCGGTTCATCGGCCCCGGGTGCATGACCTTCTGCCCGGGCCGCAGCCGCTCGGGCGTGATCCCCCACCGTGCCGTGTACTCGCGGAGGCTCGGAACGAAGTTCGCGCCGGGTTCCATCCGCTCGTTCTGCATGCGGAGGACGTAGACGACGTCGGCGTCGCGGATCGCGGCGATGTCGGTCGTCATCTCCGCCGGCAGCTCGCGCGGCAGCAGCGCCGGAGGGCCGACGAGCGTCGTCCGGATCCCGACGAGCGCGAACGCCTGGATGAGCGAGCGCGCGACGCGCGAGTGGAGGACGTCGCCGACGATCGCGACGTGCAGCCCCTCGAGCCGGCCGAGCTCCTCCTGGATCGTGTAGAGGTCGAGCAGCGCCTGGGTCGGGTGCTGGTTCTTGCCGTCGCCCGCGTTGACGACGTGCGCGTCGATCGTCCTCGCGACGAGCTGCGGCGCGCCGATCTGCGGATGGCGGATGACGATGACGTCGGGGTCGTAGGCGCCGAGCGTGAGCGCCGTGTCCTTGAGCGACTCGCCCTTGTCCACCGACGAGCCGACCGCCTTGATGTTGAGTGTGTCGGCCGAGAGCCGCTTCGCCGCGAGCTCGAAGGAGGACGACGTGCGCGTCGACGATTCGTAGAAGAGGTTGACGACGAGGTGGCCCTGGAGCGTCGGGAGCTTCTTCACCTGCCGCTCGAGCGACGCCGCGAACGTGCGCGCGGTGCCGAGCAGGCGCTCGACGTCGTCGCGCGTCAGGTCGGCGACAGAGATGAGGTGCCGCTTCGGCGGCGGCCCCGGCGGACGCAGGTCGTCCTTGACCAGACGGATCATTTCCTCTCCTCCTCGGGAGCGCCGACGAGCAGGACGGCGTCGAGCTCGTCCACCTCGACGAGCTGCACCTGGATCCGCTCGTCGCGGGCGGTGGGCAGGTTCTTCCCGACGTAGTCGGGGCGGATGGGCAGCTCGCGATGGCCGCGGTCGATAAGGACGGCGAGCTGGACGCGCTTGGGCCGGCCGTAGTCGAAGAGCGCCTCGATCGCGGCGCGGATCGTGCGGCCGGTGTAGAGGACGTCGTCGACGAGGACGACCGTCCGGCCGTCGAGCGGGAAGTCGAGTTGTGTCGCGCGAACGAGCGGCTGCGGCGTGAGCGGCGCCTCGCCGGCGCGCACCATCACGTCGTCGCGGTGGAACGTGATGTCGACCGCGCCGAGGGCGGGAGCCGTGCCCGCGCGCTCCTCGATCAGCCGCGCGAGCCGCTGCGCGAGCGGCACCCCGCGCGTCTGGATCCCGACGAGTGCGACATCGTCGACGGCGGGGTTGCCCTCGATGATCTCGTGAGCGATTCTCGAAAGGGTCCGGCCCAGCGCATCTGCGTCGAGGACCGTCTTGCCCTGAACGGGCGCGTGCGTATTCATCCGTCTCCTTTCCGGCCTCGCTGGACCGGGTTAAAGGGGTACGTCCGCACGGAAGCTTAGCGGCTCGGCCGGATGGGCGGCCGCGAGCCAGAAGGCGTGGTCGCGGACGACGAGAGGGCCCTCCGCGCCGATCCGCTCCTGCAGCCGCCCGAGGCTCTCGCGGTGCCGCTCGATCGCGAAGCCATCCACGGCCCAGGGCACGGCGCGCAGGTACCAGGCGAACGCTCCCGCGTCGGCGAACGTCGTCGTCGTCTCGCCCTCGGCGGCCTGTTGCACCGCGAGTCCCGCGCGCTCGAGCTGCGCCCGGGCGACAGCCAGGTCGAAGACGCGGCGGCACGGCGCCTCGAGGCCGAGAGCCTCGTACGCGGACGCGTAGTCGCCGCCGAGCTGCTGCGTCACGAAGCTGCCGCCCGGCGCGAGGACGCGGGCGACCTCCGCGGCGACGTACGCCTCGTGGCGGCTCGCGACGAGCGAGAACGAGGCGTCTCCGAACGGGAGCCTCCCGCGCCGCTCGTCCGGCCCCTGGTCGAGGTTGTCGGGCGCGGGCTCGACGTGCACGACCTCGACCCCAAGCGGCTCGAGCCTCTGCGCCGCGACGTCGACGTTCGGCGGCCACGCCTCGGTGGCGACGGTGCGCGGCGGACGGTGCGGCAGCGAGGCGAGGAACTCGCCGCCGCCGGTTCCGAGGTCCAGCAGATCAGGGCTGTGCGCCGCGCGGCCCGCGACGATCGCGGCGAAGTCCCAGGGCGGCGGCTCCGTCCGCACCCGGTCGCCGAGCCAGGAGAAGTCCCAGCCGCGGAGCGGTCGCGCCCCCGCCCCGGCGAGGAGCTCGTCGACGGTGGTCACGCTCCGACCCTATGCCTGAGGGGACATGTCCGGAGACCTCAGCAGAGTCCCTCGAGCACCTGGGCCAGGCGAGCCGTGCCTATCGCCTGACAGACCCGTAGAGCGTCGCCCACTGGCGGGCGTCGAGGTCGCGAGCCCACGCGTGCGGATCGAAGCCGTGCTCGTGCGCCGCTCGATGAACGACTCGGCGCGGGAGGAGTCGGTCGAGCGGCGCTTGCGCGTTGAAGGCTCGCCGGAGGAGGGGCTCGTACGCGCCCGCTTCTCCGGCCGGGACGAGTGGCTTCTCCCGCCGCATTGCTCTCAGCACTGCCGCGTCGACGCTCGGCGGCGGGGCGAAGCACGCCCGCGGGACGCGGCGGACGAGCGCGAGTTCGTACCACGCTCCCCACAGGCAGCCGAGCAGCGTCGACGGCCACACGGCGGTGCGTTTGACGGCGAGCCCCCACTCGACGATCGCGTCCAGCTGCGTCAGCGGAACATGCGGGTCGGAGAGCAGCCGCCGCAGGATCGCCGTCCCGTGCGCGAACGGGAGGTTGGCCACGACGGCGAACGGCTCGCGGGGAGGAGCGACGCGCGTCGCATCGGCGGCGAGTACCTCGACCATGGGATCGCCGTCGAAGCGCGTCCGCAACTGCTGCAGCGCAGCCGCGTCGAGCTCGACCGCGCGGACGCGCGCTCCCGCGGCGACGAGCGCGCCGGTGATGACGCCGCCGCCGGCGCCGAGGTCGAGCACGAGCGAGCCGGGCGCGAGGCCGGCGTCGCGGACGAGCTCGTCTGCGAAGGCGCGACTACGAAGTGCGTGGCGACCGCGGGGCCGCGCCTGCGATGAGACGCGCCCTGCCACGGCTGCGGAAGAAGACCATGGTGGTCATCGGCATCGGGATCCCTACGGCTCTTCGAGTTCGTCCGGCTCGGTGAGCGCCTCGATCGCGTCCTTCGCGTCTTCGAGGTCGGCTTCGGGGACGAGGACGCTGACAGCATCCTCGTCGGGCGACTGTTCGATCGTCGAGTCGATGCCGGCGTTGCGAAGGATCTCCTGCATCTCCTCCGCCTCGGCGATGTCGCCCGCGACCGCTGCCTGAACCATCCCGCTCATTTTCCGCTCCGGCGCCGCCCAGGTCGGCGCCTCCGCTCCTTTCTGAGCTCCGTCAAGCCTACGCTCATTCGCTCGGGATCATAGGGCGCGGCGGGCGGGCGCCGCGTTCGACGAGCTCGGGCGCGCCGCGCTCGGCGAACGGGACCTCGATCACGTCGAAGTCGCGGGGGACGACCGTGTCGGGGAAGACGACGCGCGCCTCCTCCGCGAGCTCCGGCCCGAAGTACCGCGGCGAGACGTGCGTCAGCGCCAGGAGTCGCACCTGCGCGAGCCGCGCGACCTCGGCGGCTTCCGCCGCAGTGGAGTGGTTCGTCTCTCTCGCGCGCGCGGCCTCCTCCGCGAGGAAGCTCGCCTCGTGCACGAGGAGATCGGCGCCGTCCGCGGCCTGGACGACGACCGGCGACGGAGCCGTGTCGCCGGAGATGACGATGCGGCGGCCGGGGCGTGGCTCGCCGAGCACTTCGTCCGGCGTCACCGTCCGGCCGTCGGGAAGCTCGACGTCCTCCCCGGCCTGCAGCCGCCCGCGCGCCGGCCCGGCCGGGATGCCGAGCCCGTCCGCAATCGCGACGTCGAAGCGCCCGGGGCGATCCGCCTCGACCAGCGCGTAGCCGAGCGCAGCGACGCCGTGGTCGGCGGCGAAAGGCTCGATCGCATAGTCGCCCCGCGGCACCGTCTCTCCCGGCTCGAGCTCGACGAGGCTGACCGGGTACGGCAAGCGCCCGACGAAGGGCTGGAGCTGCTTGAAGAGTTCGCTGAGGCCGCGCGGGCCGTAGATCGTGAGCGGCGTCTCGTCGCGGCCGCGGAGCGAGAAGGTCTTGAGCATGCCGGGCAGTCCGAGGAAGTGGTCGGCGTGGTAGTGCGTGAGGAAGATCTCCTCGATGTCAGGCAGGCCGACGGACGACCGTTGCAGCTGCCGCTGCGTTCCCTCGCCGCAGTCGAACAGGAGCCGCTCGCCGCCGCGGCGCACGAGGATGGCCGCGGGACTGCGCTGCGCGGTCGGCGCCGACGCGGCGGTGCCGAGGAAGACGACGTCGAGGTCCACGCGGCGATTGTAGGATCGTTTCCCGTGCCCGACCCGAGCCTGCTCGAGCTCTACCGCCGCGAGTTCTCGCCCGAGACGTACACCGAGGTGCGCGAGCTCTACAAGGCCCACTCGATCGCGGAGGACGCGCGCAGCATCGAGGGCCTGCTCGCGACGCTCACGCCGGACTGCGTGTACGAGCTCGTCCAGACCGGCCACCGCTGGGAAGGACACGACGGCGCGGCGCGCTTCTACACGGAGCTGCTCACGGCGTTCCCGGACATCGTCTTCAACCTGACCGACATCGTCATCGGCCCACAGGGCGTGTGCGAAGAGGCGAACGTCACCGCGACGCAGGCGGCGCCGTGGCTCGGCCAGGGGCCGGTCGAGGGGCCGCTCGAGTGGAAGGTGCTGATCTGGTTCCCGTGGGATCCCGAGCAGAAGCTCTTCCGCGGCGAGAAGGTCTACACCTTCGGCATCGACCTGCCGGCGCTGGCTTAGGGCAGAACGAGCTTCTCGCCGGGCGAGATCGTCGCCGTCGCGAGATGGTTCGTCTGCTGGAGCTCCCAGACGCCCTCCCGCGGGTCGCCGGCGTAACTCTTCACGGCGATCGACCAGAGCGTGTCTCCCGCCCGCACGACGTAAGTCTGGCGCGGGCCGGCGCCTGAAGAGCCGCGAGCCGCGTAGCCGACCGCGAGAGCCGCCACGCAGAGGAGGATGAGCAGCTTACCGAACATCTGTTCGTATGGTAACCAGAACAGACGTTCGCTGTCAAGGGGGGTAACTATCCCTTGACACCACAGTACAAGTGTTCTAGAATCATCGTAATGCCTCCCGTAGACCGCAATAACCCCAAGCGCGCAGCCTCGTCCGACTCGCAGTATTCGGTGTTGGAGTTCATGCGCGAGTTCCCCGACGACGCAGCCTGCCTCGACTATCTGTGGCGGTCCCGCTACTCCGCTGACGGCGAGCACGCCCACTGTCCGCGCTGTGACAAGGAGCGGCGGTTCAAGCGGTACGAGAACATGACGCGCGCGCGACACGTCTGGAAATGCACGTCCTGCACACAGGAGCTATCCCCGACCGCCGGGACGATCTTCCATAAGTCGTCCACGTCGCTGCACCTGTGGTTCTACGCGATGTGGATCATGACGAGCACTCGATGCGGGGTCTCGGCCAAGCAGCTAGAGCGCGAGCTTGGCGTGACGTACAAGACCGCATGGCGGATGTTCAACCTCATCCGCAACAACCTCATGGAGCAAGACGGCGATCCCCTCTCCGGCGACGTCGAGGCCGACGAGACGCTGATCGGCGGAAAGATGCGCAACCCCGATCGGCGCGAGCGCGAACGGCTCGGATGGGACCGTAAGCGGTACGACAACGAGAAGAAGAAGACGATGGTCTTTGGAGCCGTCGAGCGCGGCGGCAGGGTTCGCGCCTCCGTGATCCCGAATAGTTCGGGGCAGACGCTGCGCAACGCCGTGCAGACCTACGTCATGCCCGAGTCGATCCTGTTCACTATGGGGCGGCTACCGGACGGTCGGCAAGACAATGAAGGGCCACCACCGCATCCGCCACGCCGACCGGATCTACGTCGAGGGCGACGTCCATACGCAGACCATTGAGGGCTTCTGGTCGCTCACGAAGAACGGGATCCGCGGCGTCTACCACTCCGTGTCGAAGAAGCACCTACAGGGCTACTTGAACGAGTACGCGTGGCGGTACAACCACCGCGACAACCCGCGCGCCATGTTCCGGCTGCTATTGCAGCGCGCGACCGTTAGCTAGCGCGCAGCGACAAGCGGACGGCTGAACGGGAACCGACGGTCAAGCCACCGATTCTCGCTATTGAGCGGGGCAGGCTGATGGTCATGCCAGAGCGAGCGGAGTCCCCGTACATCCTCTGCGGGTACGGCGAAGCGGGCGATGATCTCGTCAAGCGGCCAATCGCGCGCTGGGTTCATGACCTCGATGCCGACGACCGTCTCATCGTCTGCTAGATCGACCAACGTGCCGCTGTCGAGTTCCAGGCCATGGGTCGGGCGCATGTCTTGGAGATAGATGTAGAGCGAGTCGCCGGTCTGGCTGTATGTCAGTCTCATCATCGTCCCCTTTCCTTTGGCCAGCCTACAGTCTTCACGTAGTCGTGGTTAGCGCTTAGAACGCATACCGGCACGATCCGGTTGCCGTTCCCATGGCCGTCGATCCAGATCGTTCCAGGCTGTCCTGGTCTCGGCGGACCGGTGGGACGCCGAAGCGCCCTCTGTACTTCATCGGCATCAACGCCACGCTCCTCCATACGGTCAAGCGCGTGCTGCGCAAACTCCAGAGCCATTCGTGTTTCACGACTCGTCCGCAGAGGGGGAGTCGTCCGGAGGAATGACGCGAAAGACAAGAGTCCCGCAAGGCTCACCGTCGAGTGCGAACTGCACCTCATAGCGACCGTACGCCGGGAGGTAGAGGCCCGTATTGATACCGATCAGTTCGATCATCGGCCAATCGGGATCCACGTCGGGTCTCTGAGTTGCCCAGACATCCCCCGTGAACTGGGTCACGACAAAGTCGTCCTCGTGGCGCACCGTGAATCCAAACGGAACACGGACATCCTCCTCGGCTTCGGCCTTCGTAAACCGAATGGCCGCGCCGATGCCGATGTTCTGTCCGATCGGCACGGACGGAGCGGCGATGGTGTCGATGTTCATCCCGACGACAGAAGCCAGGTTGGCCTCCACGCGGGCGTAGTCGCACAAAAACGCGTACTCAAAGGCTGGCATCAGAGCGAAGCCTAGTGATCTCGCTTACCGCTGCTCGCCTTCTCGAGATTGGCGAAGAAGTCGCCGCGCACCGGGTCGGGAGTCTTCATGCCTTCAGCGGTCAGGGAGTGGTCGTCTGCCGGCCGATCCTTGTTGCGGTCTCTGAGCTCTCGCAGCAGCTGTTTTGGGGTCTTGGGCGGCATGTGATGAGGTTAGCGGGTGGCCAGGTCGTGCATCTTCTGCGGAGCGACGCCCGTGACCCTTGAACACGTCTGGCCGGAGTGGGCGCGGAAGTTCCTGTTTCCGAATGGGGGCGATATGCGGGTGCGGCACGCCACTGACGACGCCGACCCACACCGTGAGTACAGCGGGCCGCAGGCTTCGATCAAGGCGCGCGTCGTATGCGAGGCCTGCAACGGCGGATGGATGAGCGACCTAGAAGTCCACGCCGGTCCACTCATCCGCCGAATCTCAGTCGGTAAGCCTGCGAGTCTGCGGAGCGGCGACCAATCACTACTCGCCCTGTGGGCGCTAAAGACGGCGGTCGTCTTTCACCACGCGCACCTAGTGGTTTGACCGGCAACGTTTGCCGGTTCGCGTAGAGGGTCCCGAGTGCTGCTGTCGAAGCGGTTTTCCCGACCGGTCATCGGACGGGAGGGGGAC
>Ga0307372_10003096_pt1 | contig 26956 bp, 23 predicted proteins | sample OX1MG_FD_202533 | JGI IMG/M metagenome (GOLD analysis project Ga0307372, IMG submission 202533) | Soil microbial communities from Risofladan, Vaasa, Finland - OX-1 | ecosystem: Environmental > Terrestrial > Soil > Coastal area > Acid sulfate soil | place: Finland: Risofladan, Vaasa | collected... | reverse complement strand
AAAACATCCTTCACGCTGGGCGGCAGCAAATACGCTTGCTCCGGATTGTAGGGAAGAAATTTCATTCTCGCGCCTCCTCTCCCTGTATTATACGTATCCGTCAACCCCAGTTGTCACACAGACTCCCCTCGGAGAGGGTGGGGGATCCTTATCTGACCCGTATCCCCACGGCTTACGCCGTGGGCTAAATTCTTTTGCCCCTCCGGGGCTGGGAAGCAGGCCGGCTGGCGCCGATCTTCAGCTCTGCGCGCCCGAAGGCGGCATCAGGCCACCGCTACGTCCTGGACGGGCTTATCGCTTGGCGCTTTCGTAGCAGCCGAGGACGCGCAGGAAGGTGGTGACTTCCGCTAAGTGTTCGAGAGCTTTCTTGCTCGTCGGCTTGTTGACGTTGCCGACAAAGTCGATGTAGAAGAAATACTCCCAGGGGCGGCCGCGCAGCGGGCGCGACTCCATTTTGGACAAGTCAATATCGCGCAGGGCGAAGACGCTGAGGCATTTGTAAAGGGCGCCGGGAGAGTTGGGCGTGGAGAAAACAATGGAGACCTTATTGGCCCGGGGCGGAACATGGGACTTTGGGGAGAGCAGGAGAAACCGGGTGAAATTTTCGTGATGGTCTTCGAGATGCCTTTGCAGGATGCGCGCGCCATACACCGAGGCGGCGATGCGGCTGGCGATGGCGGCGGAGTTCGGGGGCCGTTTCTCCGCCAGCATCTTGACGCTGCCGGCCGTATCGTAGAACGGAACTTTTTCGAACTTCGAGTGGCTCCGGAAGAACCGGCCGCACTGGGCGAGCGCCACGGGGTGCGAATAGACGCGGCGAAGATTCCGCAGCGTGGTTCCGGGGAAGGCGATCAGGTTGTGGACAATCCGAAGGTTGACCTCCTTCACGATATGGAGATCGTTTTGGAGCAGCAGATCGTAGTTCTCATAGATTGACCCGGCCAGGGTGTTTTCAATCGGCACCAGGCAAAGGGAGGCTTTCTTTTTGACGACGCTTTGGAAGGCCGCCTCAAAAGTTTCGCAAGGCAGCACTTGAATGTCGCGCCCCAGCAGTTTGTAAGCGGCTTCTTCGCTGAAGGCTCCCCGCTCGCCTTGAAAGGCAACAGTTTCCTTGCTCATAAAAAAGCTGAATCTCCTCGTTCAAACTTCAGTGATGCTATCATGCCGGGCAAGAGGGAACAACGCCGAGGCGGTTAAGCGCCGCTAGGAGGAGAAGGAGGCGCAGCGCTGCCGAGCAGGCCCCGGAAAAAGAAGTCCACGCAGCCTTCAGTGAGTTCCGTCTGGCTGATGCTTCCGTCCGGAAGATACCACTGGTAAAGCCAGTTGATGATTCCCAGCAGATTGAAAGCCGCGAGGGCCGGCGAGATCAGCGGCTCGCGGCCGGATTGATCCTGCACCTGGGAAATCAGGTCCACAAGATAATGAATGTAGGACTTCTTGCGCGCGTTGATCTTTTTGCGCAGCGCCCCTTTTAGCGAACGGTTCTCATGCAGGATCACCGTGATCTCCAGGTCCCTGGAGCGGACCACCAGGTCGATGTGGCCCGCAATGGTTTGCCGGAGCCTCTCGTGCGGGTCCTCAATGCCCTTGGTTTTTTCGAGAACCGATTCGTCAAGAATGTCCATGCCATAGTTCATGATTTCATACAGCAGGCGGTCTTTGCTGCCCACGTGATGGTAGAGCCCCGCCTTGGTCAGGCCCACCGCCTTGGCAATATCCTGCATGGAGGCGCCGTCGTAGCCCTTTTCATAAAAGACGCGGGCGGCAATCCGGCAAATCTCTCGCAGCTTCTGTTTGGGATTAGCGGCTTCGGACATCGTTTCCTTCACAAGTTGGCACAGCGGGCACAGTCTACCACACCGCCGCGCCAACGTTGTGAAAATGGATTAAGAATTCAGGTGGGCTGGAACTCGTTGGGTGGTTTACGGGAAGGTCCGGGATGTGTCATTCCGAGGACCTGAAGAGCGACGAGGAATCTTGCAGGGTCTCCGAATTCAAAGCGAGATTCCTCGCGGAGTTTACCCTGAGCCCCTTCGCTTCGCTCAGGGCCGTTCGCAAGCGGAGGGCGAACGGGCTCGGAATGACACCCCGGGAAGGGGGCGGAGTGACACGGATGGAAGGGGATCGGAATACCACGTGGCGTGATATTTAAATGTCCGCGCAATCGGACTATGATAGGTGGCGCTTGGTTCGGGCGGCCCGACATGCGGCCAATAATCGTTCAAGTTTCTTCAGGAGGGATAAACATGAGGAACAAGGCCTTTGCGACCTTGCTGGGCTGTGTGTTGTGGATGGGACTGATGGGATCTGCCCGGGCGCAAACCATGCCGCCGGGAGTTGCGCCTGACCTGTCGCAGCTTCCGAGCTGGCTGCAGCAAGGCCGGATGCGCTTCGCAAGATTTGACGGCGGTCCCATTGAGGTGCAAAAGACGCGCCGCTCCGCCTGGGGAATGCGCTTTACTCCCGACGAACAGAAGGTGCTGGCCAACGTGTACGCCAGAGACGTCTACGGACGCCGGATGGTGGATATGCTGGTCAAAGCCCACGTGAATTTTGTTTGGGTGACCTACAGCGCCGGCTTTTCCTGGGAAGACGAGGCGCCGCAGCGCGCTATGGTTCGTGAAATGACTCGCATGCTCCACAAGCATGGCATCAAAGTCGCGGCCTACATGTGCGCGGTCAGCGTCTTCTGGCAAAGCATGTTCCGCGACGTGCCCGAATCCGTCCGGTGGATTATGTTTGAGCCGAACGGGCTGCCGTATCGCTACTCAGGCGATCGCGACGCCCTGCGCTACATCGCCGACCTCAACAACCCCGGATGGGTCGAATACCAGGAGAAGCGGGTGGGAGGCATTATCGACGACGGCCTGGACGCCATCTTCTTTGACAATACCGGGGCTCCGGACTGGGCCAGCAATGAAGCCGTGGCGAACTTTTTTACCAAGATCCGCGAGTATATCCACGACCAGAAGAAATCAAATATTCCCATCTTCTCAAATTTCGGGCTCTCGCCCTCGCGCGCCGCGCTGAACCGCTACATGGACTTCACCTTTGACGAGGGCTGGCGGGAGCCGGGCGTCTGGGGACAGGATTGGAACGTCACCAATATCCGGCGCACGCGGCTGGTGCGCGGGTTGCTGCCGGCCGGAAAACCGCTGCTCACCGAGTACTCGGTTTTTCACAAAGGAGGCCGTTCAACCGCCTTTCTTAAACCGCGCTCGGAAAAGCTGGCGATCGCCGAAGCTTCGGCGTTCGGGTCGGCCTATACGTGGGATATGGAAGGTCCGTTTGACGCCGGATTAATGAATGGCAAGCCGGAAGCCCTGCAATCGTGGGCGGCCATCGGGCAGTATAACGGCTTTGTCGCGGACCACGAGCCCCTCTACGTGGGGGCGGCCAACGTCGAGCCGGTGGCTGTTTTGCTTCCCGACGACTTGAACGCCGGCTTTGCCTGGAGCAAGGACACGCTGCTGGATTTTCTCTCGCGCCACAGCGTTCTCTATGCCATCAAGGTAGCCCGAAACGTGAACGCGCGCGATTTGGATGCCTACCAGGGCGTCGTTGTTCCATCTTACGATTCGCTATCGGCGAATGAGAAGCAGACGGTCCAGGAATACGCGGCCGGCGGCGGAAAAGTCTACGTGTTCGGCAATCCCGCCAACTTGAGCGGACCGAACGTGGAAGTCTCCGCGCCGGAGCTGGAACAGAGTTTGGAGAGTGACACAGCCGCGCAAAAGGAAGTTCAAGCAAAAACCACGGCCCTAACGTCCAATACAACTCGCGTTGAATTGAAAACGGACGCTCACGTTCTTGCCAACGTCACGTTGCTAGGAAACGGCCATGAACTCATTCTCCACATCCTGAATTACGATGCGACGCCCGCCCAGCACGTGCAGGTCCGCCTTTCCTTGGGTCGGAAGTTCGCGGGACTTGCGGGAGGCCGGGTGGCTTTATATTCGCCTGACAAAAACGCCGGCGCTTTGGAAGGAGAGCGCTGGCGAGGCGGCACCCTGGAAGTAACCCTGCCTTCCCTGAACGTTTACTCGGTGATTGCCATAACGGCGAAAGGCGCGCGTTCGCAAAACTGAAGATCGGCAATGACCCGCAGGCCATAAGCTTTTTGCAGATTAGCGGGCGCCGCAGATGGGATAACGAGTTGCGACAGAATGTGCAAAGTTTTGCACATTCTGCGCTGCCGGAATGAATCTCCGGTTGACGTCTGGCGTGCAGTTCATCATTGCCTGAGCGTGCAAATCTCAAAGCACTGCCAGTTGCTCAGGTAAATGACGGAGCCTTTCTCAGGTAAATACCAGAGAATATTTTCCCTGCCCTGTAAAAAGTTCCTGGCTCCCGGCCAAGAACCACAGAGATCCCTGCCAAGCTGTCAATAAGATACGAAAAAAGGGACTTTGGCATTCTGCGTGTTAAGAGCAGGACAGTGCACTTTTGTGAAAACATCGTGCATGGCGTGATTTACTTCACTGAAAAAATGGGAAGACGTTCGTTGAAGATCCTGTACCCTCCAACAGCTCATGACATTCCGTACTCTGCTGATTTCCGGGGCCGATTTATACCGGAAAGACGATACAAGACGGCTCCCTACAGGAAATTGAAGTTCTAAAGTAAATTGCCCGTAGACCGACTTCAGGTAATAGCAGTCTTCGATTTGAACTGAAGCCCCGAGCTTCTGCATGGGGTGGTCTGCGGGCGGAAAGAATGGCAAAGTGCGAAAACAAAAGATGGTTCTCGATTCCGAACCCAGGAGTGGTCGCCAGGAGCAAGACGGGTTTTTCCGTGAATTTCGTATCGGAGGGAAAATGGTTCGTAATGCAGCATACCGGTTGCCGATTCTTGTGGTTTGCGCCGTGGCAGCGGCGTGTGCCGGCGCGGTCAGCCGATCTCAAAACAGCAATGGAAAAGGAAATAGCTCTCTGGCCGTCATATCGTTTAGTCCTGGCAGCGGGTCACAAGGCACCGCCGTGACGATTATTGGAACGGGATTTCTTCATACACGGGATGTGGCTTTTAATAATGCGACGACCGCTTCTTTCGCAGTGGTATCGGATAGCCAAATCAACGTTACCGTACCCGCCAGCGCCACCACCGGGCCCATCAGCGTAATCACCGTTCAAAGTACGGCTTCGAGCTCCACTGCCTTTACGGTGGCGCAGACAACATCCGCCCCGCAAATCAGTTCTTTTAGCCCAACCAGCGGGCCGGTAGGAACGTCAGTAACAATCAATGGGTCCAGTTTCTCCACTGCCTCCAGCGTAAAGTTCAACGGCGCCGCAGCGTCGTTCAAGGCGAACTCAGATTCACAGATTGTTGCGCTCGTGCCAAGTGGAGCGGCGACGGGCGATCTGAGCGTAGCGGACTCGGCTGGATCGGCGGTCAGTGCAACGGCCTATACCGTGACCCAATCGACAACTGCGCCGAAGATTTCTTCCTTCACGCCCACCAGCGGCTCTGTGGGGGCTTCGGTGGCGATCTCCGGCTCGGGTTTCACCGGGGCATCAAGCGTCGCTTTCAACGGCACCAAGGCGGCGTTTACTGTGGCGTCGGATTCTCAGATCAATACCTCCGTGCCCTCAGGGGCGACGAGCGGAGCGATCTCGGTCTCGACATCCGGCGGCACGGCGACAAGCTCCTCCAGCTTTACGGTATCCAGTGGCTCAACAAGCCTGAAAAGCTCCGGCCCCATTAGTTTGAATGGCCAATCGAACGTGACGATTACCGGGCTGCATATTACTTCGACCAGCGGAAACTGCGTGACCCTCACGAATTCCTCCAACATCACCATTGAGCAATCTGAAATCGGCCCTTGCGCCGGGGACGGCATCAGGATCAGCGGCGGCAGCTCCATCAACATCTACGACAACTACATCCACCCTGACGCACCGTTGCATCCCTGTTGTGACGTTGCGGACGGGGTGTATGCAAACGGCACCGGCGGCCTGACCCTCTGGGGCAATGTCATTGCTTACGGAGAAGCCAACATCGAGGTGCAGAACATCAATACGGTGAAGGTCATAGGGAATTTCCTGCTGAATCCGAGGAACACGAGCAACGGTTCAAGGGGGCAAAATTTCCAAGCCTACTATAATTCGTCGAATGTGACCGTTGAAAATAACTATGCTTTGTCGAGCGAAGACACCACGCTTTATAAGTATGCGGCGAATCAGGAGGATTCAATCAACTTTGGCCAGACCACGAACATCATGGTGGATAACAACTACGTCGAGGGAGGCCAAAGCCCGTCAGGCTGTGGAATCATCGCAGACGATGCCGCCAACAGCGCAACGTTTTCATCGAACATCCTGGTCAATACCGGCCAGTGCGGGATCGGGATCGCAGACGGAACAAACCAGGTTGTGAGCGGCAACCAGGTGATCAACAAGACCCCGGTATCCGGCGCTGGGAATACGGCGATCTACGTCTGGAAGCAGTATTCTTCCGCTTGCGGGCCCGTGTCGGTTGATAACAACATCGCGGCGGAGGTGAAGTCAGACGGCTCGATTTCATCTTACTGGGATGGCGGAGGCTGCGGGACTCCCAGCTTGTCAAACAACACCTGGGGATCGACAGCGGTCACCGATCTTACCCCGCCACCGCCTCCTCCGGCGATTCCTCCCCAACCTTATGCCTGTCCTGCTCCATCACCCTATACCACCCAGAGCGGATGCGGCCGGTAAACAAAAAAGTCTAACGGAGCAGGAGTTGCTTGTCCTGCTCCGTTAGACTGAAGTTAACCCACCTGAACTCTCACCTGTTCTACTGAAGCGCGAGTTCCGGTCTATCGTGTAGATTGTGGAAATGCTTGAGCTGGGGGAATGGGCCCTCGGCGGAGACGGCTCCAGGCGTTGGAACCCTCAAGCCCGGCCTGACTCGAAAAAGGCGACGGTATGGAATACCGGTACGGCTGCGGAGGAATAAGAGGAGCCGGGAGCCGCTTTTGAATTGGCGTGAGCAGTCTGACTGCTCGAGAACCCCAAACGTTGTTTTGAAGCCTCACCGAGCCGCAGCCGCCGCCGTTCCAGAAACTGGACTCGGTTCCATTCACTTTAATTTGGGTGGCGATGTTATCCGTTACCGTGACCGGGCCGCAAGGCGGGGCATATTGTTTCCAAACGTAAATCGCGGTGTTGCCTCCGCCATTGACGGGAGTTCTGTTGATGACGCGGTTTCCTTTGACGACCTGGTTTGTTCCGTCTGCGATGCCGATCCCGCACTGGCCGGTATTGACCAGGACGTTGCCCTGGAACGTCACATTATTCGCTCCGATGTCTGCCATCAGTCCGCATCCTGAACGGCTGTGCCCGCCGGAAATGTAGTTGTTTCGGGCAATAACTCCTTCCGTTTCGCCGAAATTTATCGAGTCTTCCTGATTTTCCGGGAACTTGTAAATGTCCGTGTCGAGGCTGGCCAAGGCATAATTATTTTCCACCAGGACGTCGCGGCTCCCGTTCCAGGACTGAAAATTTTGGCCTCGCGAGCCCGTCAAGGTGTTGCGCGGGTTGAGCAGGAAATTGCCGATCACTTTGACGGTGGCGGCTTTCCCGACTTCGATATTGGTTTCTCCGTAGGCAATGACATTGCCCTGGATGGTCAGGTTGGTGGTGGAGGTCGCAAAGATTCCGTCCGACCTATCGCAACAAGCGGAAAGAGGAGCTTCCGGATGAATATAGTTGTCATAGATATTGATACCCGACCCGCCGGAAATGCGGATTCCCGAGCCGAGGCAGGGTCCGATTTCCGAGTTTTTTATGGTGATATCCGTCGAGTCCTCGATCGTCACGCAATCACCCGTCGCGGATGAGATTTGAAGGTGGTTGATGACGGTTCCTTTTTCGCCTTTGATCACAATAGGTCCGGAGCGGCTGGATGGCTGATGCGCCTGATTGGCCGGTGGGTTATTGGGGGTGGCGATGCCATAAAAGGCACAAGCGACCCCCAGGGTTAACTCCAAGAGGACCCCGGTGAGAAGTTTTGACCTGAATGTCTGTCCGGCGGTACCTTTCATGGATCAACGCTTCCTGACCGTGCCGTGTTTATCTGTGACGCTTTGATTGTCCCACGCCGCGCTTCAGACATCGGGTGGCTAGTTCTTCGCTTCTAGCGACCAACCGAGCGCTTCAAATGAACCCAAATTGCTTGTCCTGTCTCGACCCCTTCAATAGACAGCCTCGTTATGAGGTTGCCGCCGGCCTGAAAAGCGCCCACGCGGTCCATCTCCAGGCTCAGCTTTCCACCGAGCCCGCTCTTGAACTGATACGTCCCTGGGTGAGTGCTTTGATTGATCCCAAACAAGTCGTACCAGCGGACCTGCGCGCTTTTCAGCCATTGCAGCATTTCCCAATGGAGCAAATATGAGCCGCGCAACTTTAATCCCTTGTTTCCAGTTGCGCCGAGAAGGGCAACGGCAGTATTCCCGAGCTTTGCGACTCCTATGCCGGCAATGGCCTCGCCTTTGTACTTGCAGACCATGCAAATCATCTTGAGTGGCGGAGGGAGGTCCTTTTGAATTCGTTCAAAGTATCGGGCGTCAGGGATTTCTTCCCACTTCTTCCGTTTCTTCATCTCCTGGTAGAGGGTCATAAAATCCTGAAATATTTCATCGTCGGTGCCCCTGGCAACCTTCAGGCCGCTCCGCTCAGCAAGAATCAGGTTGCGCCGCCATGTGCCTTTCAGGCTCTGCCGCAATTCCCCCAAAGGATGAGAGAGATCGACAAGCAAAGTTCTCTCAAGAGTCGCGCAGGAATCCTTTTGGAATCCTTCCTCTTGCAGGATCGTACGCAGAGTCTCGGCCCTGCCCTCCACCTCGTTGGGGAAGATTCGGAGCAGCAGGCCACGCTCGACAACATAGATCTGGTAGAGCGTTTGGATTATGCGGCGGAAGTTGTTCAGGTCTGCTGTCCGTCCCCTGACCCGCCAGCAAGGCCCCCACTTGACGTAGGCGAGACTGATCGGGAGGTATGGGGCCTTAATCAAAACGGCTTCAGAAGCGGCAACAATCTCCCCATTCTTTCTTAACACAACGTGACTCAGGTTCTTCTCTCCCCAGCGAATGGATCCGTAGGACCATGTTTGCATGAGCGAAGAATCATCAAACATTTGAAGGATGCCATCCCACTCGCTTTTCCGCATGCTGTCGACTTTGACGGAGTACTCGGTGTCCTGTGGCGCAATGCGTGTTTCGGATTGTGAACCGTAGCAAGCTTGCCGAACGGCCAGGAATCCTCCCTGATTTGTAGCGGGGCTTTCGGTATTGTTCGATATTTGTGTCATTGGGCCCCCTTTATTGTGTCCTTGGGTATGGCTTTGGAGCGGGCGAGACGGATGGCGGTGTTTTGAAGGACCTTCCCGGAGCAGGATGCCTGCCGGTTAGGCTCAAGACGGCAATCACCTCGTCGGCCATGCGGTCGACGCTGTTGCCCGTTATGCCCTGATGGCACGGAATTTCGAGAACGCTCCGCCTCAATTCGTCGACCTCGGGGTACATTCCAGGAGGCGCCAGAGGGTGGTAGGCGGACCATAAGTTCACTGCCTGGATTCCGCGCGAAAAGAGCCGCTCCACGACGGTCTCTTTCTGCCGCACATGGATGGGAAAAAACAGCGGGCAAACGCCCGGAGAAAGTTGCGTGAAAACGGGCTCGCAGAAGGGCTGAAGCCGCTGGAGTAAATGCAGGAAATTGCAACGGCGGCGCTCAATAATCTGATCGAAGTCCTGCGCGGCCAAAATCCAGTGCCCGAGTTTGGACATGCCCGTATTGGCAAGGGATAAGTCAAAATGTTGTGTGCCCACCTCGGCGATGCCGAAGACTTGGGTGGTCGTCTTGATCTGTCTGCGCAACATCGCCACGAGCCGGTGAGTGAGGCCGCCCGTAGGAAACTTGAAATTACTGGAAAGCAAAGACACCGAGTACGCGATTCCTGGCACGATCGATGAAGGGCACGGGGTGTCCAGTCTGTGCAATCCCGGCCCTTGTATCAGCACCGCGCCGCCATTGGGCAAGGGAAGAGTCTTGTAAAGGCAGAAAATCGCTGCATCGCCGACGGTTCCCAGGGGAACGGATCCGTTCCGGGACAGCAGGGCCAGCGCACAGTCCTCCACCAACAGCAGGTTTCGTGACCGGCACACGTCCGCGATTTCCCGGACAGGTCCGGGAAAACCGACATAATGGATCAGGTAGATGGCCTGGGTTTTTCGAGTGATCAGGGATTTGACTTCCTCGGGGTCGACCCGCATGCCCTTGTGAACAGGATAGAACCTGGGCACGACCCCGGCGGCCACGAGCGCCTCGAGCTCCACTCCGTGAAAATATGCAGGAAACAGGACCTCTTGTCCATCAAGCTTCCAGCTCCGGGCCAGGGCGTAAATGCCATTGCGGGCGTAGTAGAAGTATTCAAGGCGCGGATCATTGAACGGATAGATCTGAGGCGCGCGCCGCCTTGCAAAAAGGGCCGATGGCTGCAAAGGTGGAAACGCCGAGACGAATAGACCGCTGTCGCGAGGTTTGCTTGTTTCTTTTTGAGCTTGGGAGTTCATTGTTTGCCTTGAGCGCCTCGGCCGGAATTTCGCGTGTACGCGTTCCTTACTTTTGCAACGTAGGAAAGCTTTGCGGTGACTAGCCGATGGCCAAGTTTGCGGATCGTCACCCAGAGGCGATGCTGTTGCTGAGTGATACTTCGAGAGATGCGGCCGGACAGGCTTTTCCGGTACACATAGCAGTGCGCGTGCGGACGGGCCTCGGAGGCCCATTCAGCCTTCCACTCCTGCCATTGCCCCAGGAAATCGAACTCCTGCATGCCTTGTTGCACACAATCTTCCAGGATGGCGCCCAGGAGGAGATGGCCCGGCGCGCACTTTGAGTAGCTCTCGTCGTACGCGACCTTGAGAGGGTAGTATCGTTGCTGATAGGCCAAGCCGAAATGGGCCGCGACGGTGGCGCTTCCCTGGTCGAGAGCGTAAAGCCTGAGGTAACCGAAATCCTCAGCCGACTTCGCGACTAAATCGTAAAACTGGCGCACCTCCTTGCTGCACGCGATCGCTGTCGATTTCTTGCCCTTCCAGCCGCTTCTTTCCAGGTTGTAGAATTGTTCCAGGCAGCCGGAATCGGCCTTGTGGACTCTTCGCAAGGATAAGGGACCGTTTTTCTCCAGGTTTCGCCGCCACCGTCTCAAGCTGTGCCTGAAATGGCTTTTCTGCCCGAACTGGGAGAAATCTGCGCCGCAACTCCGGCCGCGGAGATCAATGCGCGGACTCCGCATTGACTCACACCGGCACGAAAGAAAACCATCCTCCTCCGCAGCCATCATAAGTTGTTCGCCTGCACCTCCCTCGGGTACGTCCGGAAGCTGGATCACATCCCAATCCGGCAGACCCTTGAGATAGGCCCACACGGCCCCGATGGCTGCGTTAGCGCCAGGACCCCTCCCATGGATGATGTCGAAACGACAAGAGTGGACGTTGGCGGCGCCGCGGAGCGTTGTGAAAGGCAGACCCCATGCGAACGACGTTTCTCTCAGCAGCGGCAGCACGGCCCGCAAGCGGCCCGCCTCACGAACCGTGATCATCAGGACGAGTTGACCGGGAGCAAAGGCTCTTAAGTAGGAGACAATCCACTCCGGCCGGAAGAAGGGCTGGTCGCAGGGACCTTCTGCGCAGAGTTCACGCCACTCTTCTGCATGACTTTCGATCCAGTCGATGCTGCGCCATTCGCCTTGGGTTGTTAGCTCCTGGCGCGCAGGAACGAAAATACTTTTTGTCAGCACCGACATCTGCCCTCGATGCGGGATAGAGTCCCGCGTAGACCTGCGCTTGGCGGAGGGGAAGTGTTGAGGAGCCGTTTGCGGCTCTGAGTGAGGCGCCGACTCGCCTTGATTCTCGACGGGAACAGCTTGGCCATGAGAATCAGGGGGACCCTTGCCTCGTCCTAGACGGCTCGCCTTGCTATCGTTCGGTGAGCATCAGGTCGAGTGCGTGAGAAACCTGAGGCGCTTTGTGAGTTTCAAAGTACCAATCAATGGTGCGATGGAGCCCGTCGTTAAACATCACTTCCGGTTCCCACTCCAGGAGTTTCTTGGCCAGGCTGTTGTCGGCGACTCGATTGTACGGCCCGGTGGGCATTTCAGGATGCAGTTCAAACTGGGCTTGCCGGTCCGTGTAGCGCAAGACCTCTCTGGCCGCGTCGATGACCTTGATGCGTTCCATCGTTCCGAGGTTGATTCCGGTTCCGTCGTCGATCTTTTCGGCTGCCAGGATGGTTCCCTGGACGATGTCGGTGACGTAAGTCCAGTTTCGGATCTGCTCGCCGGTTCCCCACACCACGAACGGGTCCTGGCCCACATACGCCCGGGCGATCATGGCGATGACCGCATGGTTCTCAACGCCGCGCGGCCCGTACACTGTGAAATAGCGGCAGGACGCGGACTTCATTCCCCAGTCGCGATAATAGGCGCGGAGGGTCATTTCCGCCATCAGCTTGGCCCATCCGTACATGTTGTCGGCGTCGTAGGGTGGCCCAACCATGTCCTCGGTTAGGTACAGGATCTCGTCCGGATCATTCTGCAAGTGATTGGGGTAGACGCACCCGGACGAGGCATAGACGACTTTCTCCACGCCCGCCTTGTAGCAGGCGGCAAAAACCGTTCCATCGAGCATCAGGTTGGTTGAGCAGGCAGCTTGGTGGAGATCGACGTAGCCGCGGCCGCCGTGGTCTGCCGCAAGGTGAAAAACCACATCGATACCAGCGACCACAGAAGCCGCCGCCCCGGGTTCACGCAAGTCAATCTGTGTGAACTCGATCCGTCCGGCATCGATGTGCCCCTGGATGTTCTGCAGGCGCCCGCTGCTCAGGTCGTCCGCAACCCGAACCTTGGCCCCGCGTTTGAGCAGAGCGTCAACAAGATTCGAACCGATAAAGGAAGCTCCGCCCGTGACCAATACTTTTCTTTTTGTCCAATCCATGGTGTGTCCTCCCTATTTGAGTGTTAACCAAACTTCTTTACCCTTGAGAGCTCAAGGGTAACGTTCCAAACAAACTCTGAGCCGTAAACGAGGTAGCGCCGCCAGAGCCTTTTGGGCTCTTGCCAAAGCCGATACGCCCATTCAAGCCCGTTCTCCTGCATCCACGCCGGAGCCTGCTTCACTCGCTGCGTGAGGAGGTCGAAAGCAGCGCCTACCCCGGCCAATACCGGTACATTCAGGCGGTCGCAATGCTGATGCATCCATAGTTCCTGCTTGGGCGTGCTTAAACCCACCCACAGAACGTCCGCGCCGCTTTCCACAATCAACTTGGTGATCTGCTTCTCCTCTTCCTCTGTGAGCGCCCGGAAGGGTGGTGAATAAGTTCCTGCTATCCGGATGTCACATCGCCGGCGGAGAAGTGCGGCGAGTTGCTCGGGAACTCCCGAGGCGCCTCCATAGAAGAAGTGCTTGTACTTTGAGCCCGTCTCGCGGCAAAAGGTTTCCATCAGTTCAGGACCGTAGACGCGGCGCCTTAAAGGGTACCCGGCGTGGCAGCCGAGCCAGACAAGAGGCATTCCATCCGGGACCACAAGATGCGCGGAATTCAAGATCGCCTTGAATTCACCGTCGTGCTGGGCTTCTGTTACGCCGTGCATGCCGGTCACCGCAATAAAGTGGCCTTGCACCCTCTGCTGAATCCAGCCTTCCATCCGCGCCACGACGTCCGGGATCTGGACGGCGTCAACGTGGACGCCGAGCACTTTGAACCCATTCTTCGAAGTGGCTGTAGTTGCAGTTGTGAGCGGGTGTGCCATGATGAACCACCCCCTTTCTGAAGATGACGGAAATAGGTTGGCTTTCTCGCTAGGTCCGAGCGCGCGAGACAGGCTTGTGAAAACCGGGTGGCAGCCCGGGGATGAACGAATCGGTGAGGCGACCATCCGGCCTCAGGGCGCCTCCTGTAAATTGTTCTTGGCTTCCGAATAGAGCGTGACGGCCGGCGAGTAGGCGCTTTCCTTATGTGCCGACTGAAGAACACTTGCGTATATTTTCATAAGAAGCTTGTAGCTGTGCTGGGCGGTGTATTTGGCTTCATATTCGGCGCGGGCGGTCCGGCCCATGGCGAGCATTTCACGGGGATACGTCCATGCCCATTCGACCTTGGCAGCCAAATCGTCCGGATTGCCCGGGGCGAATTGAAGACCGCAGCGTCCATCCTGGACGATCTCTTCTACAGACCCCAACCGGGAGGCGATGACCGGAACGCCGCAGGCAAAAGCCTCGACGAGCGTCATGGGGAAGTTTTCGTAATACTGACTGGGAAAGATGACAAAACGCGCCCCTTTCATGGCGAATAACACCTCTTCATGGCACAATAATCCCTTAAAGCAGATGTTCGAATAGCCATGATTTGAGGCCTCGCCCTGCATGGTTTTAAGGTAGGGGCCATCCCCGACAATTTGCAGAGGAATCGGGACCTTGAGGCGATGCCAGGCGGCGGCCACATCCGACAGGCCCTTCTCGCGGGTAATGCTGCCTACGTACAACGCGTAAGACCCTTCTTGGTTGCGTGCCCCGGGATCCGCGTACAGGAAATTAGGCTTGACTTGAATCTTGTGAAATGGGATCCCACTCTTGACGTATTTGTTCTTGGCGAATTGTGTGAGGGCAATGTAACAATCGACCATCTTGGCCCAAGTCTGCCGTTGGCGGTGGACGGCAAGCATGAGGGCGACGGGGGCCGTTGCAAGTCGGGAGTTCCGATAGCAGCCGTGCCGAAGGCTGCGCCAAAGGCTATGGTCTATGCATTCCTCACAAACATGTCCGTCTCGATACAAGGCCGCCGCGGGACACAGAAGGCGGTAATTATGAAGAGTTTGCACGACCGGGATTCCGGCTGCTTTGCAGGTCCAATAGATGGACGGCGAAACCAGCGGGAACGTATTGTGGGCGTGAACCAGGTCGGGCCGTTTCTCCAGCAGCAGCTTTTGGAGTCCATTGTGTGACGGGGACGCCCAGACAACCTGTTTTGCCAAGGCAATTCGTTGGACGATATTATAGGCACGAATTTCGAGATTGCTTCGACAGTAAGTAAAAACCTCATGGCCTGCCGATTCGAGCAGTTTCCGCTCTTGTTCAAAGACCACGTCCTCTCCACCGAACTGCTGATAGGAATTGTGGACCAATAAGATCTTCATCGGTTTAGTGTCTCCAGGGCAGGTCCAGGCGCGGCGGTGTGGTGATTCCCTTTTTTACAGGATCGGCGTCACGGGGCATACCCGGAAGGCTCGGCTCGAGTCTTCTTGCCCCAAGGGTCGTTGGACTGCACCTCTCTTTTGGGTTTGGCCTTTGGGAAGAGTTGAACCTTCGGACCACAGGTCATGGATAACTCAAATTAAGCCTGGCGCTCCCGACCATGCGATTGTGGCGCCACGTCCCAAGTCTCAGCTTCTTTCTTTTGGGGATCTGCGTGGACGGATTGCATGACGGTGCCATTCAAAACACGGTGGTAAATATCCATGAGCATTTCATAGTTGCGTTCGGCGGAATACTTCGTTTCATACTCAGACCGGGCATGACAGCCCATCGAGTCAATTTCTTCCGGGTGATCCCACGCCCACGCAACTTTGGATGCCAAATCCCCAGCATCGCCGGGATTGAAATGCAGTCCAGTAAACCTATCCTCAACAATTTGCCGCATGGCTCCAAGCCGAGAGGCAATGACCGGCACGCCAAAGGCAAACGATTCCGCGATGGTGCAAGCGAAAGGTTCGTACCATTCGCTGGGGAACACTAGAAAGCGCGCGTGTTTCAGGGTTTCGAACACTTGTTCCCGGCCGAGCCGCCCTTCAAAATGGACCTGCGGCAGTTCGCCGGCGGTGGTTTCCAGTTCCTTCCGCAAAGGGCCATCGCCCACAATGCGAAGAGGAATCCTGCCGTCCAGAAGTTTCCACGCCCTCAGCATCGTGCGCAGCCCTTTTTCTGCGACAAGCCGGCCGATGAAAACCGCGTATTCGCCGTGCAGCGGTGAGCCTGAACACCCATTAGGACTCGGATAAACGAAGTTGGGCTTGACGAAAATCTTCCATTCTGGCAACCCACCCTGAACCAACTTTTCCTTTGTGAATGCCGACGGCGCGATGAAAGCATTCACTTTTGTTGTCCAGGTGCGCAGGGCCCGATGAACTCCCAGAAGGGTTGCGACGGTGGCGCTGGCCGCATAGTCTTTGCGATAACAGGCGTGAGCGACGCCATTCCACGGAAAGGCTTTGCCCATGCAGGCCTCACACAGGTGCCCATTGCGGAAAAGGGTCGCCGACGGGCATATAAGCCGATAGTTGTGCAGGGTCTGAACCACCGGAATGCCGGCTTTGCGACACACGTAATAGGCAGCGGGAGAAATAAGAGGAAACGTGTTATGGAAGTGAGCCAGATCGGGTTGTTCTCGTTTCAAGAACGCCTTGAGTTCCCGGCAGCTGTCCCATGCCCATACCGACCGTGGCCCCAGGGTCGCATTTTGCAGAATGTTGTAAGTCAAGACCTCAAGGTTGTCCCGCAAATACTCAGTCACCGTATGTCCGGCCGCACTGAGGAGACCCTTTTCGGCCCTCAAGACCGACTCTTCGCCGCCGCGCTGCATGTAGAGGTTGTGGATAAGAGCGATTTTCATGATTTGCACTGAGCGATGCTTTGGGATGAGTTCTGTTGCAATGGAGGGCTCTTGAGGTTCAGCAAAGCGTGGTTTGAGAGATAAAGGACTTCCTGACAATTCGAGACGTAGTCCAGCATTTCCTCAAGAGCCGCCCACAATCCCAGTTCTTCGATTTCCCAGGAGTGCCCGTAAAGGTGCCAAACCCCGCCTTCGCGCATGACGGCATCAAAAAGCATTCGCCCCACTTCAATCCAGCTGGCGGAGGAGCAAACGCGGGGCATATATCGCCACAAGGCGTGGAAATGTTGTTCTTTTGCAAGATTTTTGAAATAAGCACGTGCTGGATGAGGATAGGCCTGCAAGGTGACGGGCATCTCAAACGACCGGAAGTCAAGGTTGGTGTGCAGCATGCGGGTTGTGCGGCAGCCTTCAAGCCCCGCCTCCTTCAAAGCCCGGATGACATTCTTGTTAATGCGGCCGTTGGGACAGCAGAACATGTGGACGCTTCGGCCGAGAATCTGCTCAAGAGTTTGCACCGACAGCGTGACGTCTTGGTGAAGCTCATCGGATGAAAGGTCCGTAAGGTTGCGATGCGAATATCCATGCCCGCCAATCTCGAAGCCCTGGTTGGCCAGATTCCTGATCGCCGCATCGTCAAGAACCTCCTTGCCGTTAACCCCTTGGATGGGAATATAGAAAGTCCCCGCCAGTCCTCTTGATCTGAGCAGTTTCGCAACCTTGAGGTCTTTAAGGTAGCCGTCATCCCAGCTGGTCGTTACGATCCTGAGTTCTCGCATTATGACTTGCTCCGCGGGGTCGATTTTTGTCGCCAACGGCCCAAAGAACCGGTCGATGTTGCAAATTAGTCGACCAGTTGGGGCACCGCTTCCTCTGAGCCGTGATCCTCCAGGTAAACGCTCGCTTGCCATGGCTGCTCGGCGGGCTGCTTCTGTCCTTCCCGGCGCATCGTTCCCAATGCAAACCCTACCAAGAAGTAGACGGTAATGGCGCCGGCAGAAAACTCGAGGCCGGGCTGCACGCTCCATTCAATAAAGCAAATCAAATAATAGAGAAATAGCCACAAAACGACGTTAGCCGAAAACCGGTCCATGGAGCGCTTGTTCTTGAGGGCGCGAATGAACCTTGTGAGGACGATTACGTTAAACGCAATCCAGAATCCCAGGCCTAACAATCCAAGCCGCAGAAGGACGGTGAGGTTGGAGTTGTGAGGTTGCCGAACCGGAACTCCCGTGGGGGTCACAAAGTCAATCAGAGGAAAGCCGAATCCTTCACCTATGAGGAGCGCCGCGGTGCTGTGGCTCTCAATTCGAGTTTTGGTCTGCTCATACCAGTCTTCCCGGTCGTATATGGACCCCACCGCAGGAGTGTCGCGGCGGCCTAGCAGGCTGAGTAAATGCTCTTTAATGAACTGATCGCTTACAGGTCCGACGCGGCCTTCAATCCTTAGGCCCGCCACCGACGTTATCAGCATGACAGCGACTAAGCCTATCCCGACCATGGTCGCGAGCTTCGCGAACTTTTTGAGCTCTCCCATGATCAAAAATAGAATCAAGGAAAGGATCAGTGCTATGTACATGGCGCGGGCTTGCTGAATGGCCAGCCCGAAAATTTGCGCGCCCGCCAGGAGAAAAAGGACCCATGCCCGCCATTTCACCACGTAGGCGCCCAGGCAGATGACCAATAACGCCCCGCCCAACATTTGAACGGCCGTTCCCCAGTAATAACCGATAACAGGAATCTTGAGGAAGATGCCCGAGACAGGAGACCAGGTGCGGATGGCATCACCCCAGGGGAACGTCATTCCGTAAGCCATGCTCACTATAAAAATGAAAAACAGCCACTTTACCAGCGGGAGAGCGTCCCGCTCCCGGGTGGACCAAAACAAGCCCAAGAGAATAAAAATCGTCTCCAGGAACATCGACGCATCCCGAATGGCGTACAAGCCGTAGCGAGGAACATCGATCATCAGATGGAGGATGGCTAAAGGAAGCATTGCTAACAGGCAGAGTGCTGCGGGATCACGTAGAACCCTGAAAATCTTGCCTCGGCTTTTGAAGACCGCCAGGCCGAGAGCTGCGAACACCAGGGAGTGGCCGACAATGATCGGAATTCCTCCCGCATAGAATGTGAGATTTACGAAACCGTAATTGAGGATTATGAAGCCGGCGAGAGCAACCAGCATGAGGACTTGCCAGAGATCCAGGTTGTTTAATCGCCGGAGCGCGAAGGCCGAGAGAATCAGGCCTGCGACTCCCAGCATCGCCCCAAAGGTCGGCAAAGGGTACACGGCCAGGCATATGGCCGCGCCGATCGCTGCAAGGTAGATGAACACTTCGGTTTTTTGGTTCTGGCCGGCAAACACCTTGGCGGTCGATTCTAGTATTCGCATCGGATCCTCATGAATGGTGGTGCTAGGCTCTGCATAAAGCGATATGCCCGGCTAAGATTTCGCAGGCCGGCAACATTTCCTTTTCACTCAACTTCGCAAGGCGTCGGCCCAAACATGGCATGAACAGCGGCGGGTTAGTGTGTCCTCAACAGACAGCGTGCCGCCTCTTGTGCCGTTGCGTGGTTTGTCAGCCCCGCGTTTTTACGCCACAGCCAAACGCGGCGCAAGGCGCTTCTCAACGATTTGGCTGTCCGCAAGCATGAACGCGGAGTCAAGGTCGTTGATGTGTTCGAGGATGAATTCCAAGTCGTTGAGTTGCCCCGTATTTCGCAAATAGGCGGCGCTCTTGCTGGCCAGGCAGGCGGAGGGCGGAGCTTTTTCCCAGCGATCCACGATTGAAATCGTTTTGGCGTCTTCGGGGACATAGCCCTCCGCCATCAGTTCCCGGGCAATCCAGGCGCAGCACATCTGGTCTTCTTCCCGAAATTCACCGCGAGTTCCCGCGCCAAGCAGCGCAATTTTCGAGTGACGCCCCGCAAGGTGGCGGGCCGTTGCGATGAAGTTTCGGAAGCACGCGGCATAAACAGCCTGCGCGCCGCAGGCGTTGCACATCAGCCTTGTGCCTGAACTCGAAAGCAGAACCATGGGGCGGGAGATGTCTGTGCGGGCTGCCAAGGCTGCGGGACTGTTGGTTATGTCGAACCCGTAGGGCATGTTCCCGCCAAGTTCTCCCGCGAGGAGCGGGTTTTGCAGCCCGGCGGCGCGCGACGTGGCGGCATCGAGTGAAGGTACCGGAAAGCAGGCTCGGCCCATTGAAACGGCGGTCACTGCTGTCGTTGTTGCACGGATGACATCCACTGCGACAATCGCGTAAGAGCCGTGGTAGCGTTCCGCGTCGTCGATATAGCAATCGATTGCTAGGGATTTGACCATGTTGTTTTCTCCTTTAGCAGGCTGCTGAAAAAACACTCGCGCGGTGTCATCCTGATCCCGTTCGCCCTCTGCTTGCAAAGTGGCTCAGGGTAAACTCCACGAAGGATCCGGTTTGTTCGTGTTCAGGGAGAACCAGCAAATGCTTTGCTGCGCTCAGCATGCCGGGCGGCCTTTTTTCAGCAACCTGTTAAGTTCCAGTCAGCAAGCGTCGCCTGTCGACAATTTGTGGCCGCAACTTGTCCTGGGCAAAGGCGTCGGAATGGAGTCCGCGCCGATAAATCTCAACTCGCAGAAGCTCCTCCAGCCTGACATTGCACAGGTGGACTTCATGCCCGAAATGGTTCAGCAGTGTAAACTGGCTGGGTTTGTTGGGCGCCTCGAACATCAGTATCCTGTGCCCGAAAGCCATGGCGAAGCGATCGGCAAGCGCCGCGTTGAATTCCCCTGCGTCGTTAAATAGCCCGACTCCCTCGGCGCTTTCTCGGGCTTCGACAACGAGTTGCAGCGCGCCGGCATCCATCCATCGCTTTCCCTGGTCGATCAGCTGAGTCACCGTTTCCTTGGTAAAAGCTCCGTCATGCTTTTTCCCAAGCTCAAACTGAACGTCGAGCCCTCGCTGGCGGGCCATTCCGACAACTTCGCCGGCTTCGAGCGGCATCTCGGTAAATCCTTCGCCGCATTCGATTCGTGTTACCCCAATGTCAGCGCACAAATCGAGATAAGCCGGCAGTTCGCCTTGCGCCACTGCCACCTCAAAGGGGCCTCCTCCGGTAACCGTCGGGACCTTGTGTTTTTTTGCCGCGGCGATCTTCGCGCGCGTCGCGCTCTCCTTGGCAACCATCCAGCAAGCCATGGAAATTTTGAGGATCGACATCAGATGGGAACTCTGTTCGATATGGCTCTCGAGAGTCGCCGGGTCATAGCCAGGGTCAAAGGGACTGGTTAAAGGAGGCAAATCAGAAACTCCGATCAAGTGGAGATAATCCAGCGTATGCAGCCTGCCTGCCGGCACGGTCCTTTTTACCTCAAACATTTCGCACCTCCTCGGCTCTTTTCTCAATTCCAGACACGCATTGTGGGTGCAACGAGCGGGTTTGCGACTCTGCCTCTAAGGGCTCGGGTTTAGGTGCAGGCCGGTTCGCCCTATATTGCCACCGCTGCGGAAACAGATACTTTCTTGCGGAACAGCCATACGACGCTTACGAGCATGACCAAAGATGAAAGGATGGACCCGGCAATCGCTCCCGGCACTCCGTAGATCCAGACCAGCGGAATTCCGGCCGCTACGGACGTGGCGCCCGCGGCGCAGTAGGCGACGAAAAGGGAAGAAGGGCATTGGATGGCGCGCAAGCCGATGCGGGACCCGCTGCCGACCATGTTCAAGGCGGCTACCACCGCAGCCCAGGGGACAAGGTAAATGAATTCGCTATACCGCCCTGCGTACAAGGCATGAAATATGACACTGCTAAAAAGGGTAATCGCCACACAGTAGGAAATGCCGGCAATCAAGTACAGAGCGTTAATCTTCTGGACTGGCAAATTGGCCCCCAGTGCGCCTTCCTTGCCGTATAACTTAGCGATGTAGGGCGTTAAGAGAAGTGAAAACGCCGCAGTCAGATGCCCCACGGGCGCGATGAAGTTGGTGAGCGCTTTGATCCCGCCCGCTTGTGCAACCCCCCAAAAGCTGCCGGCCAGAAAGTAAAAGATATTGGCCGGCAACCATGCCAGAAGCGAGGCCGGAAGGGACCACCGTCCGTAGCTCCAATGTTTCCGCCAAACTTCAGCGGTTGTGTCGTCGAAAAACTTCCCTCGCACGGCGGGTTTTAGACGCGCCAACTGGACAGCGCCGCTTAGCAGCGCCCCAACGGTCATCAGAAGGAAGGCCGTAAACGGCGAAAGGAGGCCGTGCCGGTACAGGATTACCAAGCCACTGGTAAGCAGAACGCAATAGAAGATTGCCCCGGAGAGCGCTCCTCCTGGTTTGCAGTCCAGGTAGAAAGAGAAACGCGTAAACGAAAAGATGAGCAGGAAGGGCGCTGCGAGGGTCAATCCTTTTAAAGCCGAAGCAACGGATTGGGAGGCCCAAAGGTTGCTTGCGAGATAGGACGAAAGCCCCAGGACACCCATGACGGGCAAGACTGCCACCCCTTGAATTCTCAATAGACTGCCAAGGTACTTCTTGCGGTCGGCAAACTGGAACGTGGGACCAAACACCGCGATGGGTTCGAGAATCAAGGCGCGGTAGAATGCGGCCAACGCCAGATAAATCGAATAGGATAAGGCATATGCCCCATACTGGTCGGGAACAAGCCACCTTGCCAGCAAGATGCCGATGAGAAAGTTTGAGCCTGCGATCAGGCCCTCATCAAGAACCGCCAGCGATCCCCTTGTCACCCAGAAGCGCGCGCGCGGCCGAAAGTCAGTGAGGCTGCCGGAAAGCCATTCGGCGGCTCTTTGGAATGTGTCGGAAGCCATTTTTAGTTCAACCAACGGGAAACTTCTTGGGAAAGCAACTGGCGCCGATAACGGATTCGAATGGTGCGGGCTCGTGTTTGTGCAGCTTCAGAAAGCCGGCAAGCGGAACCAAGGAGATAGAGCAGCCAGCAAGCATGGTTAACGGGAGACTCCGGGATCGCGAAAACATCTTCCACCTTCTTTCCCAAAAGATAGGCTAATTCCAAATGGAAGTGGAAGATATCCCACACTTTGGGCATCCCAGCCGCTGACCGCTCCCAGTCAAAGACAAGAAGCCGGTCATTGCTCATCATGGTATTTTCGGGGACAAAGTCTCCGTGGATGACTCCGCATGGCACGGATTGGCCTGCCAGAAGGCGGTTTGCCTTTTCCAGCGCGCTTTGGCCGATTTCCACCCACTCAGAACCCAATCGGGGCAGAGACTGTTCCCATTGCCTCCGGATTTCTTTCACCAGCAATTCTCCATCTCGCTTGACGGGCCGAATGGCAGCGAGTGTTTGCAAAAAGCGCGCGTGAGAACTTGTAAATGCCAGCGGGTCGGACTTTCCAGCTAGCCTGGAGACAAAAATGAGATAGCCGTCCGACCATTCCCCGTGATAAAAAACCCTCGGGACGCTCGATCGTAGTTCCGGATAGGTCTGCAATTGACTTAAAACAGATGCTTCGTGCCGGAGAGAATGGGACGCCACCTTACTAAGGGACAGCTTGATATACCCCAAAATCTCTCCATCGGGCCGCATCACCTGCATGTTGATCTTGCTGGAATAAGCACAGAGGTTCATGAACCAGGCAAAAACGGGCGATTTCTCTCCAGTGAGTTTGGTGATGAGAGCCTCTAACGGCAACGCTCCTTTTGAGGCTATCGTCAGCCTTTGCGGTAACCATTTTGGCGCGCCGATCCAAGGAAGCTTGGAAGCGAAAGCCTTCAGCACTTTCCCACGCGACTTCTGAGGCATGTAAATTTGAAGGCCCGCTGAGAACAACTCCGGACTGTCGGCAGGGAGAAGCAGAAACGGGCGACCCCCTCTGTTAATGGAAATGAAGGAATGTTGGCGTACATACCCCTGCTGGGCCAGGCGCTTTTTGGTCCGGCTGGACGGCGCTACGCTGATGACAACCTTCCCGTCTAGGCTTTTACCGCCCAGTTTTTTAGCTAATAGGCTCTTGTCCTGGAGGCAGAGGAACTGTTGAATGGCCTGTTGCATGTTGTCATGCTCCAATCGCACCTCGGCCGGGGCCGATTTGTCGGCTGCCGGTAGTCCCCATTCGGTTGGGAAGGCCGAGTTCATAATTCCAGCGCACTCATGAAAAAGCGAATTGCCGCCGTCCCGAACCCAATCAGAAGAATAGGCTCGCTGAAGATCGGGATCAGCCGGAAACTTTGCGCAGTTGACTCAGGCGAATATCTGTTTAGCATGGGCACAGGTTTGGTATTAAGGAGAGAACGCTTCGAGCGGCCTCGCGTGCGGGCGTGTTCCATTGCCGGCGTCATGGCTTAGGTTTGGACGTAGGCAGGCGACGCACTCGCGCCTGCAGCGCATTCTCTTTTGTAATAGAAATAGCTCATGAACCCAAAAACAATCCCGGCGACTGAGACGCCGGCCAGGGCGCCGGTAAGTCCGAAGGCCGCAACCAGCGGCACTCCCAGCACGATGGCGACAATGCCTCCAGCCACGCTGCTCTTGAACATAAGATCCGGCCGCTCAATGGCGACGAGGGCTCGGCTGTACGGCTCGGCAAGACAAGAGCCAAAAGGCACCAGGCACGCAAGCAGAAAGGTTAGGGAAGAATAATGCTCGTACTTCTCTCCATAGAGCAGATACAGCGCCTGGTTACGAAATATCCATAGCAAAGCCGCATACACGATAGTTCCCATTAAGGACAGCGCGAAGAACCAATGGACGGTATGCGTTACCCCTTGCCTGCCATCTTTGGATCGGCTGCGTATGAGACTTGGCAAAAGGAGAACACCCAAAGCCGTCAAAGTATGAATAACGGGCAGCGAGAAATTCAGAAGCGCCTTTAACGCTCCCGCATCAGACAGGCCAAACCAAAGAGGCAGAATGGCGAAATAGATGTTGGTTGGAACCCAGGCTGTTGCGCGTGAAGGAGCCACCCACCGGCCGTAACTCCAGTGGCTGGCGGCAACATATCGAGTTCCCGCCGCGTCGAATGATTGACGCCAGTGTGTCCGCATCCGTGAAAGGAGCAGCGCACTGACCACCAGCCCTGCCCCGCCCATGGCAACAATCGCCGAAAAGGGAGTCAGACCTCCCATGGCGTGCAGCAACGCAATCCAGGCAAGAAGTCCGGCACAGTAAATTGCTCCGCCTGCCGCCGGCCATCCAGGCTTGGATTCTATGTAGAATGCGCTGCGGGCGAACCAGACAAGAAGAATCCAAGGGGCTGCCAATGCAACTCCTGCCAGCGCCCAGCCCACCATGGGATAAAACCTGCCGACCGCCAATGCCACAGTGCATAGCATGATGCCAAGCGAAGCGGAGATCAAAAAATGCCCCCGCAGCAGGAGTCCCAGATATTGTTGTAGGCGGGAAAAGTACTTGCCGGGGCCGTACACCAGCATCGGGTCGGTCAAGAATGACGAGTATAGAGTCCCAAACAGGAGGAAGACCGAGTAAGCCAACGCAAACGCTCCGTATTCGTTCGGAGCAAGCCAGCGCGCCAGCAGAAGGTTGGTAATGAAGTTGGTGCCCGCGAACAATCCTTGATCCAAAACGGCAAGACCGCCCTTGGCTGTCCAAGAGGCCGTCTCGGATATGGAGAGGCTCTTATTGTTAATGGAAATACTGATGTTCATAGTGTCACAAGGCTTTTAGATTGCCGAAATCAGGGTGCGCAGCGTTTATTTTTGGAGCCGAAGCGCGGAGTGAATTCGGCGGATGTTCTGGAGTTGACCGGCACGGCGGCGAAGCCCCAGCACGCCAACGATCTTCCGGAAAGATTTGTTCAGGAGCTTGCCAGCGCCGTTCATCAGCATGGGTAACACGGGAAGGAAATCGTCGGCTGCAAAATAGGCCGCTTCCTCTACTCCGCGCAGGGAGGCCAGCCACTGTTTCAAGCTCAGAGTCCCCTCCAGCCGGTAGCGGATTGAAGAGACAAAGTCAAAGTCCTCCACGATCCACCTGCGGCCCTCATGTGGAACGCCAAAGGCGACCGGTTGTCCCGTTAAGTTCAGGTAGAGGGCTCGAGCGACGTCCATTCCGTTATCGCCGACAAAAAGCCGGAAAGTGGCGCCGATCCGAGGGTTAATATCCAAAATCTTATAGCTTCCGTCGCGCCTGTCAAAACGGTAGCCCAGGTCCACGATCCCGCGGTAACCGAACGCCTTCAGAAACTCCACTGTTTTTTTCGTGATAACGGGATTTGCCACGCACTCGCCCAGGCTGGTAACCCCTTTATGGATGGGGTATTGGCGGATTTTCTTGCCCGTGAACGCGGCCAGGCATTCTGACTTTTCGTTGAAGTAGCCGTTGAACATCCAGATGGCGTCATCGCCTCCGGGAATATATTCCTGGAGCATGAGGTTGGGATTCCCGGCGTCTTCCATCTCGTCGTACTTTTTGAGCAACTCGCTTTCTGACTGGACGATCACCATTTTTTGTCCCGTGCGCCTCCAGAGGCGCGCGCCGTCGATGGCTTTGAGCATGACGGGAAAGGCGGCATCGCGGAGGAATGTCTGAACATCTTGTCTTGACTCGGGGAAGACCGTTGCCGGCGTTGGGATATGAAAGTTCTTCGCCACCTGATACATTTGCTTCTTGTTCGACAGCGAACGAACTTTGGACGCGGACAATTGCGGAAAGATAAACCACTCCCTCAAAATCGCGCTGTTTTCTGCCACAAAAATTGAAGTGTCATCGGTTGTGGGAATCAGCAGGCACGGCCTGCCGATCTTTTGCCTGATTTTCCAAAGGTAATCGAGCGCCCGCTCGGCAGGCCATTGCTCGATATCTCCCCAAAATCTTCCCCGGCAGTACTTCGAGGCAAATGCGGGGGCGAAAGGGTTCGGATCGATGTTATAGACGGGAACCCGCAGCCGCCCGAGGCTCCGCAGGATGTTCAGGCCTCCATAACCAACCGATCTCAAGACTGCGACGGGCGTTGATGTGTCAGCGATGGATGTCATATCAGGACCGATGCAAGGATAGCGGGTGAGTTTATTCTGCCCGGCTGGCCGGGTCTTTGGGGCGGGGACAATAAGGTCCCTTCCTGCTGGTTAAGGAAACTCCCCGGCGAAATTGCATCCTTTCTGAAATGATTTGCAACTTGCACTGAAGATCCTCGTTAAGCCTGGCGGCATCAACGCCGCCATCAATACGGAGCTGCAACGCCGACGCTTCAGACTCTTACCTGGCGGCCTTAAACCATCTTTCTGATTCATCCGAAAGCCCGCGTTCCGCTGCCGGGTTCTGAGTTGGAACCGCAGCCTGTGCGCCCACCGCCTGCAGGGGGGCGCATGGATAGACAAGGGCTTTTATGCGCGTTCTGCCGTTTTGTT
>Ga0307372_10003095_pt1 | contig 26958 bp, 25 predicted proteins | sample OX1MG_FD_202533 | JGI IMG/M metagenome (GOLD analysis project Ga0307372, IMG submission 202533) | Soil microbial communities from Risofladan, Vaasa, Finland - OX-1 | ecosystem: Environmental > Terrestrial > Soil > Coastal area > Acid sulfate soil | place: Finland: Risofladan, Vaasa | collected... | reverse complement strand
GACCACCCGGGTGCACCTCGCCACCACGGCGCCGCCCGACCGGGCCAGCTCGAAGCGAAGGTCGCCGAGCTCGAGGCTGACCCGCCTTACCTGGCGGTGCCGGCGGAGCATCCCTCCCCCCTCGCGCTCCACCTTGGTCCGCCCGGGCAGCGCCGACTCGAATTTGCTGGCGACGACCTCGAGGAACGTGGAAAGGTCGCCCGAGTCAGCCCGAAGGGCGGCCGCGAGCCGATCGAAGTCCTCGGCGGGTCCATCAAGTGAGACCAGTTCGTCCATGACCTTGAGGCGAATATAGCGGGCGGGTGGCCGCCCCGAGCACAACTCACTCCGGTTAGGCCGGTTGGGAGCCGGCCAGCAGTTCGTCGGTCCGCTCTGGCAGCATGGGCGAGTGATCTCCCCCACTCCGACGCTGAGCCAGGAGCACCGGGGTTCCTGGCTCGCCGCCATGGTGGCGATGATCCTACTGGTGGCGATTTTCGCGGTGCGCCCCGAGGTGCTTGCCTTGACCCCCAACCGATACCGCACTGAGGTCCAGCTGGGCATCCTGATCCTGGCCGTCGTCCTAGGTGGGATCGCCATTCGTTCCCTGGTCGCGCGGGCCTTTTACAAGCTTCGCGGCTCGGGGCTATCCGGATGGCGGCCGGTGGCAACCTGGTGTCTCTACGTCATCCTCGGGCTGGGCGTCCTCTCCGCGCTCAACATCAACCTCAACGGGCTGCTGGCCGCCGGGGCGGTGCTCGGAGTGGTGGTGGGAGTCGCCGCCCAGACCTCCCTCTCCAGCGTCTTCGCCGGGATCGTGCTCCTGATGGCCCGCCCCTTCACGGTGGGCAGCTGGATCCACCTTCGGACCTACCTCTTCGGCGGATACGACTTCTCCGGCGTGGTCACTCAGATCGGAGTCGTCTACACCACCATGGATGTGGGCGGCCGGCTGGTGCGGATCCCCAACAGCGCCGCTTTGGCCTCCGCCCTGACCGTCACCCACGTGCCCATCCAGCTCGACATGGAGCTGCTGCTGTCGCCCCTGACCCAGATCACCCGGCTGCATCAGGAGCTGACCCAGGCACTTCACCTGGGTCCGGGCGAGAGCGTCAGCCTCCGCCCGATGCGGCTGACCACCGAGGGCGATGGACTGCTCACCTGCCAGCTGCAGATCCGCTCGCACCGCACCCTCGACCTGGCAGCGGTCAACCGGGCCATCATCGCCAGCACCGACCACGCCGAGGCGGCGGAGCCCAAGGTGGACGAGACCGCTCGGCGAGAGGGGTGAGCGGGTACCTGCCGACCCCCGCGGGCTGGGCCGAGGACGGCCCCGAGGAGGTCGCCGACGGGCTGTTCCGGATTCCCCTTCCCCTACCCAACGATGGGCTCAAGGCGGTCAATGCATACCTCTGGCGAGGCTCCCAGGGAGACCTCCTCATCGACTGCGGCTGGCTCCACCCCCTGAGCTGGCAGGTGCTGACGGAGTCGCTTCAGCGCTTCGGCAGCGGGCTCAGCTCGATCCGGCTTGTCTTCGCCACCCACGTTCACGGCGATCACCTGGGCGCCGCCGGCCGGATCCGGGACGAGGGGGGCGCGCTGGTGACTCTGGGACTGGGCGACCGGGAAACGGCTCAAGTGATGGCCTCCGACCCCGGGCTCTCCCGGACCCGAACCGGCGAGGCGCTGGTCCGCCATGGCGCCGCCGAGGTCGCCACCGCCCTCGAGCTGGAGGAGGCGTCCCACCCCCGGCAGAGCCTGAACTCGCCTCTACCGGACCTCTTTATCGCCGGTGGCGAGCTGCGGTTCCAGGGGCGGCAGCTCGAGGTCCTGCCCACGCCGGGGCACACCCGGGGTCACCTCTGCCTCTGGGACGGCGCCGCCCAGATCCTCTTCGCCGGCGATCACGTGCTACCCCACATCACTCCCTCGATCGGCGTCGAGCTACCTCAAGGTGGGCTCCCGCTGCTGGACTTTCTCAAGTCCCTTGACCTAGTCCGCGGTCTCCCGGCCACGCTGGTCCTACCCGCCCACGGACCGACCTTCACCGACCTGTCCGGTCGGGTCGCCCAGCTCCTGGGGCACCATGAGGTGCGCCTCCGCCTCTGCCGGGAGGCGGTGGGCGCCGGGGCACGCACCGGCTTCCAGGTGGCTAAGCTGCTGCCCTGGACCCGCCGCGACCGCCACTTCACAGAGCTCGACCCGTTCAACCAGCTGTTGGCGGTCAACGAGACGGTCGCCCACCTGGAGCTGTTGGTGGCGAGGGGCGAGCTGAGCCGGGTGCTGTCAGACTTGGGAGTTGAGTTCCAACCCGCCGCGGGCGGGTCCTGAGTAACTAGGAGGCCGTCCCACGTGGCTCCGACCAAGTCCGCCGCCGCGATCTTCCAGTCCGTCAATCCCGCGACCGAAGAGGTGAGCGCGGAGTACCCGGAGATGACCCCGGTGCAGCTGGAGCAGGCGCTCGCCGGGGCCGAGGCCGCCTTTCAGGCCAATCGCCGCGAGTCGGTCGGCTGGCGCTCGAAGCGGATGCTGGAACTGTCCCAGCGGCTGCGCCAGTCCCGTGACCAGCTTGCCCAGCTGGTCACGACCGAGATGGGCAAGCCGCTCACCGAGGCGCTGGCCGAGGTCGACAAGTGCGCCACCTCGTGCGAGTACTTCGCCTACCAGGCGGAGGGCTTTCTCGCCGACGAGCTGTCGCCGTCGGACTCGCCCCGGAGCCTGGTCGCCTTCCGGCCCCTCGGGGTGATCCTGGCGATCATGCCCTGGAACTACCCGCTCTGGCAGGTGCTTCGCTTTGCGGCCCCGGCACTCATGGCCGGCAATGCCGCTGTGCTCAAGCACGCCCCCAACTGCTTCGGCACTGCTCTGGCGCTGGAAAGCCTGATCGGCGAGGCCGGGTTTCCCACCGGCACCCTGAGGGCCCTGGTGACTGACGTCCAGCCCATGGCGGCGGTGATCGCGGACCCCCGGGTCAAAGCGGTCACTCTGACCGGGAGCGACCTGGCCGGTAGCAAGGTGGCCGAGATCGCCGGGCGGGAGATCAAAAAAACGGTCCTGGAGCTGGGTGGGTCGGACTTCTTCCTGGTGCTGGAGGACGCCGACCTGGAGCAGGCGGCGGAGGTCGGGGTCAGGTCACGCTTCCAGAACGCGGGCCAGACATGTATCGCGGCCAAGCGCTTCCTGGTCGCCGAGCCGGTCGCCGACGCCTTCCGGGAACGCTTTGTCCGGCTGGCGTCGGAGCTCAAGGTGGGCGATCCGTTCCACGCCGCCACCCGGGTCGGCCCTCTGGCTCGCCGGGATCTCCGCGAGAAACTGCACCAACAGGTCCTGCGCTCGGTCGCGCAGGGGGCTCAGCTGGCCCTGGGCGGCCAGCTGCCAGTTGGGGTGGGCTTTTTCTACTCCCCAACCGTGGTCGTCGGGGCTGAGCCGGGAATGGCCGTTTTCGACGAGGAGACCTTCGGCCCGGTCGCGGCCTTCACCACCTTCGGCCTCGAGGAAGATGGGCTTCGCCTGGCCAACCACAGCCGATACGGATTGGGGGGCAACATCTGGACCGGCGACGTGGAGCGGGGCGTCCGCCTGGCCGCCGAACTCGACACCGGGGGCGTTTTCGTGAACGGGATGACCCATTCAGATGCCCGGGTACCCTTCGGAGGGGTGAAGCGGAGCGGCTACGGCCGCGAGCTGCACCACTTCGGAATCCGCGAGTTCACCAACATCCAGACGGTCTGGCGGCCCTGACCGGGATCGGAGATCCGCGGGGTGCGACCCTGAGCCCAGCGGCTCGCACCGGGACACTCCCTGCCGCAGGCCACCCCACCCCGACGTCCTACCCTCCCGTCGGCCGACCGGGGTGAATCACCCGAGAATGTCCTCGGCCGTGGCTGGCGTGGGCTCGGCGGGGTATCCCGCCGGCTGGGGCAGGTTTGGACTTCGCGGAGGGGCGCGCTCATCGTCGTGCGGTTCCCCACCCCGCCAATTAGTGAGACGGAGGCGCCCGGAAGGTCACCGGAGTGAGTTCACGGCCCTCTCGCTGGAGCTGCGTTTCAGCTCGGGGTCCCTGGTCACTCGAGGGGCACAAACCGGCCCTCGGGAAGCCCATCGGGCGCCCGCGTTCGATCGCGACTGCTCCATGCCGGGCGCCTCTCCAGGATGGCCAGCTGGGCACGACGGCGACGTACGCCCACGGGAGTACTTCGGATACGCTCCCGAGCGGACGCTGGAAGGCTCCGCCCCAAAGTAGGCTTCTTGCATGTTGGGAGACCAGGCGGAGCGAGGCCGGGGGATGTCGGGTTGGGGCATCCACCGCCGCCCTGGGACGCAGATGCACGCGCTTGTGGCCGCGTCCAGCCCCCTGGCGCTGGGGGCGCTGGTTCTCGGTTTCACGGTTTCGGCCAGCCACTGGAACCAGGGAAGCACGGCGGTGACGGCCGGCCAGGCGGCCCTGCTCTGCCTTGCATTTCTGGCCCTCGTTCCGCGGCACCGCTGGCCGCTCGCGACCTACGCTCTGTCCTGCGCCGCAGCGGCCTCGTTCATGGTCGCGGGTGGCCCACCCGGCCCCCTGCTCCTGGCTCCTTTCTGGGGCTTGCTGACGGTGGTGGCAGCGACCTCTTGGCGGCGATGGCTGCCCGCCGGGTTGGTGGGGGGCGCGGTCCTGGCTATCTCTCACGGCCTCGGTGGTCAGGCGCCGCTGGCCGATTCGATCTTCGTCCTCGTTTGGCTTCTCTTGGCCACGGCGGCGGGAGCGGCGCTAACCGTGCGGAGGCGCTTCGCGGCGGAGGTCGCGGCCAGGTCCCGGTGGGCCCAGCAAAGTCGGGCCGAGGAGGAGCGAAGGCATATGGCTGAGGAGCGCCTTCGCATCGCCCGGGAGGTACACGACGTGGTGGGCCACAGTCTCGCCGTGATCAGCCTGCAGGCCGGCGTCGCCGAGCATCTCCTGGACAGCAAACCGGAGGAGGTGCGCCGGGCGGTCACGGCCATCCGGAAGGTCAGTCGACAGGCGCTGGGCGAGCTTCGCGCTGAACTGGCGTCGCTGCGAGGAGGGACCCCGGAGTCGGGCCGCGCTCCGACTCCGGGGTTGGAGGACATTCCCGCCCTGGTGGTCGTGATGCGGGAGGCGGGAATGGCTGTGGATCTGGACCTGGGGCCAAACCTGGGGGAACTTCCCGCCGCAGTAGGCGCCGCCACCTATCGGATCGTCCAGGAGTCGCTGACCAACGTCGCCCGCCACGCCGCGAGTGGCGCCCGGGTCCGAGTGGGGCTGGAGAGGCAGCCCTCCTGGGTCCGGGTCGAGGTCGTCGACAGCGCCGCCGACCCTGGCCCCTCCGAGCCTTTGATCGAGGGGCACGGCATCTCCGGTATGCGGGAGCGGGTGACGGCGCTTGGGGGAAGGTTCCGGATCGAGCGGCGCCCAGCTGGCGTCCGGGTCTGGGCCGAGCTGCCCGTGGCGCGGCCTTGACGATCCGGGTGCTGTTGGCTGACGACCAGCCCCTGGTCAGGGTCGGCCTGCGAGCGCTCGCCGAAGCCGACGGCGAGATGGAGGTGGTGGCGGAGGCAGGCAACGGGGTCGAGTTGCTGGAGCTGGCCCGGCAGACCCACCCCGACGTGGTGGTGGCCGATGTGCGGATGCCGGTGATGGACGGGCTCGAGGCGACCCGCCGACTGGCCGGGGATCCCGAGCTCGCCCACACCAGGATCATCATCCTCACCACCTTCGAGGTCGACGAGTACGTCTTCGAAGCGCTGCGAGCCGGGGCCAGCGGCTTCCTGCTCAAGGACGAGGAGCCCACCGAGCTGCTGCGTGCCATCCGGGTCGTGGCCGCGGGCGAGTCGCTGCTCTCGCCGAGCGTGACTAGGAAGCTGGTGGAGACCTTCGCCGCCCGACCGGCGGTGCTGAGTCCCAACCTGGGACTGCTGCGCGAGCTGACTGAAAGGGAGCGCGAGGTGGTGGCTCTGGTGGGGTCGGGGCTTTCCAACGACGAGGTCGCCGCGCGCCTGACCATGAGCCCAGCCACCGCGCGCACCCACGTTTCGCGGGCGATGGGTAAGTTGGGGGCCAGAGATCGCGCCCAACTGGTGGTGTTCGCCTACGAGACGGGACTGGTGGCACCGGGCCGGGGCGGTTCGTAGTCACCAATACGACGCATGCCGTAGGGCTAGATCCCGCTTCCTGCCGGATGCGCCCGCAGCGGCGCGATTGGAAGACTAGGCGCATCGTCCAACCGCGTTGAAGGAGACCTGAAAATGTCTGGCAGCTGGCAATCCGGCCCCTGGCCGCTCCTCTGGGCCGCCTGGTGGCTCATACCTCTGGGTCTGTTTCTGTTCTTCGTGATCGTCCCCCGTCATCGCCACTGGGGTCGACCCGGTCCCCACCCCGGCGGTCCCGGGACCCGTGAGCACGCCCTCGCCATTCTCCAGGAGCGCTTCGCCCGTGGGGAGATCGACGACGACGAGTACATGCGTCGCAAGGCAACCCTCGACTCGCTCTAGGACACTGGCGCGCGGAGCCTCGACCAGGCACCAAATCGGCCGCCTGCCCCACCGGGTGCAGGCGGCCGATCCTGTCTACCAGGACAGTCGGTCTCGCCAGTCGGAACGCTGGGACCGAATGGTCTTGGGGAGGGCCACCCGCCCAGCTCTGGAGACCGATTCACCTCGAGATCATTCCCAGCGCTCCCGCAGTCGGAACGAGGCTCCACTGCGGCGAGTCGCTACCGGGCTGACGCGAATCGGGCCGGGAGCACTCCACGCCCGACCTTGCCGGTCCCGGAGCGTGCTCCCACTCTCCGCCTATCTGCCGCTCATCCGGACGCCCCGCCACAGACTCGCCGCCAGGAGCAGTACCACCGCCAGCGGGACGAACCAGAAATCGGCCCCACCCAACGGCCGGCTGAGCGCCCAGGCGCCCACGATGACCACTGCTACGCCGACCGCCAGCTCGGGGGTGTCGCCCACCACGAACTCGTAGCAGAAGCGCCCGAATGCCCCCGGCCAGCGCTTCATCCCGGCTCCGCGGCGGCGGCTCCAACCCGGCGCCGGCTCAGGAGCCGCACCGCCCCCCAGGTGAACAGCGCATACGCGGCGAGCAGAGCCAGCAGGGAGAGATCCGAGCCGGGCCAGGCAACCCCCGCCCCTTCCCCGCCCCAGAAGCTCCCGAAGCTCACCAGCATCAGCCCGACGACCAGCTTCAAGGCGTTCTCAGGCACCTCGCGCAGCTGCCGCGAGACGGCGACCCCGACCGCCGTCACCACCAGCACCGCCGCCAGGGCCGCGAGGGAGGCAACCGCCAGGTGTCCCGAGCTGAGACCGAGGGTGAGCACGATCATCACCACCTCCATTCCCTCGAGAAGGACCCCCTTGAAGCTGATCGCAAAGCCGACGGCATCGCGCCCAGAGTGGGCCCGGGGGAGCTGGCCGAGCCGCTCCACCTCGCGGCGGTAGATGGCGTCCTCGTCGTGTTTGGCCAAGTGCCCGCTAGCCCGCAGGATCGCCTTGCGCAGCCACTGCAGGCCGAGCACCAGCAGAAGACTCCCGACCACCACCCGGAGGGCGTCGAGGGGCACGTAGTGGACCAACGCCGGGCCGAAGACGGCGACCACCACCAGCAGGCAGAGCACCGCCAGCCCGGCCCCCTCGAGGGCGGATCGCCAACCCCGGGTGATCCCCGCGGCGAGGACGATGGTGAGCGCTTCGACCATCTCGACGGCGGAGGCTCCGAAGACGGCCAGCGCGATCAGCAGGGTCCCGGTCACGTCCGGTGCGGCTCTGGGCCGGAAAAAACCATCCGGGGCGCATTTTCGTCCCTGGCGAGGTGCGGTGCTCCGACGACCGGGTTTAGCCCCGCTCCGCTGCTCTGTGCGGGGTCCGACGGGGGCTCCGCGAAGGCCAGGCAGCCGGCAGGGTCGAGCTGGAGTCCGACTGGGCTGCCCCGCTCGTACCTCTCACCGGCCCGGACTCCGGTCAACCGTTCCCCGCCAGGGAGATCGACCACGTGGTCGTACCAGCCGGCCCGGAAGGAGACATCCTTGACCACGGCTGGCAGGACGCGTGGCGACGGCCGGGGGGGGACCATCGAGATCGCGTCGGGGCGGAGCAGCACCTCCACGCTGGTCCCCAGGGAGATTGCCTGGGGAGCTGTCGCCGGCAGCCGCTTCGACCCGCACTGCACTTCGACCAGTCCCGCCTCCCCTCCCCGCACGACCCGCCCGGAGACGCGCCCGGATACGCCGGTGAACCGGGCCACGAAGGCATCCACAGGGCGGCGGTGCACCGCCTCGGGAGTCCCCCACTGGAGAATCCTTCCCTGGTGCATCACGCCCAGCTTATCGGCCAGAGCGAACGCCTCCTGTTGGTCGTGGGTGATGTACACCACCGAGGTCCCACTCTCCCGGCAGAGAGTCGAGATCTCGACCCGGATGCGCTCCCGGAGATGAGCATCGAGGTTGGAGAGCGGCTCGTCGCAGAGCAGCAGCCGGGCGCCGCTGCCCAAGGCGCGGGCCAGGGCGACCCGCTGCTGCTCTCCTCCCGACATCTGGCTCGGGTAACTCTCGGCCAGATGGGCGAGCCCGACGCGCTCCAGCATCTGCATGGTGCGGGCCCGGCTGGCGGGTCGGCTCAAACCCAGCCGGCGCACCGCGAAGGCGACGTTGCCACGAGCGGTCATGTGGGGCCAGAGAGCGTAGTCCTGGAAGACCATCGCTAGGCCGCGCCGCTCGGGCGGAACGTGACCGGCGGGACCGGAAACCTCGGCTCCTCCGACCCAGAGCGTTCCCGCCGTGGGCCGCTCGGTGCCTGCCACGCAGCGAAGCAGGGTCGTCTTGCCCGATCCGGATGGACCCAGCAGCACCACGAACTGCCCGGCGGCGACATCCAGATCGACGCCGTCCAGCACGGTGCGGCCCGCGAACCGCTTGGTAAGCGACCGTCCCCGGATCGCCGGGGGCAACTCTCCTCCCGGGAGTGGAGCACTCAACGTTGGGCGACCGCTAGGTTCCGCCAGCCGCGGGGTGCCAGCCAGCGGAACCCCACCAGTGCCACGCCGACCACCGCCAGCGCGAACGCGATGGCGACCACGATCATCGCCGTCCCAGGTCCGTAGACGTAGGTGGCGAGCGCGGTAGTGATCGCCACCGAGAGGGGAAACTGCCCCGGCGGATAGAGCATCTGCGAGACGGGGAGCTCGAAGAGCACCCCCGTGAAGGTGAGCAGCCAGGCCCAGAGGCAGCTGCGGGCGACCATCGGGAACACCACCGCCGCCAGGGCCCGAAGCGGGCCTGCTCCAAGGACTCGGGCGGCCTGCACCGGTGATTGGTCGACCTGGGCGAGCGGGCCAACCAGGATCCGGGTGGTGGTGGGCAGGGCCCCCGCCAGGTAGGCCATTCCGAGCAGCAACGAGGTCCCGTAGAGGTGGATCCCGAGCCGGTTGATCAGGGGCAGGTTGTAGGCGAAGATGTAGCCGGCCCCGAGCACGATTCCCGGCAGCGCGATGGTCGCCAGCAGAAGCAGGTCCAGGATCCGCGCGCTGACCCCGGCCTGCCGCCGGGTTAGGTAGTGGGCCATGGCGACCGCCAGGACGGCGACGATGGTCGCCACGATGGCGGCCATCCGGGCAGAGAACTCCAACGGGGCGATCAGCGCCCCGCTGTGCAGAAGCTGGCGGTAATAGATCGTGCTCACCGCCGCCCCGGCCAGGTGGGCGCTGCCCGGACGGAGCAGCGAAGAGGTCAGCGCCCCCAGCATCGGCGCCCCCAGGGCGAGCCCGAAGAAGCCCATGGCGAAGCCGAGACCCAGCAGCTGACCGGAGCGGGAGAGCCGGATCCGGACCGGGCTCCGGGTCCGCCCGCTGAGCACGGCGTAGACCCGACCCCGGATCGCCCGAGCCTGGAGCAGGAGGGCCAGCCCCACCGCCCCAACCAGGAACCAACCAACCGCGGCGGCGACCGGGAAATGCACCGGGAAGTTGTCGATGGAGTTGAACAGGGTGAAGGTGGCGAGGGGAAACTTACTGGAGGCGGCGAGCGTATCCGCCACCCCGAAATCACTGATGGTCTCGGCGAACACCAGGGCCAGGCCGGCCCAGATCGCGGGAGCCAGCATGGGCAGCAGCGTGCGCCAGGCGCGCAGCCGGCCGGCCCCGTGGATCCGGGCGGCGTCCTCGTACTCACGCCCGATGCCGGCCAAGGCCGGGGCCACCGCCAGGAACGCGAAGGGCACCCCCTTGGTGATGTAGACGAAGGTCACCCCGACCGGTCCGAAGAAGAGACTCGTGAGCCAGGGCAGCCGGAGCCCCAGGTCCCAGAAGGCGCCGTGGCTGACCAGCACCTGCTCCCATCCCAGGGCGACCAGGTACGAGGGGGATAGCAACACGGCCCAGATCAGGAACGACCAAAGCCCGCGCCCGACCAAATTGGTGCGGGCCACCCACCAGGCGAGGAACAAGGCGATGGCGACGGCGACGACCGCGGTCAGCGACCCCACCAGGATCGAATCGAGGATCCCGCGCAGAACCCCAGATTGAATCGCGGACCCGAAGCTCCCCAGGCTGAACCACGCCGAGCCCTGGTCGAAGAGGCGGGGACTGAAGGCGGTGACCAGGAAGAGGCCCACCGGTACCACCAGCAGGAGCGCCAAACCGGCCCACCCGAAAAGGCCGGGGGCCGCCCGTAGCGACCCCCGGCCCCGTTTGGAGGGCTGACCGGGGAGGGACAGCGACTTCAAGTGGTCAGGAGACGATGTTGTTGGTGAACCAGTTGTTGAGGGCCGCTTCCCGCGGTCCCCAGCTGTAGGCGTTGAGGACCTGATACGGGACGGCGGCGAACTGGGGCAGCGCCGGGAGCGGGTTCACCCCCCGCAGCACCGGCCAGTAAAGGGAGTCACCGTGGGGATCGCCGACCTGCATCTGGTGCTGCCCGGGCCGGGAGAGCACGTACTCGGCAAATCTCTCCGCTTCCAGGCGCTCCTGGCGCGAGACCTTGCTGTCGATGCCGATCACCGACGGGAGCAGCGTCTCCGGGTTGAGAAAGGCCACTTTGAGCGAGGAGTCCTCGGCGGCCCCGATCGCCGCCGAGCTCTGAATCATCGCCAGCTTGATCTGGCCCGACTGGAGGGCGTTGAGGGTGTCTCCGTTGACGTCGTGGATGACCAGGCCGTTGGCCTTGAGCTGCTCGAAGTACCGCTCCCCGGCGGAGACGCTTCCGGCATGTTGCAGCACGCCTGCCACGCAGGGATATGTCGGTCCCGAAACTGAGGGGTTGTTCATGCCCAGGGCCCCCCGCCACTCGGCCCCGGTCAGCTGGGACCAGCTGCTCGGGGGGGTGCTCACCACCGCCGAGTTGTAGATCAGGGCACAGGCCAGCGTAAAGCCGGTAGGGATGTAGCTCTTGTCGGCGGGGATGACCTTCTTGGCCGCGGCAGTCCAGTTCACCTTGGGCTCGAAGTGCTTGAGAAGCGTGCCCTGGCGGTCGAGGGCCGCGAAGGCCTCGTCGCCATCGACCCAGAGCAATCCCCACTGGGGGTTGCTGGCCTCGGCGGCGATCCGGGCTAGCAGGGGACCGGTGCTGTCATCGACGATTTCGGTAGGAATCCCGGTCGCCTTCTGAAACGCCGCGACAGTGTTCTTGTCGTATCCCTGGGCCGAGTAGACGACCAGCGGCACATCCTGGGACTTGGCCCCAACCAGGCGCGCGGGAGTGGCCAGCAGAGCTCCCAGCGCGACCACGCCCGCGGTCAAGATCAGCGCCACGATCCGCCCCTGCCGAGGGTTCACCCTGGTAGCAGCCAAGCTCAAACCTCCCCTCGAAAATCCTCGGCCGGCCGAGCCCCGGGACGTTTCTCGGAGTCGCCGCCCTAACCCCGGTCATGATTGCGGAGGCTCGGTTAACCAGGGGCTATCCGGGCGCTAAGAGCTGACTAAGGTGGCACCAGGGAAGGGGTTCAGTCCCTTTTCACGACCATCTCTTCGGGGATATCAGCCTTCCTGCCCCAGGATCTCGGTCCGGTACCCGGGCAGCTCGCGGAGTTCGCGGGCGAGGGTGGGTCCGGACAAAGCCGCCAGGAGCAGCCGCAGCTCGGGAGTGTCGAGCCGGTCCCTATCAACCTGAAGGGCGCACTCCTCCTCTACCAGGGGAAGGAACGGGAGGTCATACAGGAGCGCCGCTGGCTCGGTGGCGATTCCCGCCTCGGCCGACCCGCTGGCGAGGGCGCTGGCCACCTGCAGATGGCCGGCGGCATGGCTTTCGTATCCGTTCAGCTGCGCTCCACTCCTGCCGAGGTGCTCGAGCTCGCGATCCAACAGGGCCCGAGCCTCGGCGCCGGGCTCTCGATTCACCCAGCGAACTCCCCGCTCCAGGAGCTCCTCGAGCCCAGTCGCCGCCCCGGGAGCCTGGGATGGGCCGAGGAGAATTCCCTCCCGCCAGCCTGCAAACCCGATCCGCATCCGCCGGACCGACTCGTCAGCAGAGCCATTGCCGCCGACCGGGTTATGAACCGCGGCGGCGTGGACCAGACCTTGATCGAGCAGTCGGAGCGCCTCTCGGCTTGAGCAGGCCCACCACTCGAGCGCCCAGCCCTCCCCGGCGGCGGCGATCGGCTCGGACAGGAGCGGGAGGGCCGGATCGCAGCCGGCAACCACTAGGGAGCGCCCAGTCCCCCAGCTCCGCGCCGCAGCTCCTGTGAGCTTCCGCCCGCTGGCAACCTTGAAGCCCGCCAGCATTCCCCGATCCCCGGTCAGCGGCAGGGCCACCCAGCGGTCCCAGACCAAAGCCAGCCGGGCCCGCGCGGGCAGCGATCGGTCGTCCAGTGCGGTCGCCACCACCGCACGCGCCTGCTGCTCGGTGGCGAAGAGCTGGTCTACTGTGGTTCCCAGCGACCGCGCCAGCTGCAGCGCCACCCCCAGCGACGGCGACCAGGAGCCCGCCTCGGCGCCGGCCACCGCCTGGCGGCTGACCCGGCAGAGCCGAGCCAGCTGGCTCTGGGTCAGGCCGGCCGCGATACGGGCCAGGCGGATCCGGCGGCCGGCTTCGACAGTTCCCGAGGCTGGCGCCCGACGGGTCGGTCCAGGATCAGTCAAGGCGAGCCTCCTGACCCTCGAAGATCGGGGGCGCGTCGACCCGGAACCGGATCTCCTGACCCATCTGGGGGGGGTCGTCGAGGTGGCAGTGAAACCGCCCCGTCCACTCCCCCAGGGCCTCCAGCTCGGCGTCGATCCGTACCCCGTCGGGCCTCATCCCGACCACTCTGCCGGAGAGCGCCCCATCCTGCTCGGCGCCTCCCGATGCCCAGACCCGGTCAGGGTGGATGGCCATCAGCTGGTCGCCACGGCGGAGCCATCCCCGGTATCCGACCAGCGCGGCGACGGTTGCGCTGAGCGGTCTCAGCACCAGCTCCCGGGCGTCGCCGACCTGGAGCAGAGCGCCCCGGTCCAGAATGGCCACCCGCCCGGCGAAGGCCTGCGCCTCCTCGAGCCGGTGGGATACCAGCAGGGCCGCCGTCGGCCCCGCCTCGAGCTCGGCGCGGACCAGCTCCAAGAGCTCCCGACCCAGCTCTCGGTCCAGCGAGCTGAAAGGCTCGTCGAGGCAGAGGAGCCCGACTCCCGACTGCAGCGACCGGCAGAGGGCGACCCGCTGCGCCTCGCCCCCGGAGAGCCCCTGCGGCCGGGCCCCGAGCAGCGCGGCCAGCCCCATCCGGTTGGCCATCGCCACGGCGACGTCGGGCCGGGAATGGCCCGGATAGCAGATGTTCTCCTGCACGGTTAGATGGGGGAACAGCCCCGGGTTCTGGCGGAGCAGCCCGACCCCGCGTCGCCCCACCGGCAGATCGTGAGCGCCTCCCGCCGAGCTGAGCAGCCGGGAGCCGAGCCGGATCTCACCCCGGTCGAGCTCGACCAGCCCCGCCACGGCCTCCAGAAAGGTCGTCTTGCCGGCCCCGGAGCGACCCAGGACGGCCAGCCGCTCACCGGGCTCGAGCTGGATCGCCACGTTCACCGCGAACTGGCGCCGGCGGACCTCAAAGTCGGCGACGAGCACGGGCACTCCAAACGTATGCCCCGATTGGCAGCGGCAGGGCGACGACCAGCAGGACCAGGGCGAAGGGAAGGGCGGCACTCAGCCCGGACTCCTGCAGGGTGGTCCAGATCTGCATCGGAAGTCCGAACGGATGGTAGGCGATGATGAGGACCGCCCCGAAGGCGCCCATGGCACGGGCCCAGGTCACTGCCAGGGTCATCGCCAGTCCGGGAGCGGCCAGGGGCAGGGTGATCCGCCGCCAGGTTCTCCAGTGGCCGTCGCCGAGGAGGGCGGCGGCCTGCTCAAGTTGGGGATCCACGGCGGCGAAGGCAGCCTCCGCGCCTAGCACGTAGTAGGGCACAGCCTCGTAGATTTCGGCGATCACCAACGCGAAGAAGGTGTCCGAGGCGGTCAGGTTTAGGTGACTGAGAGCGGCCCCGATAGGGGTCGCCTGTCCGACCATGAAGACCAGCAGCAGGCCCAGTACCAGGGGGGGAGTCAGCAGGGGCAGGATCACCCCCACCTCCCAGACCCGGGGGTGGGGCAGGCGGTCCCGGGCCAGCAGATATGCCAGCGGGGTGCCGATCAGAAGAATCACGCCCAGCGCCACCAAGGATGCCAGTACCGATACCTCCAGCGGTTGCCAGGCGCCCGGCTGGCGCAGGGCACTAACCACCGCGCCCGGAGTGAGATGGACCAGGAGGGCGATCAGCGGCCCGAGCAGGGCTACCCAGACGACGAGCGCCCCCAGCAGCGAGATGGAGGTGGTGGCTCGATAGCGACGGGGCGGCGGCGCGGCCGACGCCGGGCTGACGATCACGCCTTGCGGACGGCGTCCCTGATCGAGGAGGGGGCCGCGGAGGACTTGCCGAGCAGGGTGGGCTTGAGCAGCTCATATCCCTCTCTGGCCAGGGTTCGCCGGGCCGGTCCGGACATCAGGTAGGCGACGAAGGCGTCGGCCGCTCCCTGATCAGATCCCTTCAGGACTGCTACCTCCAGGTCGAGTAGCGAGCCGCGCACCGTCTGCTTGGGAGCGATCGTGAGCGTGGCCTGGGAGTACGTTCGGGCGTCTTTGGGATCGCCGAAGTTGATCAGGGCGGGCAGGGCGATGTAGGGCAGGTGGAGCTGCACCGCCTGGGGCAGAAAGGCGCTGGCCGCGTCCAGCTGCCCCGCCTGCAGATCCGGTTCGAGTGCCGTCTCGGAAAAGATCTGAGCGGGGCCGTTGGAGCCGCCCAGATCGGCTGTCCCAGTCCGGCGGCTGACATGGAGATGCTTTTCAGCCAGCTGGATCATCATCTCGAAGGCTTGGCCCTGGGGATCGATGGCCGGGTCGGTACGCCCCAGTCGGAACCCGGGGGTTGCCATCAGGGTGAAGAGATCCTGGATCGGGAGTTTGCCCTGGGCAATCTTCCTCAGCTCTTTGGCGTGGGGCCCTTTCGGATAGTAGGCGAGCACCAGTGGGCTGGCAGCGAACCGGATCGCCCAGCCCGTGAACCTGGGCTCCAACAGGGCGAGCGGCGCGTGCCCTACGGGTACGAATACGTTGGGCCGAATCTCTCCGGCCAGAATCTCCTGCGCCAGCCCCAGGCTTCCGGCCGCCAGCCCCTGGTATTGATCGCCCGTCCGGCTGGTGAAGGACGGCCCCAGATAGTGGTCCATCAGAAGCTGCAGCGAGCCCGCGCAGGCGACGTCGGCGAGGCCACCCGAACTTGCCGCCACCCCGGGCGCGCCGGTCACCAGAGCGGCAACTCCGAGCCCCACCAGTACGGTCAAGGCGGCGACGCGGAGCCTGATCGATTCACTCACCTGACAAGCTTACCTTGCCTGACGCTAGTCCATCTTGCGTCCCGGCTGATAAGTACGGCGAAGGTCGACCACCCTCCGCCTCGCGTGCCGCGGCGAGAGAGGGATGGCGGGGCCAAGCTGCAAGCGGGCTGGCGACGGCACGTTCTTAGCTCCGGTCCGGAGGAGCCGCAAGGGAGCCCTCCGAGATCACCTGGGAGCGGGTATAGACTGCCCGGATGCCCGATCCGCTCCAGCCTGGGCCGGCTCCCGCCGGGTCAGAGGGCGCCGTCCTGGCGTCCGACCGCGAGCGCGACCTCCTGGTCGAGCGGCTGAGCGCGGCCTGCGCGGACGGTCGGCTTGACCTGACCGACTTCTCCGATCGGCTTGAGTCCGCCCTCAGCGCCCGAACCATGGCCGAGATCCACCGACTCGACGCCGATCTCGGCCAGGCGACGCCCGCGCTGCCGGCGAGCACCCCCGGTACCTCCTGGTTGGTAGGGATCATGTCCTCGGCGGTGCGCAAGGGGCGCTGGGTGCTGCAACCGCAGTCGCGCGCCCTCGCCGTGATGGGCGAGTGCGTGCTCGACCTGAGGGCGGCCGAGGTGCTGGCCGACTTCAGCCACATCACGGCGGTCGCGGTCATGGGTTCCATCCAGGTGATCGTCCCGGACGGTATCGACGTCGACGTGGACGGCGTCGCAATCATGGGAACCAAGACTCTTCGGATCGGCTCAACGAAGCCACTCCCAGGCTCGCCCACGATCCGAGTCACCGCCCTGGCCATGATCGGCGAGGTCAGCGTGATCACCAAGGGAAGCGCGGAACCGGCGGACCGGAGGTCGGATCTGGTCGACTCACGGAGAGCCCACCTGGTCGAGCGGCGGCTCGCCCGGCACGAGGCGCGCGCGAGCCACCGCCTGCGCCACTGGGGAGGCGACCGGGAGGACTGAGGGCGCCCGGAGACGCGTACCAAAAAGGCCGGGCTCATTGCCGCAAAGCCTCTGCTCGCACCTTCGGCAGACAGCAGAGAGGCCTAACCGAACTTTCCACGGCCCATCGTCCTAGCCCCTCCAGGAAGCGCGTCTGGCGCGGACCCAGCCAGGGATCCGAAAACCGGCCTTCGGTCGGGCGACGTCCGGGCTCGTCCCCAGGCGACGAGCCGAACTGGCGAGTTCGCGATGAGAACGCCAATGACGTCGGGTCAGTGGCGAGGGCGACCGCGCGAAGGCGTCCAGCGGGCCTGGAACGCCGATACCGGGACAGGGGATCGGCGACGGCCAAAGCTGGTCGGAGGGCGGTGGCTGAGCCCCATGTCGTCGGTTATGGGAAGCGTCGACTTAGGGTCGTCGGTGAACCCTATGATCGTGACGTGGCTCTCGACCTATTCGCGGGGATTCTGGTGCGTCAATACGCACCAGCCGTCGAGTGGTACCAGCGGTTTCTCGGTTCGCCGCCGAGCTTTCTGCCGAATGAGATCGAGGCTGCCTGGGAGTTAGCCGAGCACCGATTCATCTACATCAGGGAGCAACCCGAGGACGCCGGCCATGCCCGTCACACGATCTTCGTCGACGATCTCGACGTGCGCACCGCCTCCCTCGCCCGGCGCGGGATCGAGCCGACGAGCCGGGAGACCCTCGACAACGGCGTCCGCAAGGTCACCTACCACGACCCGTGCGACAACGAGATCTCGTTCGGCGGCGCGCCACTCTGACACACCGATCCCCGGCCCCACACAGAAGCTCACCACTCCCGGCACCGGACCTCGATCGAGGGTATTGATAGTCCGCTAGGGCAGGCCGCTTCCCCAAAACCAGCCGGGCGAACAGAACCAGCGAACTCGCCGGTGGGAATCGGTGTGACTCCCTCCCCAGTAGGTCACGAAGTCAAGCGCGCCAACCGGCCTTGCATGGCCCGCCCAGGGTGTTGCCGGGGGGCTGTCGGCGCCGAAGAGCCGCACATGGCGGGTACCGGAGAACGGGTCGCGCGCGTTGGGGACTTCTCCGTCATCCCGGAGAGCGCACGGGGGTTGACCTCTACGTCGAGTCGCTCGGTGATGGGTCGGGCCTATGGGTACCGCGCGGGTGCTGCGATCAGGTCACCGGGATGAGCGTCACTACGTCGGGCGCGTCCTTGGCCAGACCCCGGTCGAAGGTGGCAAGCTTCGCCTGCCGCTGCCGGGCAAGGGCAGCCAAGTAGGAGTCGGTGACCTGGGCGTGGCCGAGCACGCGGCTCAGGTCGATCAAGTCGTAGCCGATGTCGTCGGGCCAGAAGGTGTGGCGCTCATGGCCGGTCAGCAGCCCGAGGGCGCGCTTGGCCGCGCTGGCATCTAGTCCTTCACGGATGAGCAGGCGTATCAAGGCACCCTGAGTGATGGGGCACGTTGCGAACGGTTCTTCGGTGGCACGCCACCACCGGGCCGCGGCGCTGTGATGGACGTGGTCAACGACTGCGAGCGCAGCAACGACGTTGCTGTCCAGGAGATGAGTCACTACTCGTCGGTCGCGGCGCGCACCATCTCGGTGGTCACCAGGTGGCCGAGCCGCACCAGGGGCAAACCGGTGGCGGCGTCCTGGCTCACGTGCTCGCCGTCAATCCCGGGGCCAAGTGCCTTCCGCAGCAGGTCACTCACGGTCTGGCTCAGGCTCTGATCGCGGTCGCGGGCCAGCGACGTGGCGACCCGGTGAAGGTCGTCGGGAAGGTCCACGGTAGTCCGCATCAGCGCATCATACATGATGATGCAGCAATAGAGCGGGTTCGGACCCGGCCTATGAGGGGCACAAGAGACGCCCGAAAGCTGCGGTAGGGCTGAGCGTGGCATGTGGTACGGGTTGTGCTCCTCGAGCAAGAGCTGAAGAGGACTCCTCGAGCACCTGGGAGTGGCGCTCGGATAACGATCGTTCACGAGGGAGAGCTGGCTGCGCTCCCCCGGCAGTTACCAGCGACCGTCACCCCGAGTGGGCAGCATCGCCGAGCGGGTTCCACGCTGGCACAGCACGTGCACATGCCCTGGGCGTTCGGGGTCTCGGGACTCCCGGCTCAGGCCCGGTGCGGAGAGCGGGTCAGAGGAAGGGCAGGCGGGTGGAGAAAGATCCTCCCGAATATCAGCCCAGGGGTTGACGACCCTGGCGGGGCCGGCTGCTGACACTCAGCGCATGACATTTTCTGACTACCTGATCACGGGGTTACTCATCTCTCTGGTGGTACACCAGATCCGCGGGAAGCGTCTAACCGTCTTCGGGCTGTTGTGGCCCATGGGCCTGGTGGGCTGGGCTGCAGTCACCTATCTGCATGGGATTCCCACGGCTGGAAACGACCTGACCCTGACACTGGGAGGGGCCGTGGTTGGCCTCATGCTGGGAACGCTGTGTGCTCACTTCACCGCCGTGCACTTCGGTAGCGACGGAGTCGCGGTCGCAAAAGCGGGCTGGCTCGCCGCCGCGCTATGGGTCTTTGGCATGACGGCCCGCGTGGCGTTCGCCCTCTACGCACAGAACGGCGGCGGACCCCTGATCGGGCGGTTCAGCGCGGCGCACGGAATCACCAGCGCGCAGGCATGGGTCTCAGCGCTGATCGTCATGGCGATCGCCGAGGTCGTGGGCCGCACGATGGTGCTCGCATGGCGGTCCCAGCTCGGGCGCCGTCCGCGGCTGGCCGAAGCTCTGCCCAACTTCCGCTGATTCTGAAGCGAACCCCACCGGAGCATCATGGCCGGACATGGCCACTAACTTGAACCCGGACCGTGGGTGGGCCGTCCCGTCTCTGTGGGCGGCGCTCCGACTGCTCGGCCTCGCTTTTCTGACCGCACTGGTGGTCACCGAGATCCGCCCAACGCTCCCAGGCAGCCATCTGACAGCAGTCGTGCTGCTGGTGGTGGCCGCCCTCGCCTGGGTGGCCTGGGTCGGCGCCAGCGCGTGGGAGCGAGAGGGCATCACGGTGGTTTCGGTGGCCCTGCTCGGAGTGGTCGGCGGGCCGCTCGCGGTCTTCGCTCCAGCTGCTATCGCCTTCGTTGGCGTCGCCGGCCTGGGTGCCGGCACAGCGATCGAACTCCCCGGCGCTCTCGGCCTCGCGGCAGTCGCTCCTGCCGCCTTGGCGGGGGCTGCGGAGTTGGGCGGGCGCCCCTCAATTCTGGTGCTGGAGGGCATCGTTGTCGCCTTGGCGGGACTGGTGATCGGGATCAGCCGCCGCCACACCGCGGTCCGGATCCAGCAGGCCGCAATGCTGGCGGTGGAGCGCGAGCGGGCGGCGGTAGAGCGCGCCCGGGCCGACGTGCTGACCGAACGCAACCGCCTGGCCCGAGAGATCCACGACGTCCTCGCCCACACGTTAGGGGCGCTCTCCGTGCGACTGCAGGCTCTCGACACCCTGGTTGGGGAACCCCGGGACGCGGAGACTCTCCGCGAGGGGCTGCGCAGCACCCGGCGGCTGGTGGGCGCAGGATTGCTGGAAGCCCGCGAAGCCGTGCAGGCCTTGCGTGAGAACCAGCTGCCTCTGGCGGAGCAACTCACCCGATTGACCGCTTCCTCGGACGCTGCCCTGACGGTGTCTGGCCCGCCTCGGCCTTTGCCCCCCGAAGTGAACCAGGCTCTCTACCGTGCGGCGCAAGAGGCCGTAACCAATGCTCATAAGCACTCGCCCGGCGCCCCCGTTTCAGTCACGCTCGACTTCGATGCAGGGGCCGTCAGCCTGAGTGTGACCAACCCAGCCACGATTCCAGGCTCTCCAACTCCCCGAGGCGGGAATGGCTATGGGCTCCAAGGGATGCGGGAACGCGCCCTTCTCCTGCACGGGCAGATCGAGGCGGGGCCTACGGATGCCGGGTGGCGGGTCCTCTTGAGGTTACCCGCGTGAGAGTTGTTGTCGCCGATGATCAGCGGGTGGTGCGCGAGGGACTGGTGACGATCCTTGAGCACATGCCCGGGGTGGAGGTGGTAGGGGTCGCCGAGAACGGCGCCGCGGCGGTGAATCTTGCTGCGGCGGCCCACCCCGATGTGGTCCTGATGGACCTACGCATGCCAGACATGGACGGCGTCGAAGCGACGGCCGCGATCCGAGCCCGAACGCCGGACACCCAGGTAGTGGTGCTCACCACATACGCTGACGATGAATCGATCATGAGCGCCCTGAGCGCTGGGGCACTCGGGTATCTCACGAAAGACGCAGGGGGCGACGACCTCCGACGTGCGCTTGAGGCGGCCGCCGCTGGACAGGCTGTCCTCCAGCAGTCGATCCACCAGCGCCTCGTCGCTGCGGCCGGGAGTCGTGCGTCGCGGCCCGCGGTGCTCCCGGACGGACTCACCGACCGGGAGGGCGAAGTGCTCGGCCTCATCGCCGAAGGACTTTCCAATCCGCAGATTGCGTCACAGCTCTACGTGAGCGAGGCCACCGTCAAGACCCACGTCAACCGGATCTTCGCCAAGACCTCCAGCCGCGATCGCTCCCAGGCCACCGCCTACGCCCTCCGCCACGGCCTGGGGCGATAGCCCCGTCGCCGCTGGCGGACTGTGGCCGCCCGCGGCACAACCGCCGCCGACGGTACGCTAGGTCCAGGAGTTGGAGCGACTGCGACCGCGAAGAACGTGGGCCAGGTCGCGGTGGTTGAAACCCTGAGCTACGTCGGCCAGCTCGCCGAGTCTGATCGCGGGGAGTTCCCCGATCCGTCTGGCGATCGAAGAGGACTGAGAGGGCTCGAGGATGAGCGAGCCGATGCCAGCGCGTGCCACACCGGGAATCTGCCCCGCGAGAAGTGGTCGCCGAAGACCACGCCAGTCTGGTCGGAGGAAGTCAGGAAGCGCGCTGGATCGGCGGCCACGATGATCTCACCCGGACTAGGGGCGTCATCGCTGGGGTGACGCATGTCGGCAACCTACCAAGGAATTACTGTCAGGATGCCGTACCCAGAGCGGTCGCAACGGCTAGGTCGATCCGGGCGGCCAGGATGAAGTCGTTCCGGGTGAGGCCCCCGGCTACGTGGGTGGTCAGCTCGACAAGGAGGTAGCCCCACCCAATGGTGAGGTCGGGGTGGTGACCCTCTCGCTCTGCCAGAAGCGCGACCCGGGTGGCCAAGGTGAACGGCTCGGCGAAATTGGGGAAGCCGAAGCGCCGTCGGAGGCGGTCACCCCCGATGCTCCAGCCCCCGTCCAGCTCGGCCAGCAGTTCCGGCAGTTGCTCGGGCGAGACGGTCGGGGTCGATCCTGTGCAGGCCTGGCACCGCTCTCGGGCCAGCCCGCTCACCCGATCATCCCCGGGGTCAGTGCCGCGCCGCCCTCCCGTTCCAGGATCCTGGCCGCGATCGCGAGGGCCCCAGCGTAGGTGGCCTCCATGCCCTCGAAGTGGAGCCCTCGCGCACCCAGGGTCCGGGCCTGGGTGTAGGGGGTGTCGGAGGCGTAGTGGATCACACCCACCTCCATGGCCGGGCGGGTCAAGTCAACCTGCTCCCGGTCGGGGTAACGGGAACTGTCGCCAGCTTCGAAGACGGCGCCCAGGTAGGGGCCAGCCTCCATCTCTACGACGGTGTAGGCGTCCCGGTAATAGCGCTCCAGATAGCCCCGATTCTGAAGAAACGTCGAGCGCACCGAGACCGCCCGCTGGCGGTCCAGCACCGAGCGCGAAGTCACGAAGGGAGAGAGGGTGGCAAAGGAGAAGCAGTTGTTGAGCCAATAGGTGTTGCCGCTCTGCTCATCGTGAACCACGTCGGAGACCAGCACGTCGCCGACATCCGCATTCAGGGTGGCCGCCTTGCCCAGGATGTAGACCCCGTCGAGGCGATCGGTCGCCTCCATCACCTGGCGAAGGATGTGGTAGGCGCCCTGGCCGAGTGGGTACTGGATGTTGAGGACCAGGTGCGGGGAGCCGCTCAGCGCCTTGGCCGCCGTCGCCGAGCGGAGCCTCGGATCCAGCCGGGCGGACTGGAGCCGGTCGAGCACTATCAGCTGCGCGGCGACATCCGTCCCCGACTGGGAGGGGATGTGGAAGATTCCCTCTCCGCGCTCCTCTTGGGCCCGCCGCTGGAGCTCTTCGGGGTGGGCCCCGAACCAGCGCCGGGCGGCGTAGTAGAGAAAGTTCTCTCGGGATAGTCGTGATCCCGTGTTGGAGAGCTCATCCGCGATCGCGCGCAGCTCGGGATCGCCGGCCTCGGCGACCCAGTCCTCGACCTGGCCGGCCCGCTCTCGGGCCACCCCAGACAGGAGGTTGACCAGGCAGTGGGCGTTGCTGCTCACGAAGTAGAGGGGCCGATCGATCAGCTTCTCCTGGCGGAGCACGTCTCCCAAGGGCCTCCACCACTCCCTGGTAGCGCGGGCATAACCGACCTGAGACCCCCCCAGGAGCCGAATTCCGAGGTCCATCGGGCGCCGGATGATCTCGGCGACGAAGTCGGGCAGCCGGGGACCGAATACCGAGCTCAGCCGAATCCAGTCATCCTCCGAAATCCCGAGCCGACCCCGAACCGATGCATCGAGAGACTCTGCACCTCCCTCGATCCGGTCGTGGAGCAGGGCATGGGCCTTGTTCCACTCCAGCTGCATCGCGACCAGGGTGGGGACCAGGTCGTCCAGGTCCGAGCTGCTGGCCAGGGCGACCGCCAGGGTCCGCAGCTCGGGATTCCACCACCAGCGACGGCGCCGGCCCGGAGCCACCACCGGCAGCCAGTCCGCCGGCGCCGAGCCCTGCTGCCGACGAAGCAGCTCGGGAGACTGACCCAGGTACACGTGCTCCAGCTCCAGAACGACGGGAGGCAAGCGGTGGAGCGAGTAGAGCAGAGCTCCACTGTCGAGCTCGGGCGCAGCGCCGAGCGGGTGCAGCGACGACTCCATGCCCAGGTGGGCCCGCTCCAGGGCCTGAAGCCGGATCTCCCCTGAGGAGCGCAACAGGGAGCGGTAGGTGCGGACATACAGCTCCACCTGCTCCTCGCCGGCGGCCGAGGCTACCCCCAGGGGTCCTTCCGCCGTCACCGGCGTGCCCGCACCCGAGGCGGTGGGTTCACCGCGGTCGCCGGGCGGGCTCCGCCCAGCTCACCGGGGTCTCGGCGGGCAGGGGATCGCTGCTGGGCGGTCGCGGCAGCAGGCGGACGGTGAAGCCGTACTCCCCCGCCGCGCCCAGGACCATGGTCCCCAGGTAGCGGTGGCTCCCGTTGGAGTGAGGTTGGTCCTCAACCATCGGTTCCACCTGAGGGGCGAGCAGGCGCCCTTCGGCGTCAACGAGGCCGTGGAGCAGCTCCACCTGGACGTCCTCGGGAGGCAAATTGCCGAGCTCGACGAGCGCCTCGACCACCTTCTCCTCCCCCGCCGGCGCAGGGCCGCCGTCGCCCTCGCGGGGGAGGGCCCGGGCCGACACCCGAGCTTCTCCGAAGTCGCGCCGGACCCGCTGCCACCAGGCGGCTCGGAGCCGCGCCTCGACATGCCGGTCCCGCGGGGTGAAGAGGGCGGCGTCGACGGCCGGCTGGTAGAGGCGGCGGACGTAATCGGCAACCATGCGCGAGCCCAGCACCAGCGGGCCGAGGGTCTCCAGGGAGTGGCGGACCTTGGAGAGCCAGTGGTGGGGAAGCCCCTCCTGGCTGCGGCCGTAGAACGTGGGCACTACCTCCCGCTCCAGGATCTCGAAGAGGGCATCGGCCTCGAGCCGGTCACGCTCGGTATCGTCCTCCGACTCTTCGAAGGAGGGGATCGCGAAACCCGACTCCCCGTCCCAGCCTTCGTCCCACCAGCCGTCGAGGATGGAGCAGTTGAGAGCGCCGCTGAGCAGCGCCTTCTGACCGCTGGTACCACAGGCCTCCATGGGGCGCCGGGGGGTGTTGAGCCAGAGGTCAGCGCCCTGGTAGAGCAGGCGCGCCAGCCCCATGTCGTAGTCCTCAAGGAAGATCACCGAGGCGCGCAGGTCGGGAGCCCGAGCGGCCTCGGCGAGGGCCCGGATGATCTGCTTGCCCTGCTGATCCTGCGGGTGAGCCTTGCCGGCGATGACCAGCTGGACCGGCCGCTCGGGATCGAGCAAAAGCCGGGCCAGCCGCTCCGGCTGGGAGAAGAGCAGCAAAGCGCGCTTGTACTCGGCTACGCGCCGCGCGAATCCGATGGTCAAGGCGGCGGGATCGAGCACAGCTCTGGTCCATCCGAGATCGCCATCGGCCGTCCCGCGCTCGCGCTCGACCCCTTCGAGGCGCCGCCTCACGCCCTCGATGAGCCGAATCCGGCCGGGTTGGCGGGCCTCCCAGAGCTCCCGGTCGGAGGCGGCTTTGAGCCGGCGCCAGTCGACCGCCCCGTGGACATCCCACCTCGGCCCGAGATAGCGCTCGAGCAGGTGGCGCATCTCCGCCGAAACCCAGTTCCGGGCGTGGACACCGTTGGTTACCGCCCGGATGGGCACCTCCTCCGGAAGCAGGTCCGGCCAAAGCCCGGCGAACATGCGCTGACTCACCCTTCGGTGCAGCTCGGAGACCGAGTTGGACTGGCCGGAGAGCCGCAGCCCCATGACCGCCATGTTGAAGGGGTCCTCCTGCGCCTGGCCTGGGAAATGTCCCAGCTCCATCAGGCGCCCGAGGGGAACCCCGACGGCGTCGCACCAGGACTGGAAGTAGCGGGTCATCAGCTCGAACGGAAAGTGGTCGATCCCGGCCGGGACCGGGGTGTGGGTGGTGAAGATGGTCCCCGCGCGAGCGGCCTCGAGCGCCTCGTCAAATTCGAGCCCCTCGTCACTGACCAAGGCGCGGATCCGCTCCAGCACCAAGAACCCAGCATGGCCCTCGTTGCTATGGAAGAGCAGCGGCCGCTCCCCGGCCAGCTTGAGTGCCTTGACCCCGCCCATCCCGAGCAGGATCTCCTGGAGGAGCCGGTGCTCAATGTCCCCACCGTACAGCCGATCGGTCACTCGGGCCAGGTCGGCGGGATTGTCGACCCCGGTCGTGTCCAGCAGAAAAAGTGGCACCCGTCCCAGCTGCTGGCGCCAGACCTGAGCCCGCAGCACCTTCCCACCCAATTCAAGTTCGACGACGGCGTCCTCGACCGCCACCAGCCCCAGCTCGATTGGGTCCTGCTCCAGATAGGACTCCCGCTGCCAGCCGGTTCGATCCAACTTCTGATGGAAGTAGCCCTGGTGGTAGAAGAGACCGACCCCTACCAGGGGCCAGCCCTCGTCGCCGCAGACCCGCAGGTAGTCCCCCGCCAGCACTCCGAGCCCGCCCGAGTATTGGGGGATACGCTCGCTGACCCCGAACTCGGGTGAGAAGTAGGCAACCCGCGGCATCGATCCGGGGGCCAGGGGTCCGGCCGGGGCGGATGACTGCTCTACGGGGAACCGCTCGACGGCGCGCACATTGACACGGTAACGGCAAGCGCGAGACCGGCGCCGGGGCGCGACGGGAGCCGGTCCGAGTTCAGGAGTCGGATAAGATCCAGCCGTGATCCCCGACGAGTCGCCCCCCGCCAGCGCAGAGGACCGGACGCGGGCGCCCCACGACCAGTCTCCGACCCCGGCCCTGATCGAATTCATGGCCCGCGGCTGGGCCGACCCAAGTCACCCGGCGCTCCCGCCGATCGCCGGCGCCGAGAGCTACCAGACCCGCCGCGAAGAGCTCTCGAGGAGCTTCCCCGGAATGCTGGTCGTGGTTCCGGCGGGCGTCGAGAAGGTCCGCGCCAACGACACCACCTATCCCTTCCGGGCAGCTACCGACTACCTCTATCTGGTTGGGGAGGGACAGCCGGACGAGGTCCTGGTGCTGGAGCCGCAGGAGGGAGGTGGCCACCGCGCCGCGATCTTCACCGAACCCTCCGCCGACTTCTCCAAGAGCGACTTCTTCACCAATCGGGTCAAGGGGGTCTTCTGGGTCGGCCCGGGCCGGGGATTGGAGGCGACCCAAGGCCACCTCGGTATCGAGGGGCGACCGATCAGCGAGCTGGCGCCTGTGATCGTCGGTCACGACCGGGGAGTGGTGCTCCGCCGGGTTGATCCCAAGGTGGATCAGCTCGCCGCCGACCTGGCCGGGCCCGACGAGGAGCTGGCGGCTCAACTGTCGGAGATGCGGCTAGTCAAGGACGCCACCGAGATCGAGTTCCTGGAGGAGGCCTGCCAGCTGACCCGGCAAGGGTTCGAGGACGTGGTCCGAGCTCTTCCCCAGGCCGCCACTGAGCGCGACGTGGAGGTCGCCTTCTTCGGCCGGGCACGCTCGGCCGGAAACGACGTCGGGTACTCGACGATCGCTGCCGCCGGC
>Ga0307372_10003094_pt1 | contig 26961 bp, 26 predicted proteins | sample OX1MG_FD_202533 | JGI IMG/M metagenome (GOLD analysis project Ga0307372, IMG submission 202533) | Soil microbial communities from Risofladan, Vaasa, Finland - OX-1 | ecosystem: Environmental > Terrestrial > Soil > Coastal area > Acid sulfate soil | place: Finland: Risofladan, Vaasa | collected... | reverse complement strand
CTACGACGAGGTCGCGGCGGCGAACCCCGGCGTCGTCTACTGCTCGATCTCGGGGTTCGGCGGCGACGGCACCCCGGGAGCGGCGCTCGCGGGCTACGACTTCGTGGTGCAGGCCATGAGCGGGCTCATGTCGGTCACCGGTCCGGCGGGCGGGCCGCCCACCAAGGTCGGGGTGGCGGTGGTCGACGTCTTGACCGGGCTGCACGCGGCCATCGGCATCCTGGCCGCGCTCGGCGCGCGCCGCGACTCGGGGCGCGGCCAGCTCGTGGAGGTGAACCTCATGTCGAGCGCGCTCGCCAGCCTGGTCAACCAGGCGTCGGCCTACCTGAACGCCGGCTCGCTCCCCGGTGCGATGGGGAACCGGCACCCGAGCATCACGCCCTACGAGACCTTCGCCACCCGCGATGGAGTGGTCGCGGTGGCCGCCGGGAACGACGGCCAGTTCCGCGCACTCTGCCGCACGGTCGGCGACGAGGGCCTCTGCAACGACGAGCGCTTCGCGACCAACCCCGCGCGGGTCGCGCACCGTGACGAGCTCGTCGAGGCCCTCGAGCTCCTGCTCGCGGGGCGCCCGGCGATCGAGTGGGTGGAGCTGCTGCGGTCGGCCGGGGTGCCGTGCGGCCCGGTGAACGACATCGACGCGGCCTTCACCGACGCACGCCGGCTGGGCCTCGACCCCGTGGTCGAGCAACGCGGCGCGGCCGGGGCCGTCCGCACCGTCGCCAACCCGCTCGAGCTGTCGGCCACCCCCGTGACGTACCGGCGCCCCCCGCCGGCCCTCGGCGAGGACACCGAGGAGGTCGTGTCCTGGCTTCGAAACGGCGCCCCCGGACAGCCGCTCGACCCTGCGTAGAGGCGGGCAAGCGGCGCCGCGTCGTGTCTACGGGCAGGTCGTCGTCTGGATGCCCGGCATGCCGACCGGCCGGTAGGCGTCGGGGCTCGGCACCCCGGCGAACCGGTCGGCGATCCAGTGGACCATGTCAGTGATCGACACCGGCAGCACCCCGGTGTGGGACATGCCCGGATAGATCCAGCGCTCGAGGTCCTGGCCCATCGAGCAGAGGTGCTGGGCGAGGATCTGGGTCGAGATCACCGGGATCTGCTCGTCGGCGCCGCCCTGGATGATGAGGAGCGGTGCACCGGCCGCGCTCGAGAAGTACTGCGGGTCGTTCGCGACGAGCAGCTTCCTCCAGGCGGGGACCTTGAAGGGGTTCCTCTTCACGAGCTGGCCGAGCGTGTACCGGTCGATCACCCGGTCCGCCGCTGTGAAGCACCCCTTTGTCAGGTCGGGGACGATCGACAGCCCCTTCTTCGTGAGGACGCGTGTGAGCGGTGCCTTCTTCTTCCCGTAGGCGACCTCCATCCCGACCGCGCCCATGAGGAGGTAGAAGCGGTAGGGGCTCGTCTTCAAGAATGTGTAGATGAGCGCGAACTGCGACGGGGGCGCGCCGGCGACGACGCCCACGAGGTCCAGTGTGGGGGCGTAGCTCGTCCCGATGTGGAGGCTGAACATCGCGGTCTGGCCGCCCTCGGAGTGGCCCCACACGACGTAGCGGCGGCTCGTGTGCGCGGCGCGCAGACGCCGCGCCGCGCGGACGAGGTCGATCGTGTCGCGCGCGGCGATCGACCCCACCAGGTACGGGAGCGGTCCGGGGGTCCCCTCACCCTGGTAATCGCTCGCCGTAACCACCCAGCCGTGCGCCAAGAGCGCGTTCACGCCCGGGACGCTGAGGTTTGTCGACGCGACATGGAGCGACGGCGCGCACTGCGTCGCCATGCCGTTGGTGCCGTGGCCCCACGCGACGACGGGAAACCCCCCCACAGGGGCGGTCCCCCGCGGGACGATCACCAGCCCGGTCACGGCGACCGGGGTTGTGGTCACGGTGGAGGAGACGTACATCAGCCGGTAGACGGTCCCCGCCACCCCTGGGACCGCGATGCGCTCGTCCCGGATAAGCGCGCCGGAGGTCTTCGGGATGTGCCGCGGCACCCTGTAGAACGCCGGGAGCTTCTGCTTGGCTGTGTTCGCGGCGCTCGCGGCGCTCGCGGCGCTCGCTGCGCTCGACGGGCCGGCGAGCGCCGTCCCGGCGATCCCGACGGCAAGCGCTGCGGCGAAGACCACCGAGCCCGGCCCGCGCCGCCTCATGGGCACCTACGTGAACAACCGGCCCTGATCAGGATGCCGCGGGCGCGGCCCGGCGCGCTTCGAGCCTCGCGAGCTCTTGTTGGACCGAGATGTCGTGCTGGGCCTCGTCTCGCTTCCCCGCGCGTGGCGACCACCGGCCCGCCATGAAGAGGACGAGAGGGATGAAGACGATCTCACCCGCGACGCACACCCACCACCAGTGCTGCCACTCGGAGGGCGCGGAATGGGTCGCGGCGAGCACCTGGTGGAGCTGCGACGCGTGCGCCTGGAAGAAGGCTGCCTCGGGCCGGATGTGCGGGTCCTTCGCCACCGTGAGCAGGTTCTTCAATCCGACCTCCTTGACCGCCTTGGCGAGGAGGGGGCCGGGGATCTTGTTGGTGGGGTACTTCTGGAGCTGGGCGAAGAGCGCCGGATGCGCGAGGACGATCTTGATCGTCGGGTCGGCCCTTTCGATGGCGAGCGCCCGCTTGCCGAGCGACCCGTACTGCACCAGCGCGTTCGTGGAGGACACCACGTAGGGAAGGATGAAGGTCGAGATCGCGACGGTCGCCCTGATGATCCATCCCCAGACCGCCAGGCCGTGGGCGGTGAGGGCGGGGTTCCGGCGCTCCACGGTCTCGGTGAAGCTCGCCATCCACGGCGCGAACGCGACCGCGAGGAAGACGGCGAGCAACGCCACGATCCAGGCCAGCGTGTAGTACCCGGTATGGGGCGAGGTCGCCTTGCTCAGGTACACGATCGACACCACCACCGCACCGGCGGCCCCGACGACCATGAAGGGCTTGCGCACCCGCAGCCGGTCCGAGACCGCGCCGATGACGACGAGGGCGATCGCGTTCGCCAGCCACCACCAGTTGCCCAGCGCGTTGGCCTGCGACGCGGTGAAGTTGAAGATCGTCTCGAAGTAGATCGGGTTGAAGCCGACCGCCGTGTAATAGATGAGCAGAAGGACGCTGATGGCCACCGCGGACAGCACGACGTCCATGCGCACCACCTGGCGCCACGGTTTCCTCAAGCTCGCCTCGACGTCGATCCCCTTGGCGCGTGCCTCGACGAGCGCGCGGTCGCGAAGACTGACCATCAGCTGATCGCGGAGCCGGGGGGACAGCTCGCGCAGTCCGACGAGCGCCACGAGGAAGATCACGACACTGACGATCCCGCAGATGACGAACTGGTCCTCCCACGCGACGAGGTGGCTCAGCGTGTGGCTCGCAACTTCGGCCACGACCAGGCTGCCGACGACGGGCCCGAGGGTCCAGAAGCCCATGGCCGACGCGCGCCCGAGCTGCGGCGAGAAGTCCCGGACGAGGGCGGGGGTGGCGACGAGGACGATGCCTTCGACGAAGCCCACCGCCGAGATGGCGATCGCGAACGTCCACTCGTTGGGGGCGTTCGGGATGGCGAACAGCGTGAGCAGGGCCGTCACGCCGAGGCCGTAGGCGACGAGGTTGGCCCTCCCCCACCGGTCCGCGAGCCCGGCCAGCACGGAGGTGAACGCACCGATCGCGTTCAGCACCACGATGACGTCCACGTAGAAACGGAAGGACATGTGGTAGTGCGACAGGATCTGCGGCGCGACGGCACCGGGGACGTAGAGCTGGTAGTAGAGGACGATCGTTGCGAGCACCACGATGCCCAGGTAGACGACGCGCCGGGACGTGTCCGGATAGTGGTCGAGCTGCCGGTACCAAAGGACCCGCCCGAGGCTGCCACGCCGCGGGGGGGCCTGCGCCTGGTCGGCCATCGTCGCACCCATCGGCCTTCGCCCTCCCCCGGCCCCGTGAGTGAGCGTTCGTCCACCCGCTCGGGCCCAACGGTACTCTGAGGGAGCGGCGACGGAGTGCATTCCCGGCGGTCACGCCAGGGCGTTCGGCCGATGACAGGAGGTGACATGGCGACCGGCGCAACGGTTGACCGCGGTGGGGGTCACGTCGCGCACGTCCGCTCGCGTGGCGCGGCGCTCGTCGACGTGGTGGCCGTGCTCCTCTTCGTCGTGATCGGACGCGCGTCGCACCAGCACGGCGACTCGCCGGCCGGCATCGCCTCGACGGCGTGGCCGTTCGCGGTCGGCTTGGGCGTCGGGTGGGCGCTCGTCGCCGCCGGGCGCCGACACACTCGGCCCGCCTCGCTCTCCTCCCTCCCCGCGGGCGCCGCGGTGTGCATCACGACCGTGGCGGTCGGGATGACGCTGCGCGTCGTGGCCGGTCAGGGCACCGCCGCGGCGTTCGTCGGTGTGGCGACCGGGTTCCTCGGTCTGGTCATGCTCGCCGGACGGCTCGCGCTCGACGTCGCCGGACGGCGGCGCGTCCGGCAGGGGCGGCCCTGAACCTGGCCGTCGATCAGGTGGGGATCGCCGTCGACGCGGGCTTGCGCTCCGGGCCTGCGCCGCGGGGCGCTGCCGTTCCCCCACCGTCGGCCGGGCTCGCGACGTCGTCGGCGACCGAGCGCGCCCGGAGCACGATCGGCACGGCGTAGGCGCCCGCAGCCAGGACCGAGGCCACGAACATGAGGGCGATGCCGAGGAAACGGATCGGCGAGTGGGGCTCGGTCAGGAGGCCGCCTGCCCCCGCGAGCCCCACGCAGACCGCGCCCGTCCACGCCGAGATCCGGGCGATCCGTCCGAGATGGCGCACGCGGAGGAGATAGGCGACCGCGCCGAGCGCGACGAACAGGCCGACGGTGGCGTGGATGCCGTAGACCGCCGCGCCCCGCGTGGGCACCCACCCGCTCGGCCGTCCGAAGGGGACGAGCACGAGGGCGACGATGCCCACGAGGAGATCGACGCCGACGCTCGCGGCCAGTGCCGCGGCCCACAGACCGGTCACGGCTTCGACGTCCACGGGCTTCATGGACGGCGCGGGCTCGAGCGTCGGGACGCCGTCGTCGCGGGACCTTAGCCGCCGTGCCCGGTAGGCCTCGGGGTCCTCGTGGACGAGGTGCCACCAACCGAACACGGCGATCGCGGCGAAGATCGGCCATTCCACCGAGTACACCCAGCTCAGCTGGTTGCCCGCGAGCGCCCTCGTCGCCTGCCACCATCCGGCGAGGACACAGCCGGGCGCGACCACCAGCACCTCGACGTGGAGGAGCAACGCCCGGGGCGAGAGCCAACGCCGCCGGAGCACCGACACACGCTCGGCTCGGCCCGTCGCCGCCGGGACCGCCGGACCCGTCGGCGCGGGCGAGAGCGCGTCGAAGCGCCGGGTCATCTTCCGCTCCGCCACGAACGCACAGAACGGGACCGTGCCCGCGAGCAGCACGAGCAGCATCTGCCACTTGGGAACGCGGAGCTTCACGGTGAGCTGGAACGCCACGACCAGGTAGGCGATGTACAAGAACCCGTGCAGGGTGCCGACGACGTTCACCACCTCGGGACGGCCCGCGGCCGCCTGCAGGGGTATGCCCACGAACACGAGCACGATGAGGAGCACGGCCGTCGTGAACGCCATGACCCGGTAGCGGACGAGGACCCCCCGTGGCACGTCGCCCAGGCTACGCCGCGCCGTCGCGGCACCCCTGTCGGGCAGGGCCTGCGGTCAGCCCTCCTCGATCGTGCGTATGCGCTCGGCGAGGAACGACTCGGGATCGGATGCCTTCTCCACCAGCAGGTCGTGCAATTCGGGATGGGTGAGCACGAGGAAGCGGTCGTGCCGGATGGCGTCGACGACCATCTCCCCGACGGCCATCGGGTCCGCCGGCGTCATGCCCTTGATCGGCGGCCGCATGCGGACGGGAGCGCCGGAGAACGTGACCTGCTGGCGAAGGTTGGTCGCGACCGGGCCGGGGCACAGGCAGGTGACGCCGACGTGCCGGGGATGGAGGTACAGGGCAAGGGCCTCGCTGAGAGCGATCACCGCTGCCTTGCTCACCGAGTAGGGCATGCGCTCGTAGGCGTACTGGAACAATCCGGCGGCGGACGCCGTGTTCACGATGTGCCCGCTCTCCTGCTCCAAGAGGACCGGGAGGAAGGTCGCGTTGCTGCGGACGATCGACAGGAGGTTCGTGCTCATGACCCGCTCCCACTCGTGGAGCGGGATCTCCTCGGGCAAGCCGGCCGCGACGACGCCGACGTTGTTCATCACGATGTCGATGCGCCCGAGACGGCGCAGGATCATGTCGCGGGCCGTCTCGAACGCCGCCTGGTCGTTGACGTCGAGGGCCATGCCGAAGCACTCGGTGCCGCGCCACGACGCCTCGTCTGCGACCGACATGGCCCGGTCCCGATCGATGTCGGCGACCGCGACGTGGGCACCGGCTGCAGCCATCGCGACCGCGGTGCCGCGCCCGATCCCGCTGCCCGCACCGGTGATCAGTGCGACCTTGCCCGAGAGGTCCTCCATCACCCGGCTCCGATCGGGCCGTGCGCTCGACGTGCGGTGGCGGTCATGGGTCGAATCCTTGCAGGTCCGAGGCGAGGCGGTGACCGCGTCCACGCTTCCGGCCGTCCCGGTCGATGTGCCGGCGCCGGATCGCCCGTTCAGGCCGCGGCGCGCTTGACCGCGAGCACCTCGAGGTTCCAGGTGAGCACCTCGCGCAGCACGGGCACCCCGACGAGCCCGCGCGCGCACTCCGGAAGGTACCGGGGGCGGGCATCGACGACGTCCAGGAGCGGATCGTCGCCGAGGCGCCGGAGCGTCGTCCCGACGTGCAGCGGGAAGAGCGACTCGCCGAACACGTTCTTCGGGTCACGGCCCGTTCGCCGCAGGTAACGACGCCGCGCGCGTGCGCCGCCGAAGTAGTGGAACGGCGACGTCTCGTGGCCGCCCCACGGGCCGTACCAATTGGTGAAAGAGATCCACAGATGGCCGCCCGGACGCAGGACCCGCACCATCTCGTCGACGACCGCGAACGGGTCGGAGACGTGCTCGAGGACGTTGGACGAGACGACGAGGTCGGCCGCGCCCGGAGGGATGGGCAAGGCCCGTGCGTCGGCCACGACGCAGTCGGCCAACGGCGGGCCGCGCCACGACAGCTCCTTCAGGTCGGCGTCGACGAGGACGCACCTGGCACCGGCGTCCCGGAGTGCGCGGGTGAGGTACCCGGCGCCACCGCCCACGTCGAGGACCAGGGCGCCGGCGAGGCGCACGACCGGGGTGAGCTGCGCGACGGCGTCCGCGGAAAGGTGGTCGTAGAAGGCGTCGGGGTCGCGTTGCTCGTCGCGGAAGCCCCGGAGGAGGCGGACCGAGCGCCCGAAGGTCCGGCCGGCCCGCACCGAGCTCACCGGGACGCGGGTGCGGGCAGTCCGCCGGTGCCGGCCGCCGAGACGTCGGGGGCACGCTCGAGCCGGGCGATGAGCACGTGCACCAGTCTCGCGGGTCGGCCGACCCGCCCGCGAGGGCACCCGCCTTCGCAGTGCGACCCCCTACGGTTCGAGCCCGACCGCGCGGAGGGCGTCCTCCGCGCGGTCGAAGTGGACCATCTCGACGACCTTCCCGCCGCGGAACGTGGACACGTTGGCGCTGAGCGAGGGAACTGTGGCGTCCTTTGCCGCTGCGTCGTTCGGCACGGCGGGTCGGGGCCGCAGCACGAGCACGACCTTGTCGCCGGCGTCCCGAACGTCGACGAGCTCGGGCAGCGGCCGGTGTGCCCTCGCGATCTCCATCCATCGGAGCGCCTGGCTCCGATTGTGACACGCGGACTCGTCGTCCGGTTCACCCCCGTGCCACTTGACGTCGGGGTCGAGCATCGAGGCGACCAGGTCGAGGTCGCCGCGGGCCGCCGCCTCCCAGCCGCGCCGGGCGAGCTCGACGTTGGCCTCACTCATCGCCGTCCTCCTTCTGCCAGACCGAGACGTGCGAATCGCTCTCATCGGTGTACGGCTCGCGGGTCCAGTCGGCCCAACGCTCCCGCAACGTCATCCCGGCGATCCGGGCCATGAGGTCGAGCTCCGCCGGCCACACGTAGCGAAACGGCATGGAGACGACCTGGGCCAGGCCGTCGTCGATCAGGTAGTGGTGCGACGTGAGTCGCTGGGTCGCCACGTCGATCTCGTCGAAGCCGAGATGCGTCGGGGTCACCGAGAAGGGCCGCACCGTCTCACCGGGGGGGAGCCGCTGGAGCTGCGGCACCCCCACCTCGACGACGAAGCAGCCACCCGGCTCGAGGTGCTCGGCGACGTTGCAGAAGCACGACACCTGCGCGTCCTGGGTGGTCAGGTTCTCGATCGTGTTGTACACGAGGTAGGCGAGGGAGAACCGGGTGCCGAGCTTCGTGGTCGCGAAGTCGCCGATCGTCACGGCGAGGTTCTCGCCACCCGGCTTCGTGCGCAGCCGCGCCACCATCTGGGGAGACAGGTCGATGCCGTGCACCCGTATCCCCTTGCGGCTGAGCGGCAGCGCCAGCCGGCCGGTCCCGATGCCGAGCTCGAGGGCGGTGCCGTCCCAGGAGAGGCCGGCGAGGAACTCCACGGCGGGGTCGACGTGCTCCGGCGCGAACATCTCGGACGAGGTGTCGTCGTAGCGGGCCGCGATCGGCTCGTCGAAGAAGTTCGGCACTCCCCCCGCCGGCGCGGGGCGACGCGGATCGGCAGCCACGCGGACATCCTCGCACCGCCCTTCGGCGCCGGCGAGCTCCGGCACAGACGCAGCCGTCCCAAGACCCGTGCGGCAATGATGGGGCGGTGGAGGGCCGCACCCCGTCCGATCCGTCGGCCGACCGGCACGGCCGTCGCGACTACTGGGGGGTCGTCCTCGACGCGCGGGACGCACACGAGCTCGCACGGTTCTACAGCGACCTCCTCGGCTGGCCGATCGCCAAGGACCAACCAGGGGACGTCGCGCTCCTTCCTCCCGACGGCGTCGCGTACCTCGCCTTCCAGACCAACCATCGCTACGTGCGTCCCGTCTGGCCAGACGACGGGGACTCGCAGCAGATGATGGTCCACCTCGACGTCGAGGTGGACGACCTCGACGTCGCCGTCGCGAGCGCACTCGAGTTGGGGGCGCAGCTCGCAGCGTCCCAGCCGCAAGCCGACGTACGGGTCATGCTCGACCCCGACGGCCACCCCTTCTGCCTCTATCGGAGCAGCGAGGACTGACCCTGCGCCGCGCCATGTGTGCGTGCCGGCCTGACGCGTGGCGGCGGGTGCCTCGGGGGTGGAGGCGTCGGGACCTTGGTCCCTAAGCGGCCGGCCGATCCCCGCTCAAGACTGGGAGACGGCAGGACGAAGACACCATCGGAGCCGACATGAGGGACGACGCAACGGAGGAACAGACGCAGCCTCCAGCCGCGGCCGTGCCCGTCGTCGAGGGAGGGGACGGCACCACTCCGGGCCGTCCCTCCGGGGGCGGCCCATCGGGCCCCCCGCGCCACCGGGGCTCCCACGTCGCCACCGCGCTCGTCCTCGCGCTCGTCCTCCTCACCTGCGCGATCGGCGTCGGCATCGGCTACGCCGTCCACGGCTCGTCCACCCCCTCGGGGGTCACCCGGTCGACCACGTCGACGACGCGGACGACATCGCTCGGAGCGGCGAGCGTCTCTCGGATCAAGGCCCAGGTCTCGCCCGACCTCGTCAACGTCGACACGACACTCGCCTACGCGACAGCGGTCGGCGCCGGGACGGGGATGGTCGTGTCGTCCGACGGGTTGGTCATCACCAACAACCACGTCATCGACGGGGCAATGCGAATCAGTGCCACCGACCTCGGCAACGGCAAGACGTACGGAGTCTCGGTGGTGGGCTACGACGCGTCGCGCGACGTCGCAGTGCTCCAGCTCCAGGGCGCGTCCGGCCTGGCAACGGTCCCCTTCGCCGGAACCCAGGTTCGGCTGGGAGAGACCGTCGTGGCCATCGGGAATGCCGGGGGCAAGGGCACCCCCACCGCCGTCGCGGGAGTGGTGACCGGCCTCAACCAGACGATCACCGCGAGCTCTGAGATGTCGGGGACGACCGAGCGCCTGCATGGCCTGATCGAGACGAACGCCGCCATCCGCTCGGGTCAGTCCGGTGGCCCGCTCGCGGACGCCGACGGTCGTGTCGTCGGGATGGTCACGGCCGGGTCGTCGAGCTTCTCGATCAGCCAGGGCGCGAGCCAGGGGTACGCCGTGCCGACGCGCACGTTCCGCTCGATCACCGCCGACATCGTCCACGGCAGGGCCTCTTCCACCGTGCACATCGGTGCCACGGCCTTCCTCGGGGTCATGGTGACGCCCATCCAGGGCGCCGGCGCCCTCGTCGTCCAGGTGCTTTCGACATCCCCCGCCTCCAGCGCGGGCATCGTCGCCGGCGACGTCATCGTCGGGTTGGAGGGCCAGGCGGTCCGCTCCCCCGACGACCTCTCGGCTGTCCTCGCGGCCCAGGGCCCCGGTGCCACGCTCCAGGCACAGATCCTCGACACGGGCGGACAGACGCGCACGATCAGCGTGACGCTGGTCGCCGGGCCTCCCGCCTGACCTCCCGGCGACGCACCCTTCGTGACCTGCCGCGAGGGAACGCTCGTGACAAGCACGGCTGCCGGGACTTCTTGCCCTCCATTGCCGCGCGTGCGGGCCTCCAGGATGGGCCATGACGTCGGACGCGGTCTTCGGCGACGACACCGACACCGACCCCCGCGCCGAACGGCCCCCGGGGGGTCTCAGCCGGGACGAGGTCGCCGCGCGGATAGCGGCCGGGGCCGTGAACGCGGTGCCCACCGGCAGCGGACGGACCTTCGCGCAGATCCTCCGTGCGAACCTGTTCACCCGGTTCAACGCCATCCTCGGGACCCTCTTCGTCGTGGTGCTCGTCGTGGGACCACTCCAGGACGCGCTGTTCGGGGTCGTGCTCGCGCTGAACGCGCTCATGGGGATCGTCCAGGAGCTCCGCGCCAAACACGCACTCGACCGTCTCGCCGTGTTGACGGCTCCCGTGGCGCACGCTGTCCGCGAGGGGGGTCACCACGACATCGCTGCCGGCGAGGTCGTGGTCGACGATCTGCTCGAGCTGTGGCCGGGTGACCAGATCCCGGCGGACGGAACCCTCCTCGACGCCGGCGGGCTCGAGGTCGACGAGTCCCTGGTGAGCGGGGAGTCGATGCCCGTCGAGAAGCATCCGCAGGACACGCTCTTCTCGGGAAGCGCGGTCCTCGCAGGTCGCGGCATGATGCGGGTCGACCGGGTGGGCGCCGACGCGTTCGGCCAGCGACTCGAGCTCGAGGCTCGCCGGTTCGACCTTGTCCGCTCGGAGCTCCGACAAGGAATCAACCGCATCCTGCGGGTGATCGGATGGCTGATGGTTCCCCTCGGTGCGCTCCTCGTCACCGGCCAGGTCCTCCGCTCCGGTCAGGGGCTCGGCGACGCGGTCCGGGGCAGCGTGGCGGGAACGGGCGCGATGGTCCCCGAAGGTCTCGTGCTCCTCACCACGATCGCCTTCGCCGTCGGCGCCGTCCGCCTCGCCCGGCAGCGGGTGCTCGTCCAGGAGCTCGCAGCGATCGAGGGACTCGCGCGGGTAGACCTCTTGTGCATCGACAAGACGGGGACGCTCACCGAGCCCGGGCTCCGACTCGCCGACGTCGTCCCGGTCGGCAACGCTCCCGCGCTCGACGCACTCGGGTCCATGGCGGCGACAGACCCCGCACCCAATGCGACGATGCTCGCCGCGCGCGCGGTGCCAGGACCCGGGTGGCGCACCGTCTCGTCGGTGCCGTTCTCCTCGCTGAGGAAGTGGAGCGCGAGGGAGTTCGCCGGGCACGGCACGTGGGTCCTCGGGGCACCTGACATCGTGATGCCGGCGCTGGCACCACAACTCGCGCGCGAGGTGCATGCTGTCGCCGCCGGAGGGAGACGGGTTCTCCTCGTCGCGCGCACGGACTCGCACCTGACCTCCGACGCGCTGCCCGGCGGGCTCGAGTGCGCCGGATGGGCGGTCTTCGAGGAGCGGATCCGCCCCGACGCCCGCGAGACCGTCGACTACCTGCGGGCGCAGGGCATCCGGGTCCTGATCCTGTCCGGCGACGACCCTCGGACCGTCGCGACCGTCGCGCGCGACGTCGGCATCCCGGGCTCGGACCGCACGCTGCACGCCGCCACACTGCCGGCCGACCCCGACGAGCTCGGCTCGACGATGCTCGACGTCTCGGTCGTCGGCCGGGTGCAGCCCTACCAGAAGCGTGACATCGTACGTGCCCTCCAGGCGCAGGGCCACGTCGTCGCGATGACCGGCGACGGCGTGAACGACGTCCCCGCCCTCAAGGCGGCGGATCTCGGGATCGCGATGGGCACCGGGAGCCCTGCGGCGCGCGCCGTCGGCCGGGCCGTCCTATTGGACAGCGTCTTCGCCGCGGTCCCCCGGGTCCTTGCAGAGGGCCGCCGGGTCATCGCCAACATCGAGCGCGTGGCGCAGCTGTTCCTCGCCAAGACCGTCTACGCGACGGTGCTGGCCGTCGCAGTGGGCGCCTCCGGCGTGCCGTACCCGTTCTTCCCCCGCCATCTCACCCTTGTCAGCTCCCTCACCATAGGCATCCCGGGGTTCTTCCTCGCCCTCGCCCCCGGTGCGCCCCGCGCACAGCCGGGCTTCGTCACCCGGGTGCTCCGTGTCGCCGGACCGGCAAGCGTCGCGGCGGGCGCGGGCGCAATGGCCGCCTTCCCCGTCGTGCGCGAGGCCCTCGGAACACCGGCCCTCGCGTCGCGCACCGCTGCGACGGGCGTGCTCGTCGGGGTGGGGCTCGCCCTGCTCGCCGTCGTGGCCAGACCGCTCACGGGCGCCCGGGCGCTGGTGGTCGCCGCGATGGCGGGTGCCGCTGTGCTCGCCTGGGTGGTGCCGCTCGGGCGGCAGCTCTTCGGGCTCGAGGCGCCCTCGGCGACCGCGACGTGGGCAAGTCTCGCCATCGGCGCCGCGGTGCTGCTGGCCATGGTGGCCGGCGTCCGGGTCTGGAGGGCTCAGCCCCCGTCCAGCGCCGACAGGGCGACGAAGGAGTAGCCGGCGGCTCGGACCGCGGAGATGACCGCCGGGAGCGCCTCGGCGTCGAGCGTCGAGCGTCGAGCCGTCTGTCGGGTTCGACCCGACGTGCATGAGCACGGTCTCCCCTGGCCGGAGTCCAGCCAGGACCCGCGACACGATGCTCGACGGGGTGATTCCCTGTCCGGTCGTCGTAGGCGCCGTAGGGGAACCGGAACAGCGGTGCGGGGTCGACACCGGTGACCGCACGGATGGTCGCCGCGGCATCGAGCAGCTCGGCGCGCACCTGGGCGTCGGTCAGGTGCTCGAACGAGGGATGGTCCACCGAGTGGTTGCCGATCCTGTCGCCGGACGTCCCGATCTCCCTGGAGAGGGCAGGGAACGTCGCGGCGAAGGTACCCGTGAGGAAGAACGTCGCCGGACGTCGCCGGACGTCGCCGCGAGGGTGGCGAGGATCGGCGGCAGGCCTTCGGCGTTCGCCCCCGCGTCGAACGTGAGCACCACGACGCGCGCGGGGGTCGGGATCGAGTTCCACACCCTGCCCGCGAGCCCGGGGACGAGCTCGGGAGCGGGCGTCGGCTCGGTCGTCGGGGTCGTCGGCGGGGCGCTGTCGTCGGGTGCGCCGCACGTGGCGGACGCGAGCGAGGTCGCCGAGCCACCGACGACGAGGAGGGGGAAGCGGCGGACGATGTGCCCCAGCGCCGGGCGACCCTCGCGGCGTCCTCGGTCCCGAACGCGCCGCGCGCTCACCCGCCGCTCCCGGCTCCTGCGCCGATTGCGAGGTCCTCACCCAGCGAGAAGTAGCGCTCCTCTTCTTCTGCGGTGTGGAGCCGCAACACTGCGACGAGCCCGTAGAGGAGCCGGCGGAGATCGGCGACGTCCTCTTCCTCCCAGTTCTGCACGGCGAGGTGGTCGAGCAACCGTCCGAGTCGGCGCACCTCGTGGACGATCTCGGCGTGCCCTCGGCTCATCGAACCGGTGGGGTCGACGCCGCCGATCGCCCGGTCGAGCGAGGGATAGAGGTCGCGGTCTTCGGCCGACTCGTGTGGCAGGACGACCTCCACGAGCTCACGGTGCAGGTCCCGGAGCTCGGCCAACGCGGTCCCGGCGTCGACCGCGCCCAACCGGTCGGCCACCCTGTGCGCCCGGTCCGCCACGGCAGCGATCGCGCCGTGCTCGCCGTGGAACCGCCGGACCAGCTCGAGCCCGGCGGCGTCGAGCGCCGGCCCCGCGCCGAGCGGTCGCAACGCGCGCAGCGCGTTCAGGATGACCGCGACGTCGATGCCCTCTTGGAGGAGTGCCCCCCAGACCGCCGGCAGAAAGCCTGCGCTCGCGGCGGCCATCGCAGCGAGCGACAGCCCCATGCCCGCGACCACGCTCTGGACGGCGATCCGACGGGTCCGCACCGCGATCGCCCTGGCTTCCGCCAACCGGTCGAGCCGGTCCACGCTCAACACCATGTCCGCGGCCTCGCTCGACGCCGCCGATCCCCTGGCCCCCATGGCCACACCGACGTCCGCCGCAGCGAGTGCCGGCGCGTCGTTGACCCCGTCCCCCACCATGATGGTCGGCGCCCTGCGACGTTCGGCCGTGACCACGTCGAGCTTGTCGGCCGGGGACCGTTCCGCCTCCACCGCGTCGAGGTCAAGGACCGAGCCGACCGAGTCCGCCACTTCGGCACGGTCGCCCGTCACCATGACGAGGCGACGGATCCCCGCACGTCGGAGCTTCCGGAGGGTCCGGGCGGCATCGGGCCGGACGGGGTCCTCGAAGACGAAGACGGCCGCGGGACGGCCGTCGATCGCGACGAAGACGGTGAGAGCGCCGTCCAAGCTCGCACTGCGCTCCGCCCGCCGCGCCCACCGAGGCGTGGCGTCGAACCCCGAGAACCTGGCGGAGCCCACCGCCACACGGTGCGCGCCCACCCTCCCGCGGATGCCCGCGCCGGGCACCTCCTCCACCTCGTCGGGGCGAACGAGCGCGCAGCCGGCGTCGAGTGCCTTCCTCACGATGGCGCCCGCGAGGACGTGCGGGGAGAACTGGTCCAGCGACGCTGCCGCGACGAGCGCGTCGCCCTCACTCACCGCCGCGTCGGTGGAGATGGACACCAAGGTCGGCCGTCCCTGGGTCAGCGTCCCGGTCTTGTCGAAGAGGAGCGTCGTGCAGCGGGCGAGGCGCTCGAGGACCCCACCGCCCTTCACCACGATGCCACGCCGGGCCGAGACCGAGATCCCCGCCACGAACGCGACCGGCGCGGCGAGGATCAGGGGACAGGGCGTCGCGACGACGAGAACGGCCACCGCTCGGGTGGCACCCCCGACGAGCCACGCCGCCCCTCCGACCGCGGCGGTCACGGCGAGGAACGCCGCCGCGTACCGGTCCGCGAGGCGCACGAAGGGGGCCTGCGACGCCTCCGCGGCGGCCACCAGACGGACGATCCCAGTGTACGTGCTCTCCGCCGTGCTCGCCGTGGCGCGCATGTCGAAGGGCGAACCCGCATTGAGCGCCCCGCTGCGGGCGGTGTCGCCGGGCGCCCGCGCGACCGGTAACGACTCGCCCGTCAGCGCCGACTCGTCGAGGACCGCCGGCGTGACGACGCGGCCGTCGACCGGCACCAGCTCGCCCGCCGGCACCACGAGGCGGTCGCCGGGCACGACGTCCTCCGCGCGTACCGACTCGAGGAGCTCGCCCGCGTACCGGCGGGCGAGCCGCGGGGCGCGTTCGACGAGCGCTCGCAAGGCGCGGCGTGCCCTGCCGGCGGACCAGTCCTCGAGTGCCCTCCCCGTGAGGAGCATGGTGGTCACCACGGCGGCCGCCAGTTCCTCGCCGGTGACGAGCGTGCCGACGACGGCGCCCAGGGCGATGAGGTCCACGCCGAATCGTCGACGGCGGATGCCGTCCACCACCGTCCAGAGTGCGACCCCGACGCCGACGACGCCGGTCGCCCTCCACAGGGCGTGCGCGGTCCCGGGCGACCCGACGAGCCTTGCCAGGCCGCCGCCGGCGAGCCCCGCGGCGACCAGGGCGAGCAGGGCCAGCCGGAGACTGTGCAACGCCGGATGACGCGCGTCGGCGCCTGGGGTGTCCACGGCACCATCCTCCGCAGGCCGCGGTGACCCCGCCAGGGCCGAAGGGCGGGTTCACTCGGGAGAACCGGGCCGTTGGACCCTGGCACGCGTCCCCGCCTCGGCCGACAGTGGGAGCGTCAGGCTCGACACTGGTGGCGGGTAGACACAGCGGACAGGAGGTGGCGCCGCATGGCACCGGTTGCAGACCGATCGACGGTCGTCGTCGGCTTCGACGGCTCGGAGGACAGCCGGCGCGCCCTCCTCTGGGCAGCCGACGAGTGCGAGCTCAGGCGCTCGGCGCTCGTCGTGGTCCACGCCGACCGGTGGACGCCGGTCGCGCTCGAGCTCCCAGCCTTCGACGAGGAGGAGAAGACCGAAGAAGAGATCCTCGAAGAGGGCATCCGCGCCGCACGGGCCTCCCATCCGACGCTCGACGTCACCGGGCGCCGAGTACCGCCGCCCGCGGGCGAGTCGCTGGTCGAGGGCGCCCGCGGCGCCGTCCTGCTCGTAGTGGGGTCCCGAGGGCTCGGGCACCTCCAGCAAATGGTGCTCGGGTCGGTGAGCCGCTACTGCGCGGAGCACGCGCAGTGCCCGGTCGTCATCGTCCGCCCACCACGACCGCCGCGTTCCACCTGACCACTCCCACGCGCGAGTGCAAGGATCTCGAGCATGCACATCACCGAGCGCGTGGTCGTCTTCGACGCCGCGGACCTCGACGCAGAGAGCCGCTTCTGGGCGGGGGTCCTCGGCGGCACGGTCAGTGCCGAGCCGGACTGGCACATGGTGGACCTCGACGGGAGGCCAGCCGTCGGCGTCCAGCTGGCGCCGGACCACGTCGCACCGGACTGGCCGGACGGGGCGCCGCAGCAAGCCCACCTCGACCTTTGGGTCGACGACATCTCCGAGGCGCGCGACACCGTGATCTCGCTCGGTGCAAGGCTGCTCAAGGCTGCCGACGAGGGGCAGGGCCTGGACTCGTTCGAGGTCTACGCCGACCCCGCAGGGCACCCGTTCTGCCTCTGCTTCGCCGACGGCACGTAGCGCGGCGAACGGGAGACCGCACTTCTGCCTTCGCCGCCCCGTGTCAGCGCCGTCGAACGATCCTCACGGTGCAGCGTGGGCCATTGCCTCGTAGCGGTCGAGCTCGGCGAGGAGCGCTTCTTTGGGTCCACTCGCCAGCCACGACACCTCGAAGGCGTTCCGCTCGAGTCGGACCAGCTCCTCAGAGGAGAGCTGGCCCGCTTCAGCAGCCGTCACGAGGTTGTCGGACACGTAGGCGGCGAAGTAGGCCGGGTCGTCAGAGTTCACCGTGACCCTGAGCCCTCTGTCGAGCATCTCCTTCAGCTCGGCCACCTTCAGGTCACCGGTCACGAAGCGGTTCGAGACGGGGCAGACCGTGAAGCCGAGACCCCGCTTGGACGCCTCGGTGACGAGCGCGTCGTCCTCCAAGACGTTCACCCCGTGATCGATCCGCTCGACGTCGATCACCTCGAGGCACTGGCGGATGTGCTCCGTGGAGCTCTCCTGGTCGACATCGCAGTGCATGGTCAGGTGGTATCCCTCGAACCTCGCCCTCCTGAAGACGTCGGCAAACCTCTCCGGCGGGTTGTCCCGCTCGTCGGAGTCCAGTCCGACGGCGACGATCGAGTCCTTGTAGGGAAGCGACTCGAGCAGCGTGGCCATGGCATAGGACGCAGAGTGGTCGCGCAGGATGCACATGATGAGCTGCGCCCGTATACCGAGTCGGCGGGCGTCGTTGACGGCTCCGCGCAGCCCCGTGATGACGTTGTGGAAGGGAACGCCGCGCGACGTGTGCGCCTGGGGGTCGAAGAAGATCTCGGCGTACCGCACGTTCTCCGAGGCAGCACGCTCGAGGTAGGCCCACGCGAGGTCGTAGAAGTCCTGCGGGGTCTGCAGCACCGACATGGCGTCGTAGTAGACGACAAGAAACGACGTCAGGTCGTCGAAGACGTAGCTGGCGCGCATCTCGTCGACGTCTGCGAAGGGCAGTGCGATCTTGTTCCGCTCGGCGAGCCGGAACCGGAGTTCTGGCTCGAGCGTCCCTTCGATGTGCAGATGGAGCTCCGCCTTCGGCAGTCCCTGGACGAAACTCGACAGCTCGGTCATCAGCCTGGAACCCCCCGTCTCGGCGCGTTGGCGGGACGATAGCGACGGCCTCCTACCGAGTCAACGAAGCCTCGCCGGCGCGGGGGGTCGCAGCCCCCGCTCGGGCCGGCGACGCCCGGGCGCGGTCTCCGGCGGCCGTCTCGCCCCGGCGGCCAAGCAGGCGCTGGTCGGTAATGGGCTCCAGGTGGCAACAATGCGCGGTCGACGACGAGCGTGAGAAAGACCGAATCCGTGCGAATTTTGCAGAGGTCTTCAGCTGATCGTTCAGCCAGGGCACTGACGCGGCGCGGCAGGGTTGTGGACAGTTACGGACTGTGCTACCCTCGTAGCAGCACAACGAGACCCCATATGTGCTGAGTCAGCTACGACTGACTCGGGAGTGATGCTCTGGACCCCGGCACCGCGAGGGTAGTGGCCGAGAGTTCGGAGGGCACGGGTGGATCCCTACACATCGTCATTCACGTATTTTTCGAGTTGTCGGCTATCGCCTTCCGGTCCTGGATCCAAGTTCTCGGTTGTCTGGCTCCAGGGGGAGCATGACATCGCCACGAAGGACGTACTCGTGGCCACGATCGCCCAAGCGATCGCCCTGAATGAGCGCGCCGTCGTCATCGACCTGAGCGAGGTTCACTTCATCAGCGCGGCAACCATCGGCGTGATCGTGGATGCGGAACACCTGCTGGCACAACGCGGTCGTTCGTTGGTGCTGAGAGCTCCACCGCCGTTTGTTCGGCGGATTTTCGGTGTCTGCGGTCTGAGCGATCTCCTCTCTCGCGACCCGCTCGCAGATGCGATGCAAATGATGAAACGCGCAGCGGCTGTCAGGAGTTGGGTGAACGTGCCGGCGACTGGCCGTATTGACAAGGAGGGCACCTCCGTCACCGCGAAGCGAAGTCGGGAAAGCCATGTGAGCGCAGCGGCTGCAAGGGAGCTGCCCCTTTTCGTGAAGGTTTCCTGATCGGTGGAAGGCGAAGTTTGGCGCGATCGTGGAGCACGGGGCGATTGAGTGGAAGGCGGTGAACGCCGTCTGCGGATCCTCGACCTTCTCATCGGCTCCGGGGATACCACACTTTGCAGTCGCCGACTGTGCGAGGTATGCGCCCAGATCACGGGGATGAGCGGGGCCGGGATCATGCTGATGTCCGGGGATGTTCCCCGAGGCTCACTGTGCAGTACGAACACGGTGAGTGACGTCATCGAGCAGCTTCAGTACATGCTCGGAGAGGGTCCCTGCGTGGACGCGTACCACCAGGACTGGCCCGTGCTCGAACCCGACCTGGCGAATCCCGAGTCGCCTCGGTGGCCCGCCTTTGCCAGCCAGGCGGTCGACGCCGGCGCCCGTGCCGTCTTCGGTTTCCCGCTCCAAATGGGTTCAGTGCGACTCGGCGCGCTCAACCTCTACCGGGACCATCCGGGGCCGCTCACCGACGACCAGCACGCCGACGCGCTCGTCCTGGCCGACCTCGTGGCCCAGTCCGTGCTGGTGTTGCAGGCCAGCGCCCAGCCGGGCGCGCTCGCCGCCGAATTGGAGGCGAGCGCCGACCTCCAGTACGGGGTGCACCAGGCTTCGGGCATGGTCTCGGTCCAGATCGGAGTTAGTATCGGCCAGGCGCACATCCGGCTGAGAGCGTTCGCCTTCAGCGATGGCCTTCCGCTGGCCGTTGTGGCCGAAAGCGTGATCAGCAGGACGCTCCGCTTCGCCCCCACAGGCGACGGGCGCTACTCTGGACAAGAGGGTGAGTAGATGCCAATGACCCGGGATGCAAGGTTCGTTCGTACGCTCGTGGAGCTGACCGACACGCTCGTGGTTGGCTTTGACGTCGTCGAGTTATTGACGATGCTGGCTCATCGTTGTGTCGACGTCCTCGATGTCGAGGCCGCCGGGCTCATGTTGGTCGCACCCGACGGCGATCTCCGGGTGATGGCTTCTTCCTCCGAGGCCATGCGCCTCTTGGAGCTGTTCGAGCTCCAGGCCCAAGAGGGACCCTGTCTCGACTGCTATCGCACCGGCAAACCAGTCGTGAACCAGAACTTGGCAATCACCAACGGTCGATGGCCGCGGTTTTCCTCCGAGGCGCTGGCCGCTGGTTTCCACTCGGTGCACGCGTTGCCGATGCGACTCAGAGGAACCGTCATCGGCGCGCTCAACCTGTTCCACGTCGAGTCGGGCGAGATGCGACAGGCCGATATCGACTCCGCTCAGGCCTTAGCCGACGTCGCCACCATCGCCATCCTCCAGCACCGTGCCGCTCTCGAGGCCCAGATTCTCAACGAGCAGCTCCATCATGCCCTCAACAGTCGAATCGTCATTGAACAAGCCAAGGGGATCGTTGCCGAGCGTCAGCACCTCAGCATGGAAGAAGCGTTCCACACGTTGCGCAGCCATGCTCGCAGCCACAACCGCCCACTCGTCGAGACGGCTGAGGCCGTGATCGACGGCTCCCTGTCGGCCTCCTCCCTCGATCACTCTCCTTCGAAAGCGCGGTTCTGACGCTCTCACCCCAACGTGACGACTCCGTTTCGAGCGCCGAGAGCGAAAAGTCCCGCGGCCCGGTAGAATATCCCTCAGAGAGGTTGCCCAGACCCTGCTTCCTTTGTCGCTGCCCAATGGCCGGGCATGTCCAGATGGAGGCACACATGGGTCGATTGGGAATGGCCTTGATCGCCGCCGCGGTGGGAACGGTCATGTACTGGATGGTGACCACCCAGGGTGCAGGCCTTCGGGTATCCACGGCTGGCGTCGTCCTGATCGCGGGCGGAGTCGGGTTGGTCGGATCGATGATCGTCCTCGCCGCGGCCCGGCGGCCGGCGGCCGGCAGTCGCCAAGATCAACGTCACGTGGTCGTTCCAAAGATCGGGCGACGGAGGTCCACGAGAGGTGCGATTGGACGGCCCGTGGCATCACGAGACCGTGCGTCTCATGTTTGACGCGCCTTTGGAAAGGAGGAACCGTGCTTCTCGGGGTCGGGATGCTCGTCATCGGCCTCGTTGTCCGCGATGTCATCCGTTTGGGTGTGCGGCATCCTCCTGTTGCCGGGCGGCCTCGTGCTGGCCGTGCGGTCGCCGCTCCCGTTGAAAGTCTGGCTGGGCGCAGCCATCTGGGACGGGCGCCGGGACTGAATAGACAGTCAGACTGTGCACCAACCGCTGTCGAAATCGCAACACAAGAGATCGGGAATCGAATGACCTCTAACGAGCAAGAATCAGCAAAGTGGAACGTTGCCGATTGGCATGGGAAGATGTTGATTGATCGCAACGGTGAAAGGATCGGGAAGCTCCAAGACGTATATGTCGACATCGAGACCGATGACCCGCAGTTCGGCACGGTCAAGGAAGGATTCATCGGCCGTCACCTGACCTTCGTCCCACTCGGTGGGATTCAGATAGGTCCCGACGATCTGCAGGTCGCTGTCACGAAGGAGCAGGTCAGATCCGCGCCAGAGATCGAGCTCCACGGCGATGAGCTGTCCCAAGCTGACGAGTCCACCCTCTACCACCACTTCGAGCTGAACTACACGCCGATCAACACCGAGAGCGGCAGACGGCTCGCCCGCCGTTGAGCTGACCACCGATCAATCGGGCTGCTTCAGACGGACGACGAGGGGGAGACGGTGATGGCGGATTGACCGCCGCCACCGTTCGGCGCCGCTCGGTGCTCCACCGTCGGCCGGGAGAGGACCACAGCACCTGGACGGATTCGCGGTGTCAGCTCCGGCTCGACCGCGTCCCCTCCCCCTCGACCCCGCTCGGCACGATCATCGCATCGTGGTTCTCTCGACGCACCCGCCGGCGCCGCACCACGATCGCCGACCTCGACGCGCCGCCGTAGTCGTCGACGAACGCGCCGCCGTAGTCGTCGACGAACGCGCCGCCGTAGTCGTCGACGACGTTTCCGCGGGAACGTGGGGACCCTCCACTCCGGCGCGCCCGAGCCGCAGAGCATCAGGGACGCCGACACCGCAGGCCGACCTTTCGGGGCCGGCGAACGTGACATCGCCCTTGCAGGGTGACGCCGGTTCCAAACGTGAAGTGGGTCCACGCCGAAAGGGGAAGACCTTCGTGGAATGCCGCAGGCAGCTCGCATTCGGACGGGTCGGACCGAGAGCTCCGGGACCGGTTGCGTCGGCTCCGTGCGGATCGGTGACCCGGCCTGGCTGGTCAGACTCGAATGACTTCGACTCCCGGAATCTCGCCATAGTCCCCATCTTGAGTGACGACGGGTATCTGCTCCACCGCAGCAGTGGCCGCCACAAGGGCGTCGAGGATCGGCACTCTCCGACGGCGACCCCGCAGCTCTGCGGCGATACGGGCGAACTGTCGCGCCACCTCGGCGTCGACCGGCAGAGGGTCCCACGTCGACTCGACGGCCGAGAGCGTTGCCACCCGGGCGGCCCGTTGGGCATCGTCAGCCATCAGCACCCCGAGCGTGAGCTCCGCCAAGGTCACGACGGACACCTCGGTCTCCGTCACGCCGGCCATGTCGCCCAACGGTCGTCCCGACTCGGTGGCGACGAAAAAGGACGTGTCGAGGAGGGCTCTCACGCTTCGTCCGTCGAATCGGACAACAACCCGCGCACGTCGTCGAGCAGTCGTGGATCGGAGGCATGGCGTGCAGCGATGGTGAGTGCATCACTGGCGGGCACCCTCCTGCGGCGCCGCATCGGCACGATCTCGGCCACTGGCCGACGGTCGACCGTCACGGTGACACCTTCTCCGCTTTCGACCCGTCGCAACACTGCGCTGAGCGTGTTGCGCAGTTCTCGAACTGAGATTGAGCCACTCACGGAGTCCAGAGTAGCACATGTAGCCACATGAGACACGCTGTCGTAGGACCTCGTGACGTGCAGAGAGGCAGGCCTGCGCGTGGCCTCTCAGGCAGTGATTCGAAGAATTCGGGGCCGTTCCCGGCGACAGACAGCGCTCGTCGCCCCGTAGGCGACAAGCTCCAACGCTGCGAGGTCGCGGTCGAAGACCAGACCGCAGTGCACGCAGTGGCAGGTGCGCTCGTCGAGGTGCAGTTTGGCTTTCACTGCACCACATGACGAGCAGAGCTTGGAGCTCGGAAGAACCGGTCGGCGACCACTCGCCGATTCGACCGCCGGTGCCGAGCAGTTCGGAATAACGACGCGGAGATGCCCCACGGGAACGGGTGGGACGTAGGCACTCCTATTCGAAACTTCGACGACGTGCGGAAACGGCTCCTGGGGACTGACTCACGCAGGGATCGGCCCGAGTAGTTCAGGCGTGAACGGCACTAACGGAGGGTGCCGGGATCGGCCGCCCGCTCGAGCGGGCGGCCTCCAGCCACGCCTCGATCGCCACCTCGACCTCGGAGACTGCAGCATGGGGGGTGTCGCCAGTCGCAGAGCAACAATCGAGGTCGGGAACGTCGGCCACCCAGGCCTCGTCCTCGTCGCTCCAGAACACATTGATCGGGTACGCAGCAGGGATCACTCGTCCTCCTCGATCCTGAGATCGTACCGCCGGACAAGACCGACCAACTGCCTGAGCTGGTAGGGCTTTGCTTGCCCCCGCGGTCCTGAAGGTTGAGCTGCTCGGAAATGCCAGAGCGACCGGAGACGTGGTGGCTGCCCCTTACCCGTAGCGTCGAATCCGAGAGCTACCAGCAACTTCTGGGCATCGGAAAAGGCGACGTTGGTGACGGTCCCCGCCAGGAGGCGCTCGAGGAGCGCTCTTGGTTTCACGGCTCGCACGGTACGCATCCGGTGTGACAGCGACTCACCACGGAGCGGCAATTCGTTCCGTCCGGCAGACCTCGAGCCGGACGGACCAGCACGGTCACGAGGTTCGAGTAGCGACGTCATGTCTCCTCGCTGGATGTGGTTGTGGTCGGCCGTAGGCATTCGTATTCGAACGTCGACGACCTGCGGTTTCTCCTTCAACGCCTCGGGGCGAAGCTGGAGGGGGTCGACGGCACCCGGTGGGCTAATTGTCGAGAAGTGACGAACAATGGCCCAACATGACAACGCATGAGTTTGTCGTGTTATCATTTAGTTCGATGGCAGACAACAAATCAAGGCCAGGGCGGCCGCCGCGCCAACTCGTCTACCAGCGCCTCGGGGAGGGCATCGCCGAGCTCCGGGGACGCATGGGAGGGCTGCCGTCACCAGCCGAGGCCGAGGGCATCTGGACCTCGATCTGGTACCAAGAAGCGCATCACTCCACCGCCCTCGAGGGCAACACGCTCGTCATCGCCCAGGTCGAGGCACTTCTCGCCAAGGGGCGCGCCGTAGGGAACAAGGAGCTTCGGGAGTACATGGAGGTCACCGGCTACGCCGAGGCGGCAAAGTGGGTCTACGGCCAAGCCCTCGAGCCCGGCGACTGGACCTCACATGCCCCGCTGACGATGGCCGAGGTCCGTTACGCCCATGAACTGGCCATCGGCCCCGTGTGGGGCGTGGCCCCCCATCCCAACGCCACTCCCGAGGAGAGGCCGGGCAGCTTCCGGCGACACGACATCCAGCCCTTCCCGGGCGGGATGGTCCCGCCGTCGTGGGTCGAAGTGCCCGCGGCAATGACCGACTGGGTGGACTCGCTCGCGACGATCGTGGAGAACGCGAACCCTGTCGAAACCCTCGCCAGTGCTCACGCGGCCTTCGAGAGAACCCACCCGTTCCTCGACGGCAACGGGCGAACTGGTCGGCTGCTCCTCAACCTGATGCTGGTCCGCGTCGGCTACCCCCCTGCGATCATCTACACCCGCGACCGCAACCGATACCTCCGAGCATTGCGCCGAGCCGACGACGGCGATCCCGGACCCCTTGGCGAGCTCATCGCCCGGTCCGTCACCGACAATCTCTACCGCTTCGTCGTGCCTGCGGTGGCTGGGCCTCACCGCTTGGTGCCGATCGTCGCGCTGGCCACCAAGACCCAGAGCGTCTTCACGCTTCGCGCCGCCATCGAGAGAGGTCGGCTCAGAGCCCAGAAGGGGACGGATGGCCAATGGCGGAGCACCCGCGCGTGGGTCGACGAGTACTTCGCAAGCAAATACCAGCGCCAACGCTGACGTACGCACGCCATCTTCGCCTTCGCCGAGTCCGACGATCGCGTGGCCCGGAATCCTTGCCGAGGAATACGGCTTCCCCAGATCCGCCTCGTGGAGCGGCCGGAGCTCGGCGCCGACGATCTCGAATCCCTCGCAGAAGCAATGAGTCCGGACGCGGCCGTCATGATGTGGCTCGGCGCGGCCCTCGGGCTCCGTTGGGCCGAGGTCGCCGGATTGTCCGTGGATCGGTTGGATCTCCTCGCCGGAACCGTCACCGTCGATCGCCAGCTCACGCGTGAGCGTCTCCTGGCACCCCCAAAGTCCGAAAAGCCGGCAGGCGCACTCTCTCAGCTCCTGCATGGCTCATGGAGGAGCTGGCGGCACTTCTCGCTCGGAGCGGGCCTCAGCGGAGCCGACGGACCGGCCCTCGTGTTCGTGAACCGACAAGGAGGGGCGCTCGACTACTCGGACTGGCGTCGACGACAGTGGATCCCGGGATGCGATGACGCGGGGCTCGTGGGGCTGAGGTTCCATGATCTTCGTTCGCTCGCTGCAACGGCGCTCGTGGCTGCAGGCGTGGACATCAAGACGACGCGGCGGAGGCTCTGGCACTCATCTCCGCACGTCACGCTCGCCTTGTACGCGCGGGCCACTGCGGTGGCCGACCGTCGAGCCGCGGAGCTCGTCGGGGAGAGGCTCAGGCCGGGCAGGCGCCGATCCGGTCCGCGCGATGGCGGGCGATGAAGGAGATCTCACGCCGAGGAGGGGCTGACCTGAGGAAACCGAGTGGGCCGCAGGCACTCGTATTGGAACTTCATGACGTGCGGGCACGGCTCCGTAGGGTTTGCTGGCCTCGCCTGTAGCGATACGTAGCTCTATGTGCTACACTACGTCCGTGAGCAAGACCATCGCCCAGCGGGAGCTGCGCAACGACAACGCTCGGGTGATCGACGAGGTGGTGTCCGGGCAGACCTTCCTCGTCACCCGCAACGGCGTACCAGTGGCCGAGCTCCGGCCAGTTGAGCGGCCACGTCGGACCTTCGTGCCCAAGGTCGAGCTCCAGGCCCTCGCCGCTGCCGGACCACACCTTGACGCCGCCAAGTTCAGGTCCGACCTTGACCGCATCATCGATCAGGGCCTGTAGATGTCGACGGGCCTTCTCGACACGTCGGTGGTCATCGACTGGGACGCCCCCGACGTCGCCGCGGCGCTCCCAGACGAGACGGCGATCTGCGCGATCACCTTGGCCGAGCTGACCGCGGGCCCGCATCTGGCCTCGGCCAGCGACGAGCGAGCGCGGCGCCAGGCTCGCCTCCAGCAAGTTGAGGCGACCTTCGAAGCCGTCCCCTTCGATGCCGCGGCTGCCCGCAGCTACGGCCAGATCGTGGCCGCCGTCGCTGAAACGGGCCCTTCTCACCGCCCTCGTATCGCTGACTTGCTCATTGCCGCCACGGCGCACGCCAACGGATTGCCCCTCTACACCCGGAATCCTGACGACTTGGACGGACTCGGTGGGCTGATCGAAGTCGTCGCTGTTTGATGGCAAGGCGACGGTCAACCGGCCACAGCGGTCCTGGCAGTTCGAATAGCGACGTTCGGGGTATTCATCTGACCGGACTACCGCAGGTCAGGCCTGCCTCCATGGGCGGTCTGCGCGTGGTCGGTCGAGGCTGGGTGGATGGCCCCGCCCGACCGGTGGGACGGGAGGCGCCTTCTTGGGCCGAGGGTCGGCAACCAGCGC
>Ga0307372_10003092_pt1 | contig 26965 bp, 20 predicted proteins | sample OX1MG_FD_202533 | JGI IMG/M metagenome (GOLD analysis project Ga0307372, IMG submission 202533) | Soil microbial communities from Risofladan, Vaasa, Finland - OX-1 | ecosystem: Environmental > Terrestrial > Soil > Coastal area > Acid sulfate soil | place: Finland: Risofladan, Vaasa | collected... | reverse complement strand
GAAGTAGAGAGTGTTCCCGTCCAGGCCAGGCAATCGATTGCGGAAGTCGTCGAGCGAGATCTCGGCCACCCATCCGCCCTGCGGTGCGGACCGCCATGCAATCCGGACGGCGTTCGGCGGCGTGTGAAAGATGTGGCTTTCAATCGGCAGCCGCCCGTCCTCGGCCTCCAGCGTGCTCTGGCCGGAGGTGGCCGCGCGGCTGTAAAAGTACGTGTCCGTTGTCAGGCTGTTGTCGAAGATCACGTGGCGGTAGTACTGGGTGGGCGTTTGCGCCCGCAGCGGCGCGGTCGCCAGCAGAGCAAGGCAAAGGAAGCCGCAACGGCGCGCGGCGGCGGAGATAGACGAGAGAGGATGCATGGCGCTTGGCTCCTTCGGCTTCTGCCGGATGGCCGGCGGCAAAGGTGGACGGAAGCCGGCGGCCACAAACAGGGTACAAACGGGATTTGACGGACGGAGGCTTCCGGTATAGAGTTTGCCAGAGCGCAAACGATTGCGCTCACGGCGGACAGTGTAGCACCCAGGCCGGAATTCCCACGCGGAATCCGGCCAGACCGGGCAACGACTTGGCCCTTGCCCGAGCGCATCGCTCCTGGCCGACCGGACGCGACACGAAATTCAGAACCTGCACGGAGAAGGTAAGCAATGCAGTCGATGGGGAACGCAGGCAGTTCGGCCCGTAAGGTGCAAATCAGCGTCAGCCGTCCCGGGCCGGTGCGTCACCTCGAGGGCCTGTTGCTTGGCGCGGCATTCTGCTTCGCTTCAGCCCTCGTCGCACTTCCCGCCGCGGCGCAATCGGCCTCGCCGGCCCAGCCCGCGATCGCCTCCGCCAAAGTTCCGCCCTCCAACGCCCAGCTTGCCAGCCCTCAAATTGAAGAGAAGGTCGACCGGCTGCTCAGCCGCATGACACTCGAAGAAAAAATCGGCCAGCTGGTGCAGTACAACGACACCGGCAACCAGGCCGCCGGCGCCAAGGGCCAGCCGAACACGGAATCCGACTCCTCGAAGGTCGTTCTCGCCATCAATCCCGTCACCGCCAACCACATTGACGCAATGCAACTGGCCGCCACCGGCCGCCTTGGCTCCTTGCTGAACCTCGTGGGCCAGGCCCGCACCAACCAGTATCAGCGGCTGGCCGTGGAAAAGAGCCGCCTGCACATCCCGCTCATGTTCGGCGCCGACGTCATCCACGGTTTCCGCACCATCTATCCCGTGCCGCTGGGCCTGGCGGCCAGTTTTGATCCGGCCATGGTCACGCAGCTCGCTCACATGTCCGCCGAGGAGGCGCGCACCGCCGGCGTGGACTGGTTTTACTCGCCCATGGTCGACATCAGCCGCGATCCCCGCTGGGGCCGCACCATTGAAGGCGCGGGCGAGGATCCCTTTCTCGGCGCGGCCATGGCGAGCGCCTACATCCGCGGCTATCAGGGCGAAGACATCTCGCAGCCCGGCCGCGTGGCTGCCTGCGTCAAGCATTTCGCGGCCTATGGCGCCGCCGAAGCCGGCCGCGAATACAACACCACTGACATGTCGGAGATTCGCCTGCGCCAGGTCTACCTGCCGCCTTACCGTGCGGCCATCAAGGCCGGCGCGGTCACCATCATGAGCGCCTTCAACGCCCTCAACGGCGTGCCCGCCACGGCCAATCCCTTCCTGCTGCATCAGGTGCTGCGCAAGGAGTGGGGCTTCAACGGCTTCGTCACCAGCGACTACACGGCCATCATGGAGCTGCTCAACCACGGCATCGCGCTCACCCCGGCCGAGGCCACCCAGAAGGCCATCACCGCGGGTGTGGACGTGGACATGATGTCGCATTTTTACGATTCGCAGCTTTCCGGCCTCATCCGTTCCGGCAAAGTCCCCATGTCGGTCGTCAATGAAGCTGTCCGCCGCGTGCTCCGCGTCAAGTTCGCGCTCGGCCTCTTTGACCATCCTTACACCGAAGGTCCTGAGATCACGCACGCCGTCGCCGCGCATCGCCCGCTGGTGCGCCGCGCTGCCGAGGAGTCCATCGTCCTGCTCAAAAACAAAAAACTCGCCGATGGCGCTCCGCTGCTGCCGTTTTCTGCCTCCGTGAAACACGTCGCTCTCATCGGTCCGCTGGCGGACGACCCCGGCGACATGGTGGACGGCAGCGGCGCGGGCAATCCTACGGACACGATTACCGTGCGCCAGGCCCTGGAAGAACGCGCGAAGACCACCGGCGGCACGCTCGTCTACGCCGAGGGCACGCAGATCGACGGCGACTCCACCACCGGCTTTGCGCAGGCCGTTCGCGCCGCGCGCTCGGCCGACGCCGTCGTCCTGGCGCTGGGTGAAGCCGCATGGATGAGTGGAGAAGCCGGCTCGCGCGCCTATCTTGACCTGCCCGGCAATCAGGAGCAGTTGCTTCAGGCCGTCGCCGCCACCGGCAAGCCGATTGTGCTCCTCGTTTTCACCGGCCGCCCCCTGGTGCTGGACTGGGCCGCGGCGCATGTGCCGGCGATTCTTGAAGCCTGGTTTCCCGGCACCGAAGCCGGCCGCGCCATCGCCGACCTGCTCTACGGCGACACGTCGCCCAGCGGCAAGCTGCCCATGAGCTTCCCGCGCGCCGTGGGCCAGGAGCCGCTCTACTACAACCAATTTCCCACCGGCCGGCCGCCGCGCGGCATCGATCTCTCCAAGCCACCCACCTTCACCACGCGCTTCTTCTCGCGTTACATCGACGTGCCCAACAGCGCGCTGTTTCCCTTCGGCTGGGGGCTCACTTATTCGAGTTTCGCGTTCAGCGGCGTAACGGTTTCGCGCGCGGCGATTCCGCTCTCGCAGGCGCTCACGCAGCGCGGCACGCCTCTGGTCTTCGCCACCGCCACCGTCACCAACACCGGCAGCCGCAAGGCCACCGACGTGGTGCAGTGCTATGTGCGCAATCTGGGCGCAAGCGTGGAACAGCCGGTGCGCGACCTTGAGGGATTCGAGCGCGTCACGCTCGAGCCCGGCGAATCAAAGCAAGTCCGGTTCCCGCTCGGCTTTCGCCAGCTTTCGTTTTACAACGTCCACGCGCGGCAGACCATGGAGGCCACCGACTACACCGTCTGGATTGGCGACAGCTCGCTCGCCAGTGAGGCCGCGCACTTCAACGTGGTCGCGCCCGAAGAGGCAAAAGCCTCGCGCTAGGCAGCGCCCGCCGGCAGGCCGCGTCGCAACTCAGCGCTGGATGCGCAACGCATTCGTGTGGCCCGAGCCCTTACAATCGGTGCGTTCCTTCCCGGAGGGTGCGTGCCTCTTGAAATCGACAAGAAGAAGCTTGAGTGCGGACTGACCGCGCGGTGCGCGGCGATTTTCTTTGCCGCCTCGTTGCTGTGGGTTGCGCCCGCTGCTGTGTGCCAAACCCCGCCGCCAAATGCCTCTCCGGCGGCGCCAACCGGCCCGCCCACGCGCCATCCGCACACGCCGGGTTATGTCCACGCCACCGAGCTGCCAAACGGCGCAAACGCACCGGCCGGCAAGGACGGCAATTTTATCCTAGGGCCCACGCACACGCCCGCGCCGGAGTCTGAGCCGCAGCCTGACGTGCCAAGGGGAACCGTTTATGAGTTCACCATGAGCTCGACGGACAGCAAGCTCTATCCCGGCATCGCGCGCGACCCCCACACCTTCGGCACGCCCGACCCCGCCAATCCCGCAAAGCTCATCGTCACCACCAGCCATCCCGCGCCGTACACGCGCCGCGTGGCCGTCTATGTGCCGCACCAGTACGTGCCCGGAACAGCCGCGCCGTTCATCGTGGGCGCCGACGGGCCTGACCATCTGCTCTTCACCGTGCTCGACAACCTCATCGCCGAGCACAAGGTTCCCGTGATGATCGCCATCTCCATCAGCAACGGCGGCGGCGATGCGCAGGGAAGCGAACGCGGCCTGGAGTATGACACCATGTCCGGCCGCTACGCGGAGTTTGTGGAGACCGAGGTGCTGCCGCTGGTCGAAAAGAAATACCACGTCCGGCTCACCCGCGACCCAGACGGCCGCGCCACCATGGGCGGCAGCTCCGGCGGGTCCTGCGCGCTCATCATGGCGTGGTACCACCCTGAGCTCTACCACCGCGTGCTCATGTATTCCGGCACGCTGGTGAACCAGCAATGGCCTTTCAATCCGCAAACGCCGCATGGCGCGTGGGAGTTCCACGAGCGCCTGGTGCCGCAGTCGCCGCGCAAGCCCATCCGCATCTGGATGGAAGTGGGCGACCGCGACCTCTACAACCCGAACGATATGCGCGACGGCATGCACGACTGGGTGGTGGCCAATGAACGCATGGCCCGCGCCCTGGCACGCAAGCACTACCATTACCAGTTTGTCTTTGCGCGCAATGCGGGCCACGTGGACTACGCCGTGAAGAAGCAGACATTACCTGAAGCGCTCGAATATCTTTGGCAGGGTTATCCGCGCAAATAGAGTTGCAAATCCGCGTCTCCGCGTTACAATCCGCCCATGCTATTCACTGCAGAAATTGAGCGCCTCTCTCCGGAAACCGCGGTCGTCACCTTCCAGGGGTCCCTCACGCTGGGCAGCTCACTCAAGCTCGCCGACTCGCAGTTGCAATCCGCGAGTGCCGCGGGCGTCACCCGCATGGTCATTGACATGTCCGGCGTGGACTTCCTCGACAGCGCCGGCCTGGGCATGCTGGTCTACATTTACGGTGCGCTGAATGAGAAGAACGGCGTGCTGCGGCTTTGCGGCGTCACGCAGCGTGTCGCTTCGGTCTTCAAGCTCACCAAGACCGATTCATTCCTCGTGATGGACGACAGCCGCGAAGCCAGCGTGGCCGCGCTGGATCAGGCCTGATTGCGCCCCAGACCTCAGTGCGCCGCTACGCCTTCAGCCGCAGCCGCCGGCCGCGCATGGCAACCCCAGAAGGCGTACCAGGCAACGCACACATAGCAGACCAGCGGCACCAGCATGCCCAGCGCCATGCTGTGCGTCCTCTCATACGCATAGGCGATCAGCAGCGGCACCAGCGCCCCGCCCACAATCGACATCACGATCAGCGATGCGCCCGCCTTGGTGTGCGGTCCCAGCCCGCGAATGCCCAGCGCAAAAATCGTCGGATACATCAGCGACATGAAGAAGCTGGTAAGGAAGACGGCCCACATCCCCATCCAGCCCGGAAACAGCACGGCCACGGCCAGCAGCGCGATGTTGATCACTGAGAACAGCCCCATCAGCGTGCTCGCGGGCATCTTCCGCATCCAGTGGCTTGAGGCGAAGCGCCCCACGCCAAAGCCCACCAGCGTGCCCGTCAGAAGATAGCCCGCGGCCTTCTCCTCCAGGTGCGTGTAGTCCTGCACGTACTGGATGAACCAGCTCCACGTGCCCACCTGCGCGCCCACATAGCAAAACTGCGCCAGGATTGAAAACAGAAAATGCGGATAGCCGAGCAGCGCGCGATAGCTGCCCTCAGGCTCGGTCTGTTCAGTGGATCGGTTCGCGATGGCCGGGAACGGCGTGCGCAGAATCAGAAAGGCCCACAGCAGCACCACCGCGCCAATCACAATGTAAGGCGGCACCACGCGCAGCGTCTCGTGATGCATATAGGCCTTGTACGCGCCGTCCAGCTTCAGCTTCGCAATCTGCGCCGGCGTCAGCTCCACGCCGGAAAAGATGAAGACCGTCCCGATGAGCACGCCCAGGATGGACCCGATGGGATTGAAGGCCTGCGAAAAATTCAACCTCCGCACGGCGCTGTGCGGATCGCCCAGTTGCGCCACCAGCGGATTCGCGCCTGTCTCCAGAAATCCAAGCCCGCTGGCGATGACGAACAGCGCGAACAGGAACAGCGCATAACTCTGCGCCGCCGCCGCCGGCCAGAACAGGAACGTTCCCGCGCCGTAAAGCACAAGCCCCATCACCAGCCCGAACTTGTAGCCGCGCCGCCGCATCACCAGCGCCGCCGGAACGCTGAAGGTGAAGTAGCCGATGTAAAACGCAAACTGCACCATGCCCGCCTGCAGCCGCGTAATGTCGAACGACTTGGTGAACTGCCGGATCAGCACGTCGTTGAGGTTGTTGGCAATGCCCCACAGCAGGAACAGCCCCGTCACCAGCGCGAAGGCAAGCAGGCTTTGGTGCGGAATCAGCGGCGCGTCTTCGCTCTGGTCCTCTGACTGCGGGTTCAGGGCAAGCGGCATCGGCAACTCCTTCGGCGGGCTGTGTGCCACTGTAACCGTTCTGGCCGTGCGCGGGCAAAGCACTCCCCGCACAAGCGTGAAATCCGCGCGCAGCGCGCAAACCACGCGTCCTGCCTGCATTTCGCTCTTTTAAAGTCAGCTGCTTCTTCGGCGTCCAGATCCGAAATTCTCCGCCCGCATGCATCAGGCTCATCAGGGTTAGCATGCCGTCGTAGTAGCGGCTGTGGCCGCTCGGAATCGGTGTATTCCACAGCGCCTCAGTGAACTTGCGCGCCCGCTTGCGGTCGGTCGCCGCCAGCCCCGCCACGGCGTTCGTTCCCACCAGCCCGGCTGGATGGCCCTCGTGCGTCAGCCCCGGCGTCGCGCCCTTCGGCTTGCCGTCCAGCGAGTAGACGGGCCCATATTTGTCGATGCCCTGCGAGGCGAAAAATTTCTGAATGTGATTGCTCAGCTCCCGCTCCGCAGGAGCCTTGTGCCACCACGCCCAGTCCACGCTCCAGTTGCTGGCCACGCGCCACGCGTCATAGCCGAACTCGCTTGACTGCGGAAAAAATGTTTTATGCGGCGTGCCGTCAAAGTTCGCATAGCTCGGCGCCAGGCCCGTCTCGGGGTTCGCAGCCTTCACAAAAAAGGCGCGGCTGGTCTCGGCGGCCTTCTCCCAGAACGCGCGGTCCTCCTTCGGTCCCCAGCGCGCCCACAGCTCATAGAACGCCGGCAGATGATACGACGGATCGGTGAACGGATGCGGCATCACGTCCGGCACAAACAGGATCATTGGCGGATCCGGGTGCATCATCGGCCCCACCGTGTGCGGTCCCCACTTGCCCGGTGCGGTAATCAACTGCCGGTGCACCATTGCGTGCAGCAGCTTCTCCGCCTCGGCGTGATAGTCGTAAATCCCCTTGCCATCGCCCCAGCGATTGGACGCAAACAAGAGCGACATCGCAAAGTACGATTCGCCGTCCGGCGCGGCGCCTTCGGAGTTGTGCGTTCCATCCGTTTTGCAGCTCCACGCGAAAAACTCGTAGCTCGGCGCCTTCGGGGAGCGGATGTACATGTAGGTCTTCGCCCAGTTCCAGATCGCGTCGAACTCAGCCTTCTTGTCGAGCTCGACGGAAATCATCATGCCGTAGGACATGCCCTCGGTACGCACGTCGTGGTTGGCCCAGTCCGTGACGTACGCCAGCGGCCCATTCGCATTCTTTCCGGCGCTGAAGGCGATGGCCTGCGTCTGGGGGTCGCCGTGGAAGAGCTGCTGATAGGCGGCTTCAATCTTCGCGTGAATCGCGCGCTCGGAGTGGCCGTCCTGTGCGAACAAATTTGGATATTTGCCGGTGGCGTACGCGCCGGAGCCGTTGTTGAACGCCTGCGCGGCTGCCGCGGCAGGCAGCGCCGCCGCCAGCATCAGCGCCGCCCCGGCTGCGCCTCTCAGTCTTTGCTTGTGCATGGTTCGGCCTCGGGCTCGCTCCGAATTTGGGCTCCGGGTTTGGGCCCCGGGTGAAGCGATTTACTTTTCGCCGAGCAGTATCGCGCGCGGGGCCGCGCCATGGCAAGCGCAGGGGAAGGAAATGGCGCCCTGCCCGCGCCTCATGCCCGACTCATTCCGGATTTCTCTTCGCGCTCGGCGTCAGTTTGCGCCGCAGGAACTCCTGCACCGTCGTGTTCACCTCGCGCTCCGCCGTGCTGATCAGGAATCCTTCGAACACCAGGCTTGCGCCGCGGTCCGACTGCGGATAGTAGAGGTTCGACATCGCGCTCGAAATCACGTCGCCGCCCAGGCTGGAATAGTTCGGCTGCCATTTTCCGTTGTCGCCCTTGCACACAAACGGCGCGGCCAGCGCGTGCAGCATGCGCGACTTCTTTGTGCCCGTGCCCTGGTAGTAGTAGCGCGGGTTCTGGCGCAGCAGTGAGGGAAGAATCGCTCCGCCGACGCAGGGAAATTTTGCCCCGGTATCAGTACTGATTAGGGTCGGCTCCCGCGTTGTGGGAGCAGGCTCTATCCCGCCTTGCGGCTCTTGATTTCGCTCAGCAGCTGCTCCACCTTGTCCTCGCTCTCCAGCGCCCGGAACTTGTCTTCCAGCGTCTCTGGAGCCAGCAGCTCGCCGGTCGCGGCGTTCTCCGCGGCCTGCACGCGCACCTTGCTTTTCATCCGCCCAATGGTGTGCTCCTGGCTCACGCCCACGTTCTGGCGAACCTGATTGGCGCGGCCCACCACCTTGGCTCTGCGGTGCTCGGCCACCAGCATTTCGCAGTGCGCGCGCGTCTCGCTCAGCTTCTGCTCCAGCTTGCGCAGCGCCTGGCGCAGATTGTCGGCCTCGTGCTTCTGGTCCTCGGCCTGCGCGGTAAAGCCCTCGACAAGCTGCCCGTGGCTCAGCGCGCGCTCCAGCGCGGCACGGGCCATCTGGTCGCGTCCCTTGTCCACGGCCAGCTCCGCCTTCCTCCGCCACTCGGCGGCATGTTCTTCCTGCTCGCTCTTCTTCTTCTCCAGCAGGTGCTGGTCCGCAATGGCGATGGCCACCTGCGTCTTTACCTGGAGCAACTGGTTCTCCATGTCCAGCACAATCTGCTTCAACATCCGCTCCGGATCCTCGGCCTTTTCCACCAGGTCGTTCAGGTTGGCCCGCAGCAGCAAGCTCACTCTATCCAGCAATGCCATGGTGTTTCCTCCTACGTCTGTCGCCGAGGAGCTCCAAACTGTTCCTGGACCTCCTCGGCGGCCGGTTATACAGTTGTCACTTCGCCATTCTGCGGCCTCGGCTTCATCTCCTTCACGTTTGAGATCAGCTGCTTCATGTCCATGCCGCTCAGCGCCTCAAACAATGCCGGCACCTGCGCGGCAATCCTGGTCATGTCGCCGGTAATTTTGTGCACTCCGGCGGCTCCGTCGTTGCCCGTGGAGACAATCGTGATCTTGTCCACCTTTGACAGCGGCTCGGCCATGGCGCGCACCACATCGGCCATATTGGTCAGCAGCCGATCCACCACCGCGGCCTGGTTCCACTCCTGGTAGGCATCCGCCTTCACCCGCAGGGCTTTCGCTTCGGCCTCGCCCTTCTGGAAGATGACGGCAGCCTCGGCCTCGCCCTGCGCGCGGATTGCGGAGGCCTGGCCATCGGCTTCCGTGGTCAGCTTGGTGCGCTGCGCGCCGGCCAGGGTCTCGATGCGCTGGCGCTCGATCTCGGCCGCCTTCAGCACCGTGGCAATCAGCTCCTTCTCGTGGCGCTGAATCTCGGCCTCCTGCACCTTGATCTGGCCTTCCTTCTCCACCTGCTGCACCTTCACCTGCTCGGCCGTCACCTGCTGCTGCATTACGTTCGTCTGCAGCTCATAGGCCTTGTCGGCCGTGGCCTGCTGGCGGCGGCTCTGCTCGGAGTACTCGGCCTTCTTGATGTCCATGTCCCGCTGCGCCTCGGCCTGCCGCGCCTGCGAGGCGGTCTCGGCAATCACGCGTTCCTGGTCTGCCATCGCCTCGGCCACGGCTGCTTCGCGCCGCGCATTCGCCCGTTGAATTGCCGTATCGCGCTCGGCCTCGGCCGTCGCCACGTCCGCATCGCGCTTGATCCGCGCCACGTCCGGCCGGCCCATGTTGGAGATGTATTCGTTCTTGTCGCGCACTTCCTTGATGGTGAACGAAATCACCTCCAGGCCCATCTTGCTCATGTCCTCGGCGCAGGTGGCGCGCATCCGCTCGCCCACCATCTCCGGCTCCTTCACGATCTGCTCCACGGTCAACTGCCCGATGATGCCGCGCAGATGGCCCTCCATCACCAGCCGGATCAGCCCTTCGCGCAATTGCGCCGGCTTGGTCAGGAACTGCTCGGCCGCGGTCAGAATCGACGGCTGGTCGCTGCGCACCTTGATCTGCGCCACCGCCTCCACCGTCACCGCCACGCCCTGCCTGGTGTAAAGGTCCTGCTGCGGCGCCACGTCAAAGCTCATCAGCTCCAGGCTCAGCTCGCGGCAGCTCTCCACCATGGGAAAGATCACCGTACCGTGTCCCTTGATCACCCGCGGTCCTCTGAACCCGTACACAATCAGGGCTTCGTTGGGGCCGGCCTTGCGGTACATCCGGGCCAGAATCCCCATCAGAAAGATCAGCGCCAGTACCCCGAGTCCTACAAACAGAATCAGTTCATTCGTCATCGCGTTCCCAGTCCTTTCTTCCGGGACCCTCTCTCTTTGGAGAGGATTGGTTGTCTCCAGCTACTGTTTTTCACTGGCCTTGCGGCCCTTCCTGGGGAAGATCTTTGCCAGCGTGCCTACGAGAAAGATCCCCGCCAGAACCGACATGTCCGTAATCAGAACGGCCGTCTGCGTCATCGTCTTCCTTGCTCCTCCGCGTGTTGGGTTGTGCGCGGGCCGTCTTCCTGCGCGGGCGCAGCGCCCGCACCGGTTGAAGGCCCGTCTCCGCCGCCCGCCGGCTGCAGATCCTCGGCCTCCACTTCCTCCCAGCGCCTCACATACGCGACCCCTCTCTCGTAGCGCATCACGAAAATCTCTTCTTCCTTCGCAATCGCGCCGCCGTCCTCGGCCTTGGCCGGGGCTGATCGCCGGGCCCCCATCTGCTCATACAGAATCTCGCCCACCTGGCCCGCGCGGATGGGGGACGACACCCGGCCCACCACGCCCACCACCTCCGTCTCGTCCGCCCTCAGCTCGCGGTCGTGCGGCATGATCACCCGCGTCAGGAAGGCGAATATCACCGCTCCGCCTGCCACGCCGAAGACCGCCGCCAGCGCCACCACCGCTGCCGCCGCCAGCCCGCTGTGCTCGGTCAGCAGATAGCCGGCCGCGCCGAACCAGCAGAGAAAAATCATCGCGGAGAAGGCATTCCACCACGGCACGGTCGCAGCCGACTGCGCCGGGCCTGCGCCTGCACCGTGCGCACCCGCCACGTGCGGTCCCGCACCATGCACGCCGGCCGCATGGCCCACGTGCGGCAAGTGGAAAATGTGTCCGCCGTGCGGCAGATGGACGTGCCCGCCAAAATGCCCCATCCCGCCCAGCAGCGAAAACGCGCTGAACAGCAGCCCCACCAGAAAGCACACCAGATAGAAGGTCTCCCAGGTCATCGCGCCGCCCCCTTTCGCGCGCCTTTTCTCACTCCGTTCTTGGCGGTCCCGTGTTTCGCGGCCCCGTTCTTCGCGGTCCCGTGTTTCGAGTTCTCGGTCTTCGCCGCCCCTTCCTGCGCGTTCGGCCCCTTCGCTTTCGCGGCGTCCGCCTCGCGGTTCGGGCGCAGCACTTCCATCAGCCGCGGCATCAGTCCCGGCGTTTCCAGCACCGCCTCCAGCAGCAGCAGGCACTCGCGGGAGTGCTCATGCCGCGCCAGCACCAGCAGCGCCTGCTTCAGCTCCGGGTCCCGCCGGAAGCGCTCCGCCCCATCCACCAGCCAAAAGTCCAGCTTGTCCTCCAGGTGGCGCAGGTCGCTCTTGAGCTCCGTCGAGTAGCCCACCGGATCTTCCACCAGGTAGCCCGGATGCACTTTGAAGAAACTCGCCAGCGTCTGCCGCGTCGTATTGGTCAGGTGCGGCCGCGCCCCGCTCTCCAGTTGCGACAGGTAGCTCTGGCTCAGCGGCCTGCCCGTCTCGGCCTCAATGGCGCGCACCAGCTCCGGCTGGCTCATGCCGCGTCCCAGGCCCCGCAGGCTGCCTTCCACCTCGCGCAAGTACCGGATTTTCTCGCCCAGTTTCATCGCTCTTGGCTGCATCCGGCGGCTTTCGATCTCCGCGCCGGCCTATTGCAATTCGCAATAACACTATTGCAATTTGTAATAGATGTCAAGAAAAATCGATTTTGGCGCGCAAATCCCGCATGAGCAATCTTTTACGGGTGCCCGCCGCTGCCGGCCCGCTCTCTTTGTGGAAAAATCCGCCGCCCAAAGCAAGAGCCCTCCGGCTCATCGCCGAAGGGCCCTCGTACAACTGCAAACAGCCAGCCTAATCCGTGAGCACTTGCTTAGGCAGCGCGAGCTTCTGCTTCGATCCCCACAACCCGTAGCAGGCGATGTAGAGGTAGCAGGCGATGGGCAGGATGAACGCGTGCTGAATGCCCACCTTGTCCGCCAGAGCGCCAATCAGGAAAGGAATCACCGCGCCCCCGACCACCGCCGTCATAATCAGGCCCGAGCCCTTGCTCGTCAGCGGCCCCAGTCCGGCAATCCCAAGTCCAAAGACGTTGGGGAAGAGAATCGAATTGAAGAAACCGCACAGCACCAGCGTCCAGATGGCCACGTTCCCGTGCGACATCATCGAAATGGTCAGCAGTACCGCGCCGCAGAAGGCAAAACCCGCCACCAGCCGGCCCGCCTTCATCTTCGTCAGCACCCACGAGCCCAGCAGGCGGCCCACCATGGCGCCTAACCAGTAGAGCGATACCAGGAACGACGCCGTCTTCTCGCTGCTCATGCCCTGGTTCTTGAAGTAGTTCACGGCAATCGACGCCAGTCCCACCTCCACGCCCACGTAGAGAAAGATGCCCACGGCGCCCAACACCGTGTGCCGATGGCTCCAGATGCTGCGGCTCAGGATTGGATCGCCTTCCTTGGCCGGGCGGAACTCCTGCGTCTGCTTGATGTGCGGCAGGTGCAGGAACGCGACAGCCAGTCCCAGAATCAGCAGTCCGGCCGCAATCAGCATGTAGGGCACGCGCACCGTGTTGGCAATTTGCGCTTTGCTGATCACCTTCGTCGGGTCCGTCAGAATGAACGCGCCCGCCACTAGCGGTGCAATCGCCGCGCCAATGGAGTTGAAGGCCTGCGCCAGCGTCAGTCGCACCGGCGCGCTGCTCTCGGGGCCCAGAATTGCCACGTAGGGGTTGGCCGCCGTCTGCAGCGCCGTCACGCCCGCGCCCACAATGAAAACCGCTGTAAGAAACAGCGGAAAGTTCACCAGCTTGGCCGCCGGAATGAACAGCAGGCAGCCCACCACCTGGATGAACAGCGAGACCACCATCGTCCGCTTGTAGCCGATCAACTCGATCAGCTTGGCCGTGGGCGACGAGAAGACAAAGTAGGCCAGGAAGAAGGCCGACTCGGCCAGCATGGCCCACGCGTAGCCCAGCGTGAAGATGGATTTCAGGTGCGGCACCAGCGCCATGTTCAGCGTGGTGATGAACCCGAAGATGAAGAACAGCGCCGTGACGATGATGAACGGGCCGGTATAGCTCGGCTGGTTCTTCCCTGCCGGCGGTGTGGATCGTGTGGACATAAGAGGTTCTTCTCCGATTCCTCGAGAAAATTCCCGTCGCCATCCGGGCAGACGGGCATGCCGGACAGACCCTTTGTTCAGTGTCTCCGGCCATTTTGGCTGCAACCACACTATACGCACAACCGCCGGGTTGGGAAGCCATCTCCGGGCTGCCGCCGCAGGGGGCTACCGGCGCGCACCCGCTTTCCGCTATCCTCAAAACACCGCGAGGAGAATAGTGTGCCGATTCCAGCGCTGAACGCCGCCAAGCTGAAGAAGGTGCTGGAGGCCCTTGAGGCCAACTGGCAGGCCGAGATGCAGGGCTACCATACGTACCAGACCCTGGCCGACCGCGACACCGATCCGGTCCGCGCCCAGGTGCTGCGCCATCTGGCCCAGGCCGAGCTGGAGCACGCCGCGTTGTGGGAGAGCCGCATTGAGGAGCTCGGCGGCCCCAAGCCGGTCTACTCCGGCGGTCCGGGCGGCGAGGCAGACAAGCTGGCCAACCGCGCCGGCGGCATCAAGATGGCCCTCCGCCGGCTGGAAATCGAAGAGAGCCGCGACATCGCCCGCTACGGTTCGCAGCTCAAGGAGCTCGGCGACGAAGGCTCGGTCGCCATCCTCGAGCACGTCATCGAAGATGAAAAGGAGCACCATAGCGAGCTCAACTCGCTTTTGCGTGGCCACTACCTGGCCCCGGCCGGCGCGCCGCGCGTGGACCCCAAGGCCGTGCTCGACGAGCTGCTGGCCAAGCGCGACCAGGGCCGCAAGCAGCCCGGCGCATGGATTGGCGACGCCATCTACGGCGTCAATGACGGCCTCGGCGCCATCTTCGGCATCGTCTCCGGCGTCTCCGGCGCCACCGCCGGCAACAGCAAATACGTTCTTCTCGCCGGACTCAGCGGCATGATCGCCTCCGCGCTTTCCATGGGCTCCGGCGCTTACCTCGCCGCCAAAAGCGAACGCGAAATCTACCAAGCAGAGCTGGCCCGCGAGCGCGAAGCCATCGCCATGAACGGCGCGGAAGCCCGCGAGCTGCTCTCGCTCTACTACCAGGTGAAGGGGCTGCCCGAGGAGGACGCCGACCGCGTGGTGGACCACATCGCCCGCGACCCCGAGCAGATGCTTCGCGTCCTGGCCGGCGAGCGCCTCGGCACCTCGGAGGGAGCGCTCTCCAATCCCCTGGTCTCGGCCAGCTCCGGCGCGCTCTCCACCGCCATCGGCGCCATCATTCCCGTCATCCCCTTCTTCTTCATGAGCGGCGTGCCGGCCATCATCGCCGCCGGGATCATCTCGCTCGCGGCCCACTTCGCCGTCGGCGCGGCCAAGAGCCTCATCACCGTGCGCTCCTGGTGGGCCTCCGGGCTGGAAATGACTATCATCGGCGCGGTTGAGGGCGCGGTCACTTACGGAATCGGAATCCTGCTCGGCATGGGCGGCATGTAGCCGCCGCCGCTTCAGGCCCGCACGGCGGCGGTCAGCAGCTCCTGCGCCGCCGCGCGCCCCAGCCGGATGCAGTCCGGCACTCCAATGCCGTCATACGCGTTGCCCGCCAGCTTCAGCCCCGGCAGCGTCTCCACGCGCGCGTGAATGCGCTCCATCCGCTCCTGGTGGCCCACGGCATACTGGGCCATGGCGCGCTTCCAGCGCGAAATCCGCACCGCTTCAGGCTCCGCGCCGGGCGGCATCGTCCGCGCGCCCAGAATCTCGCGCAGCTCGCGCCGCACCGTGGCCTCCAGCGCTTCATCCGTTTCGCTCAGCAGCGCCTCGTTTCTGGCGCCGCCCAAAAACGCCCGCAGCACCGCTTTGCCCTTTGGCGCGCGCCCCAGAAACTTGTGGTGCGCAAAGGTGCAGGCCAGCATGGTACGGCCCTCGCTGGCCGGAACCAGAAAGCCGAAGCCCTCCGGCAGCGGCCCAATCGCCTGCTCGTCAAAAACCAGGTTCACGGTGATCGACGACGAATAGGGAATCGCCGCCAGCTCCTCGCCCAGCGCGGCATCCACGCCGCCCAGCAGCGCGCCCGCGGCCCACGCCGGCGCGGCCATAATCACCGCGTCGAATTGCTGCGACCTGCCGCCGCTCGTCACGCGCCAGCCTTCGCCCGCGCGTTCCACCGCGCTCACCGCCGTCCCGCGCCGGATCGCCTCCGGGCTCAGCCGCGCCTCCACGGCCTCCACAAGCTGCTGCATCCCGCCGCGCAGCGTGGTAAAGGTCGCCCTCTGCGCCGGTCGCGCGTTGCCTTGCGCCTCCGCCGCCGCGGCCCGCGCCCGCATCTGCCGGTGAGCCGCCAGCATGCCCCGCGTCAGCGAACCGTAGTTCGCCTCCATCTCCACCATCCGCGCCAGAACGGTCCGCGCGCTCAGTTGCGTCGCGTCGCCGCCGAAGATGCCGGAAAGCAGCGGGTCCGCCAGCCGGTCCACCGCCTCCCGCCCAAAATGCCGTTCCACCAGGGCCGCCACTGATTCGTCTGCCTCGCTGGCCCGCGGCGGATGGAGCAACTCCATCGCCATGCGCAGCTTGGTCTTCAGGCTGAACAGCGGCGTCAGCGCCGTGGGCAGCAGCTTGGTCGGGATCAGGAACATCAGCCCGTCCGGCAGCGGTACCAGCCGGTTGCGCACCACAATCCAGGTCTTGCGCCCCGCGTCGTTGCTCGGCGTCAGCGCCTCGCCCAGCCCCAGCTCGCGGCAAAGCTCCGCCGCCGCCGGCTTCTCCGTCAGGAACGAGTCCGGCCCGCAATCCAGCACTGCGCCGCCCACCGTCTCTGAGGCCAGCACGCCGCCCAGCCGCTCTCGCGCTTCAAAGAGCGTGTACTCCGCCGCCTCGCCCGCCGCGCGCGCCTTTTCCAGCTCCCAGGCCGCCGCCATGCCCGCAATGCCGCCGCCGATGATTGCCGTTCGCATCCGCTCTCCGCTGCCCAATCCCTTCTCAGATTAGAATCTCTCCGCTTCCCTGCCTTTCGTGTGATTCTTATCACAGGCGCGCCCCGTTTCGCAGGTCCATACTTGATGTGCAGTCGCAACAGGGGAGCGACGTGTGCCCCCGCGGCCGGCTGCCATCCCCGCATGGGACTTGCATGGAACGGCGCGGAATTTCCGCCGCCCGCGCCGGTCGCGCATCCGGAGTCCTTACATGAATGCCGAGTTGATTCACCGCCTCCATTTTGCCTTCACCGTAACATTCCACTATCTCTTCCCCCAGCTCACCATGGGCCTGGCCCTGCTCATTGTGGTGCTGAAAACCGTGGCCCTGCGCACCGACAATCCAGTCTGGGACCAGGCCGCGCGCTTCTGGGGCCGCATCTTCGGCATCAACTTCATCTTCGGCGTCGTCACCGGCATTCCCATGGAGTTTGAGTTCGGCACCAACTGGGCGCGCTTCTCGCAGCTCTCCGGCGGCGTCATCGGCCAGCCCCTCGCCATGGAAGGCGTCTTCAGCTTCTTCCTTGAGTCTGCCTTCCTCGGCCTCTTCCTCTACGGCGAAAAGCGCCTCTCCAAAACCATGCACTGGTTCTCCGCCGTCATGGTCTTTCTCGGCTCCTGGATCTCCGGCTTCTTCATCATCGTCACCGACGCGTGGATGCAGCATCCCGTAGCCTTTGACCGCCTGCCCGACGGCCAGTTCGGCGTCACCAGCTTCTGGCAACTGCTGCTCAATCCCTGGGCCCTGCTGCAATACGCCCACAACATGACCGGCGCGGTCATCACCGCCAGCTTCGTCATGGCCGCCACCGGCGCGTTTTATCTGCTTGAGCAGCGACCCAGCGCCTACGGCCGCATCTTCGTCAAGGTCGGCGTCGTCGCCGGGCTCATCTCCACCATCCTCATCATCTTTCCCACCGGCGACCTCCACGGCAAATACGTCGCGCGCCATCAGCCCGTCGCCATCGCCGCCATGGAGGGCCTCTTCCACTCCGAAACCGGCGCGGGCATAGTCCTGATGGGCCAGCCCAATGAAAAAACCCAGCAGATCGACAATCCCATCGTCGTCAACAACGTGCTCAGCTTCCTCATCTACGGCACCACCAAGGCTGAAGTAAAGGGCCTTGACCAGTTCCCGCGCCAGGACTGGCCCACCACCCTGCCGCTGCTCTTCTACGCCTACCACATCATGGCCGGCCTGGGGACTTACTTCGTCCTGCTCATGGCCACCGCCGCCTTATTCCTCTGGCGCAAGCGGCTCTTCCACACGCGCTGGCTGTTGTGGCTGCTGCTCATCAGCTTTCCGCTGCCGTACATCGCCAACACCGCCGGATGGATGACCGCAGAAATCGGCCGTCAGCCCTGGCTTATTTACGGCATCCTGCGCACCAGCCAGGGCTACTCCGCCAACGTCTCAGCCGGCAACGGCCTCTTCACGCTGCTTGGCTTCATGGGCCTTTACACCGTCCTCGGACTGCTGTTCACCGTGCTGGTCTATCGCGAAATCAGCCGCGGCCCGGAAAGCACCGATCACGAACAGAAGACCGCCGCTCCGGCTCACGTTTCGTAGCACTCTCCGCGCTCGGCTCACGGGGAGAGAAGGGATCTCTGCAATGTTGGGTTTCATCTGGTTCTGGCTGGTCGCCATCATGATCGTCGGTTACGTGGTGCTCGACGGCTTCGATCTCGGCGTCGGCGTGCTGCATCTGTTTCTCGCGCGCAATCCGCAGGAGCGCCGCGTCACCCTCCAGTCCATCGGCCCTGTGTGGGACGGCAATGAGGTCTGGCTGCTGGCCGGCGGCGGCACGCTTTACTTTGCCTTCCCGCTGCTCTACGCCTCGGCCTTCTCCGGCTTCTATCTGCCGCTCATGATCGTTCTCTGGCTGCTCATCCTGCGCGGCGTCAGCCTGGAACTGCGCAACCATCTCGACATGGGCGTCTGGACCGGCCTGCTGGACGGCATCTTCGGCCTGGCCAGCGCTCTGCTCACCATCTTTTACGGCGCCGCACTCGCCAACGTTCTCCGCGGCGTGCCCCTCGCGCCGGACGGCTACTTCTTCCTGCCTCTGTGGACCAACTGGCAGCCCGGCGTCCACCCCGGCATCCTCGACTGGTACACCGTCATCGGCGGCCTCCTCGCACTGGTCGCGCTCACCGTGCACGGCGCGCTCTGGCTTACGCTCAAAACCTCGGACGACCTGGCCCGCCGCGCCCGCGCCGTCGTCGATCCGCTCCTCTTCGGCCTCGTCCTGCTCACCATCGTCAGCCTCGTGGCCACCATCGCCGTGCGGCCCCAGTCGCTGGACAACTACTACAAGTACCCGGTCACCTTCATCGTTCCCGTGGGCGTCGTGGCTGCCCTCGCCGCAATCTGGTTCTTCAACCGCTTTGAACAGCCGCTCAAGGCTTTCCTTTCCTCCTGCGTCTATCTCTTCTTCATGCTGGCCGGCGCATGCTGGGGCCTCTATCCCGTGTTGCTGCCTGCCACCACCGGCGCGCAGAACGACATCACCCTCCGGCGCGCTCTCTCCGGCCCGCACACCCTCCAGGTCGGCCTCGTCTGGTGGAGCTTCGGCATGGCCTTCGCCGTCGCCTATATCGTCTTCGTTTATTCGCGCTTCAAGGGCAAGGTGGACTCAGCCGCGCAAAGCCACTAGGCCTTTGTCGCGCGCGGCGTTCTGTCGCGCAACAAGCACGCCGGGCCGCTCCCCGTGAGCGGCCCGCACTGTTTCTCATCAATCTCATGCTTTCGTTTCCCTCGGCGCATCCCCAAAACGCAAACCGGGCCGGTGAGCCGGATTCACCCTCCGGCTTGCCTGCCCGATTGCTCTTCGCGGCCAAATTTCGCAGATCCGGCCGCAACCCCCCATCAACTCTGCTTACAAATGCACCAGCTCGCCTGGCGCATACACCGCGCTGCCCGCCGGCTCTTCGGCCTCCATTGGCGGAAACCAGTTCCGTGGCTGGTAGATGCAGCACTGCTCCTGCTCCAGCGGATCGCCCGTCAGCGCGTACGCCCGCGCCCGCGAGCCCCCGCAGATCTCCTTGTACTCGCAAACCCCGCACTTGCCCTTCAGTTGGCTTGTGTCGCGCAGCGCCTTGAAGATCGGCGCCTCGCGATAAATCTCCGCAAGCGGTTTCTCCCGGATGCTGCCCGCGTCCAGCGGCAAAAACCCGCTGGGATACACATGGCCCGTGTGCGAGACGAACAGGAATCCCTTGCCGTCATTCACCCGCCGCGTGGCCCAGCCCAGGTTGCGCGTGGTCGCGTCGGCCTTCGGTGTGCCGGGCTCGTAGGCCTGCGCCGCGCCCTGCGGATGGCCGTGTCCGTGTCCGAGTCCATGCCCCACCTGCCGCTCCTTCAGGTTGTGTTGCAGCAGGTAGCGCCGGTAGTGCATCGCCTCGGTCGTCTTGATCTGGAAGCTCACCCGTTGCGACAGCTCGTAAATCTTGCCGAACACCAGCTCGAACTCCTCGCCGCTCAGCAGGTCGCCCAGTTGCCCACGCCCCACCGGAACAAGGAAAAACACATTCCACATCACGATTTTCTGCTTCTCAAACAGCGCGCACAGGTTGTCCAGGTCGTGCGCGTTGTGCCGGCTGATGGTGGTGTGCACCTGGATCGGAATTCCGGCCTCGTTGGCCCACGCAATCGCCTGCATCGTGCGCGCCCACGCGCCCTTGAGCCCGCGAAACGTGTCGTGGATCTTCGGCGTCGAGCCGTCCAGCGAAATCCCCAGCCGCACAATCCCTGCTTCCTTCATCTTGAAGATGGCCTCGCGCGTCAGCAGCGGCGTGGCGCTGGGCGTCACCGCCACCTTCACGTTCTTCTCCGCCGCATAGCGAATCAGCTCATACAAGTCCGGCCGCTTCAGCGGGTCGCCGCCCGTGAAGACGAAGATTGGCACCTCCATCGCGGCAATCTGGTCAATCAGCTTCTTGCCTTCCTCGGTTGAAAGCTGCTCAGGATGCGCCACGGGTTGCGCGGCCGCCCGGCAGTGCTTGCAGGCCAGGTCGCAGCTCTGCGTCACTTCCCATATCGCCAGAAACGGCGCTTCGTCGTAGTTCCGCCCGCCACGCGCGGGAATCTGATGCATCGGTTGCATGGTTGCCTCCGCTCGAGTCGCCGCGGGCCCGCGCGAACAGCGCCCGGCGCCGGGGAATCGCTTCGACTCCACTCCAGCAAACCAGCTTTGCCGCGCGAAAGCTGTGATTCAGATCACGTCTGCAACAGGGCTCGCGCTTTCCCTGGCTATTCCCGATTTCTCGTCGCCGCGCACGCCCTGCCCCCGCATAGTGCGCCGGTAATGCCTTTGCCTTCTTCAATCGTGTAAATCCGGTCGACAGCAGGCAATTTCACCGTTTCCTTCACGCCGTCCGGCCAGTGGATCTCCGCCGTCCCCGCGTCGGTTGCGTCGCCCAGCCCAAAGTGCGGCCTCTGGTCGTTCGACGAGATAAAGCTCCCCCCGCTCATCACGTCCTCGCGCTGCCGCATCCCGTTCGCCGTCAAGTACACCGTCGCGCCCACCGCGTCGCGCGGACTTCCCTTGCTCGTTGCCGTTTTTCGCCCGCCCACCAGCTTCATCTCCACCCAGTGGTGGTGGTCCGGGTCCACGTTCTTCAGCAGCACCGGCTCGCCGTCAATCGGGCTGATCACCACATCGATCTTCCCGTTGTTGAACAGGTCGCCGAAGGCCGCGCCGCGCCCCGAGGTCAGCGTCGCCAGCCCCGATCCCCTCACCGGCGGCACATAGGCAAACTTGCCGTCGTGCTGATTTAAAAACAAGAGAGGCCGCTCCTTGAAGGTCGTTCCCCAGTTGTGCTCATCCACCTGCGGATACACATGGCCGTTCACCATCACGATGTCCTTCCATCCGTCGTTGTCCACGTCCACCAGCCCGTCGCCCCAGCCCACAAACGGCAGAGCCATCTCGGTAATCCCGGACTGCTGGCCCACCTCGGTAAAATTCGCGTCACCGTCGTTGCGATAGAGCGCCTTGTAGTCGTCGCCAAAGTCCGTCACCAGCAAATCCACGCGCCCGTTGTTCCGGTAGTCGCCCACCGCCAGGCCCATGGACGCAATCTCGCGGCCGTCGTTGTTCAGCGCAAAGCCGCTCACGTAGCTGTCGTCCTCGAAGGTCCCGTCGCCCTTGTTCAGGTAGAGATAATTCGGCACCGAGTCGTTGGCCACCAGCAGGTCCGGCCGCCCGTCGTTGTTCACGTCCACAAAAATCGCCGTGAATCCGTAGTAATCGTTCGCATCGTCCACGCCCGCTTTCTTGCTCACGTCGGTGAACGTCCCATCGCCGTTGTTGTGGAACAAGTGATCCGGCTCGCCCGGCAGCCCATGCGGCCCGCACATCACCCTGAAGCCGTGCAGCTCGCAGTAGGCCAGCGGAATCCCGCCCTTGTCCGGGTCCGGCTGATGCGCCAGGTCGTAGTGCACGTAGCCGGTAACGAACAAGTCCAGCCGACCGTCGCCATCGTAGTCGCCCCACGTCGCGCCGTCTGACCAGTTGCCCAGCGTCACGCCCGCCTTCGCCGCCACGTCGGTAAACGTCCCGTCGTGATTGTTGCGGTAAAGCCGGTTCTTGCCGAAGTTGCACACAAAAATATCCGGCCATCCGTCGTTGTCAAAGTCCCCAATCGCCACGCCGAATCCCCAGCGGTTGTTCTCGACGCCCGCCTGCTTGCTCACGTCCGTAAACGTCCCATCGTGGTTGTTGTGGAACAGGGCTGCGTGCGGCGGCGTGGTCTTGTCCGTCATCGCGTCGTAGGTCGACCCGTTCACCAGATAAATGTCCAGCCATCCGTCGTTGTCGTAGTCGATGAGTCCCACGCCCGAGCCGTCCGTCTCCAGGATGTACTTCTTCTGCCGCGTGCCCATCACGTGCTGCCACGTCACCAGACCCGACTGCTTTGACGCATCCTCAAAGACCACCCGGCCCTTGTCCACAAAGCCGCCCGCGGTAATCGGCCGCTTGTTGGAATCGAAAACCGGCGCAAAGTTTCCCGCGGACGAAATCCCGCCCATCGGACTCGCCTGCTGCGTCGCCGGTTTCCGTGCGGCTTCTGCGGTCTTCGGCGCCTGCTGGGCCTGCAGCATCGCCGCGGCCAGCGCCAGCCCGGCACACAGCCCGCGCAGCGCGCCCCCGCGCCGCAAAAGGGAAGGGAATCGGCCGGAATCCAATGCATGCTCCTTCGCGTCTCTTGCGCTTCGCGCGGCCTCGTCCTTCGTGCGCGCTTACTTCGCCGCGCTTGCTTCGCCGCACTTTACTTCGCCGGCGCAGCCGCATCCGGGGCCGCATCCGCGCCCCCGTTCCCGCACGGCCTGCCCGCGCACAGCGCCCCGGTGATGCCTTTGCCTTCTTCAATCGTGTAAATCCGGTCCACAGCGGGCAGTTTCACCGTCTCCTTCACGCCATCCGGCCAATGGATCTCCGCCGTTCCCGCGTCCGTCGCGTCGCCCAGCCCAAAGTGCGGCCTGAAATCATTCGATGACAAGTAACTCCCGCCGCTCAGCACATCTTCGCGCTGGCGAAGTCCGTCCGCAGTCAGATAGACCGTCGTCCCCACAGCGTCGCGCGGGCTCCCCTTGCTTGTTGCCGTTTTGCCTCCGCCAACAAGCAGCATCTCCACCCAGTGATGATGATCCGGATTCACGTTCTTCAGCAGCACCGGCACCCCGTCCATGTTGTTGATCACCACGTCGATCTTGCCGTCGTTGAACAGGTCGCCGAAGGCCGCGCCGCGCCCCACGCTCACCACCGCCAGTCCCGTTCCTTCCACCGGCGGCACCACGGCAAATTTTCCATCCTTTAAATTGTGAAACAGCAGCGGCCTTTGCGCATAACTCGATCCCCACTCCGGATGCTGGTCCGCCTGCGGATACACGTGCCCGTTCACAATCAGCAAATCCTTCCATCCGTCGTTGTCGTAGTCCAGAAAGCCGTCTCCGAAGCCCACAAACGGAATCGTCGGCTGCATCAGCCCGGCCTGGTAGCTCACGTCGGTAAAGTTCCCCGCTCCGTCGTTCTGGTAGAGCACGTCATAGTCGTCGGCAAAGTCCGTATTCACAATCGACAGGTGGCCGTTGTTCTGGTAGTCGCCCGCCGCAATCCCCATGTTGGCAATCTCGCGTCCCGCGCCGTTCAGCGCGTAAAAGCTGTCCAGGCTCTTGTCCACAAAGGTCCCGTGGCCCGTGTTCATGTAGAGATAATTCGGCGTCGTGTCGTTGGCCACCAGCAGGTCCGGCTTGCCGTCGTTGTTCACGTCGGCAAACAGCACGCCCAGCCCGTAGTAGCCGCTGGGGTCGTCCACGCCCAGCTTCTTGCTCACGTCGGTAAAAGTTCCGTTGCCGTTGTTGTGGAACAAATGATCCGGCTCGCCCTTCAGTCCTCCCGGCCCGCACATCACCGGCAAGCCGTGGTAGGTGCAGATGTCCACGCCCACCACCGTCGTCCCGGCCTTGGGCGGATTCTTCCAGTCAAAGTGCACATACCCGTCGGTGAACAAATCCAGCCGCCCGTCGCCGTCGTAGTCGCCAAAGGTCGCGCCGGTGGACCATCCGCCCACCATCACGCCGGCCTTCGCCGCCACGTCGGTAAACGTCCCGTCGTGGTTGTTGCGATACAAGCGGTTCTCGCCGTAATTGGTCACATACAAATCCGGCCAGCCGTCGTTGTCAAAGTCGCCCACCGCGCAGCCAAAGCCCCAGCGGTCGTTGGCCACGCCGGCCTGCTCGGTCACGTTGGTAAAGGTCCCGTCGTGGTTGTTGCGGAAGAGCGCGGCTTTCGGCGCGGCCTCCTTGCCCGCCAGCGCGTCAAAGGTCGATCCATTCACCAGATAAATGTCCAGCCAGCCGTCGTGGTCGTAGTCGATGAGGCACACGCCCGGTCCCTTGGCTTCCAGGATGTACGGCTTGTCCGGCGTGCCCGCCTTGTGATGCCAGGTGGTCAGCCCGGCGGCCTTGGCCACATCCATAAAGACAATCGGACCTGTCTTCACGAACCCGCCTGCGGTAATCGGCCGGTGCTGGGCGTCGAACTGCGGCGGCTGCGGCCCTTCATTCGCCATCCCGCCCTGCGTGCCCGTCTGCTGTGCCTGCGCGCCGGCCGCCGCGCCAGCCAGCAGCACCAGCGCCGCCAGCAGCGAAGATGCCCGCTTTCCTCGTTTCACGTGTGAATCCTCCGCCGCCATTCCTCTTTACTTTGCCGCCGGCCCAGTCGCATCCGGGGCCGCATCCGCGCCCCCGTTCGCGCACGGCCTGCCCGCGCACAGCGCCCCGGTGATGCCTTTGCCTTCTTCAATCGTGTAAATCCGGTCCACAGCGGGCAGTTTCACCGTCTCCTTCACGCCATCCGGCCAATGGATCTCCGCCGTTCCCGCGTCCGTCGCGTCGCCCAGCCCAAAGTGCGGCCTGAAATCATTCGATGACAAGTAACTCCCGCCGCTCAGCACATCTTCGCGCTGGCGAAGTCCGTCCGCAGTCAGATAGACCGTCGTCCCCACAGCGTCGCGCGGGCTCCCCTTGCTTGTTGCCGTTTTGCCTCCGCCAACAAGCAGCATCTCCACCCAGTGATGATGATCCGGATTCACGTTCTTCAGCAGCACCGGCACCCCGTCCATGTTGTTGATCACCACGTCGATCTTGCCGTCGTTGAACAGGTCGCCGAAGGCCGCGCCGCGCCCCACGCTCACCACCGCCAGTCCCGTTCCTTCCACCGGCGGCACCACGGCAAATTTTCCATCCTTTAAATTGTGAAACAGCAACGGCCTTTGCGCATAGCTCGAGCCCCAGCCCGGGTGCTGGTCCACCTGCGGATATACGTGCCCGTTCACCACCAGCAGGTCCTTCCAGCCGTCGTTGTCGTAGTCCAGAAATCCATCGCCGAAGCCCACAAACGGAATCGACGCCATGGCCACGCCCGCCTGGTAGCTCACGTCGGTGAACGCGCCCGTGCCGTCATTCTCAAACAGCACGTTGTAGTCGTCGGCGAAGGTCGTATTCATCACGTCCAGGTGGCCGTTGTTCCTGTAGTCGCCCACCGCAATCCCCATGTTCGCCACCTCGCGCCCCATCTCGTTCAGCGCGTAGCCGCTCACGTAGCTGTCGTCCTCAAAAGTCCCGTCGCCCTTGTTCATGTAGAGATAGTTCGGCGTCGAATCATTGGCCACCAGCAAATCGGGTTTGCCGTCGTTGTTCACGTCGGCAAACACCGTTCCCAGCCCGTAGTAGCCGTTCGGGTCGTCCACGCCCAGCTTCTTGCTCACGTCGGTAAAGGTCCCGTCGCCGTTGTTGTGGAAGAGGTGATCGTGCTCGCCCTTCAACCCGTGCGGCCCGCACATCACCGCAGCGCCGCGATATTCGCACTCGGCGTAATCCATGCTCTTGGTGCCCGCAATCGGCGGATTCTTCAGGTCCAGGTCAATGTACCCATCCACAAACAGGTCCAGCCGGCCGTCGCCGTCGTAGTCGCCAAAGGTCGCGCCCGCCGACCATCCGCCCAGCGCCACGCCCGCCTTCTCCGCCATGTCGGTAAAGGTCCCGTCATGGTTGTTGCGATACAAGCGGTTCTCGCCGTAGTTGGTCACATACAGGTCCGGCCAGCCATCGTTGTCAAAGTCGCCCACCGTGCAGCCGTAGCCCCAGCGCTGGTTGGCCACGCCGGCCTGCTCGGTCACGTTGGTAAAGGTCCCGTCGTGGTTGTTGCGGAAGAGCGCGGCCTTCGGTGCCGCGGCCTTGCCGTCCAGCGCTTCGTACGTCGATCCGTTCACCAGGTAAATATCCAGCCAGCCGTCGTGGTCGTAGTCAATCAGGCACACGCCCGGCCCCTTGGCCTCCAGAATCAGTTTCTTCTCCGGCGTGCCCGCCTTGTGATGCCAGCTCGTCAGCCCGGCGGCCTTGGCCACATCCATAAAAACAATCGGACCCGTCTTCACGAACCCGCCTGCCGTAATCGGCCGGTGCTGGACGTCAAACTCGGCCTTGGATTGCACCCCGGTGGCGATTCCGCCTCCCGATCCGCTCTGGCCCCGCGCCCGCGACCCGGCCGCGGCCAGGCTCACAACCAAAACAGCCAGCAGCACCGCGCGCGCCCGGCTCAGGCTCGTCAAAACCAAGGCTCCTCCACGGCTTGAAGTGTATCGCATCGCAACTGGCGCTTGTGGGGGGGCAGTGCAGGCTCTCTGCGACCTTGCCGGCCAAGCCTCCACCGCCTTCAATTCGCTGCTCCCCGGCCAGCCGGATGCACTGGATTGACCAGACATTGCAGCCCCAGCGCGAGGTATAAAGGACCAAAGCCTGAAAAGATGAAAAAGAAAGTCGCGAAGACAGCGCCGATGACTTCAAATGAGCGATTCGGACGATTTGCCAGCTCCGCCTCCTTTTGGATGGGGTCAAAGTGGGCCTTCGCCGGGGCGGCCTTTGTGATTGCGGTCTGGATTGGGACGGGGCCGGTTTTCCCGATTTCGTTGTCGCTCCTCGCTCGCAGACGCCTGGTATGCGTCGCTCCTCGCTTCTAGAATTCGTAAAAACTGGCTCCCGTCGCCGCCATCCCAGTAGTGTGAACAGGCCCTATAGACTCGGCCCATAAATACTGAGACTTTCCGTAGTTTTGGTTCGTCTCAAGGTACATGGGACATGAAGATGCACGGAAGTTGAGTCCGGCAGCTCAACATGAGCGCCGGCGGCAGGTGGTTC
>Ga0307372_10003089_pt1 | contig 26983 bp, 23 predicted proteins | sample OX1MG_FD_202533 | JGI IMG/M metagenome (GOLD analysis project Ga0307372, IMG submission 202533) | Soil microbial communities from Risofladan, Vaasa, Finland - OX-1 | ecosystem: Environmental > Terrestrial > Soil > Coastal area > Acid sulfate soil | place: Finland: Risofladan, Vaasa | collected... | reverse complement strand
GCGCTCCGATTCGCGAGGAGTAAATCACTGGATGCTGAGCGCTGATTCTTGCGCGTTCCAGAGCAGGGGGAGATCAACGCGGCGCGTGAGTCCTATCACCGTGAGGTCGGGAGGCTGGCGACCTTCCACTATCGCCTCGACGATCCTTGGTGAGAGAAACCCCAGCCGAATCAGTCGCCGAACGGATCGGCGATCGATCCCTTCGCGCTTCGCTAGCTCGACGGTCGACTGAACGCGCCCAGCGAGTAAGTCCTGCGACCATCTGCGCGCGCGGGCGACCGCCTTGAGGAGCGGAGGGTTGACGCGGCTGGGTGTGGAGTCACCCTCAAGCACCAGCCGCATCTCCACACCGCGCCGCTTCATCTGCATCGCTACGAACCGATTGAGAGAAAGATGTTCCGGAGCGGGACCACCGTCCGCATCGATAGGCGGCAGCAGGACTCGGCGCAAATGGCGCTCGTAGAAGTTCACGATGTGATCCAGACACTCGCGACGGATCGAACCGATCACGCGCTCGACGTACGCGTTCTGCCAGGGTGAGCGTGGCGCCGTGATAACCTCCGTGATCCCCCTTGCTTCGACCCGGCTGCGGAAGTCCGCGCCATACGATGCGTCACGGTCGCGCAGCAGATACCTGGGCGCCGTGTCCCACGGGAACGCTTCGATCAGCTGGCGCGAGAGCCAGGCTGCGGTCGGATGCTCGGTGACCGCGGTGCGCACGATACTCCTGCGATCGTGGGCCAGAATGATCATCACGTAGAGCAGCCGAAACGATGCGGATGCCACGACGAACATGTCGATGGCGGCGATGCCTTCGATGTGATTGTGCAGGAAAGTCAGCCAGCTCTGAGAAGGTGTTCCTTGTCTTCGCACCATGTACTTCGCGACGGTCGCTTGGCTGATCTCAATGCCGAGCTTGAGCAGTTCACCGTGGATCCGGGGCGCACCCCAGAGCGGGTTGGCGCTGCTCATCTCACGAATCTCGCGCTCCACTGATGGCCGCCCGGATCTCGAGCGCCAACGCCAAAGCAGACGGAAGCCCTGACGGTGCCATCGGACTACCGTTGCTGGCTTGACCAACACCACCACTTCCAGACAGCGCGGCCACAATCGGTAGAGTAAGACCCAGAGCAAGCGGTCGATCGCGAACAGCCGAGGCCGATCCGGCCGCTGGCGGCGAAGAACGTGCAACTGGTGACGCAGGGCGAGGTTCTCTAGTTCCACAACCGCCCGACTATGGAATCGGCTTACAAGGCGAGAAACGATCGCTCGCTCGAGCTTAAGGATGGCGGCGACACTATAGCGACCCATACCAAACTCTAGACTTTTCATCGCAGTCGGAGATTTTGGTAGGCACAGCGGCGATTTCACGGGCCAGAGCTGCGCGATTGCTTACAGAGATTTTGCTTTTCATGCGCTGCCCGCCCTCCCGAGCGGGCAGCCACACACATTGCTCTGGTTCGCCTTTGATGCCAGTCCTGCCTCGCCGAAACCGGGTTGAAGTTGCGGTCAAATGTTCCGGCGTACGAAGACACCAGTTAAGCGCAGTGAGTTTACATTTGCAAAACGCCGGGCGTCGGTGCGAGTCTGATTCAGGATTCAAGAAGGAAAACCTGCCGGCAGGTTAAGGAGAGGAGCGCCGATGACGGACAAAGAGAAACTCAAACACGCATTCGAGCAAACTCCGTCGGTCTTCAATCTGCTAACCACCATCAGGAGCCGCCGCGTCGGTCTGGGCTATCGAATCGATTCAGGCACCAGCGTCCGCCATCCGACGACCGGCCGCACAATGACGCAGGCCCAGGGTCCGCTGAAGTTTGTCTCCGCAAAGGATCCGAAACCGCTTACGCGTCTCGAAGAAGCTCTCATCGCGTGGACTGGATGCGGTCCGAACGGCCTCGTGGCATGGGACATCTCGATGGACGGCGGCTTTCACGAGCTGACGTGGATCGCGGGCCGCACCTGTCCGTCGCCGGGCAATTCGCTCGCCACCGATCTGCTCATCATCAACGACTCCGGCGCGTACATCTACAAACCGACCAAATCGCGCTCGGCGCCAATCGAGATTCAGTCGGAGAGCGATTACGAAAAGGTGCTGAAATGGTACGACGAGGGCCTGATCCAAATCCTCGATCAGCGTCCCGACATCGATTTCGCAATCCGCGCCCCGGGCGCCCCGAATGCCACGCTGATGGGGCCGTATCAATTCAATATGAACATGCCGGGATCGACCTGGTTCCTGCCGATCAGCGACTCCGGGTGGCTCAATTCCGTGCTGATCAACATGTTCGATTTCTGGCACACATATCTGATCGACGAGTGGAACGGGGGCCGGCCCGCCGGGACGGAGAAGTGGATCAAAGAAGGGATGCTGGAGCTGCCCAATACCATCGCCGCGTCGGAGCAGGGACTCTTGCAAAGCGAGTCGTATCCCGTAGGGTGCATGGTGCAGAATATGCGCCTGGCGTGCGAAGCGATGGGACTCGGAGCATGGGTCTACTGCGGTTTCAGTCCAAATATTCTGATGGGAGCGATGCCTGAAATCGCGCGCGGCTTGGGATTTCAGGTGGAGGCGCCGAATCCGAAGGCTCCCGTCTCCACAGGGCAGGAGAAAATCTTCGGAATCGAGGGAATTAAGGAGGCGACCTACGTCCCCTCGCCCCGGTTCAAGAGCGCGGAGCAACTGGTCGATTTCTGGTACAACGAAAAATACGGAAACGGCGGCGCTCTGGCCCGAAGTGACGATAATTATTTGCGCAGGATCGGATCGCCGTGGAAGAAGGATCCAACCGAGCAGGTCATTGCACATCCACGCAATCGGCCGGCGGAGTGGGTGCGCGACGCTATTATTGCCTACATTGACTACTGCGTGAGCAACTTCGGGCAGTGGCCGGTTACATATAATCCGATGCAAGCGCACTTTGGCTGCGTGGTTCACAATGTGGATGTAAGCTTTTACGATACGTACTACAGGGAAGGCTATATCACCGACCGAATACGCAATCGCGCCGCGATATGGCGCTGAGAGAGTTACAGGCGCTCGCTGCGATCGCGCGAGTCCAGGCCGATTCGGCGGAATGCGGGCAATCGGGGAAGAGCGCACCCGATAATGGTTTGCAGCTGTGGCTGTCCCTCCTCAAAACCTAATCCGCACGAATTCACCGGTGATTTTGAATGCCTGGCGATAGCCTGGCTTCATGGCGATGCCGATAAGTGGAGCGGTACCGGTCGCCCGACGCGAACCTCGAACCCGCACCGCGTTGCTGTTGGAACCGATCGCCCTGCGCCATCCAATCGCCGTGTTGGAGCGCAGCCGAACTTATCGCCCGTGCTTTCGCTTTTGGGATCGGCTGTTTTGGATCTTGTTCTCGCGCTGGTCGCCCCAATGGCGTGACAGCTTGATCATCGTCCAGCCCGAGACGGTTTTGCTCTGGCGCCGAGGGGGCTGGTAAGCACTCTGGAGATATCGATCCCGTGGTCGCTGGCGCGGTGGGCGCCCGAGGGTTTCCAGGGAAGTCCGCCAACTGATCGCAGAGATGGCTGGTCAGAACTTTCTCTGGGGTGCGCCGCGGATCCACGGCGAACTTCTGATGCTCGGTTGCAGCATGTCCGAAGCCACCGTGTCACGCTATCTGCGTGCACCACGCAAACCGCCGGGACAATCGTGGCGGACTTTTCTTCACAATCAAACCATGGCATTCGGCCACCGCGAGTATGGCGAGGAGCGGTCGAGGGAGGACGCGGGCCTAAATATTGAATCCTTCGGGGCCCAGCTCAAGCGATGCGGGGATGCGCAGATTGCGACGCTGTGGGTTAGGCGCAGCCTCGCCCAACAACAGCCCACCCTGAACGTTGCAAAAATTAGTCTGCGCGCCGCTCATAGCGATCGCGGAGTGACGCATCGCGCTGCCTCCGTGTCCGGCGGCTCAAGACGGGCGCCATATAACCGTTCCGAGGCCGCATTCCCGATCCGAAGTCCACCGCGTCAAGCTTGCGCGTGCGATTGCCGTGACCGCGGACCGACTCAAGACGTCGCATTAGTGCAGAGTCGCGCCAGAGTTCATCGCGCTGGTCCGTGCTAGGTCGGACACCTCGAACTCATCAGTTACGAACGAGCCGTCCACGCGAGCTTCCGCGTTTCCGTGCGCGCGGATTAGGTTTCGAGGAACCACACCTCAAAATTTGATCCGTGCGGAACGCTAACGCAGAGTCGCGCCAAAATCCATCACGCCTGTCCATGATAGGGCTGACACCTCGAACTCGTCAGCGACACCGTGAGACGTCCGGCGCACCCTTTGCGTCCGCGTTAGCCCAGATCAGGTTGTGAGGAGCCACACCACGATGGTGTTCAATCTTGAAAGCCAAGCCGTGAATGATCCGAATTCCGGGGTACGAAAGATAATCCAAGGCGCGTGAGAGTTGCCTCCAACCCCTAACGAGCTCCGGCCGAACGGTTTGGATTCGATGCCCAATTGTCTCTAATCGTGCGGTTGCGACGGAAGTTCCGTCGCAACCGCGACTGAACTCCCAACCGGAAAAGGAATATCCCGAATTGTACGTGAGATCTGCCGGCGGTTGCGCACCACGTTGCGGAGCGCGAGCGGCAGGAAACTTTATTCCGAGTGGCCGACGACGATCACACCGAAAAGCGCCGCCCCGATCAGCGTCGCGTGCGCGCGAGCAACAGCGTTTCCGCCGCCTCGAACTGCTCGGCGCCGCGCTCGGTCATGACCTGCTCGAGAATTTGTTCGGCTGCGGCACGGAGCGAGTCGTCGATCACCGGAATCCACCGGATCCGGGCCCACTCGACCAACTCGGCTCCTGTGACCGTGAAGGGAAACCGCTTCCATTCCACAGCAAAGCCGGCGGCTTCGTACGTGTCTCGAATCAGCTCGCGGTTGCGAACGCCGGCGCGGGCATCACCTCCACGCCGCCCCGCTCGCAGCAGGGCGCGCTGCTCACCGGTGAGGCTCGCGAGCAGCTGACCGAACATCCCATCGCCGCCGCCCGCTACCGCCAGCAGTCCGCCGGGCTTGAGACCCACGCCGATCCCGCGCAGGCAGCCGCCAAGGTCGGGCACCATCTGCAAGACGTGGCTGCAAAACACAACATCCCACGCGCCCGTGCGGAATGGCAGAGCCATCGCATCGGCGCGTACCAGCGGGACGCGCGCCCCGGCGCGCTGGCGACGGTCGGCCTCGGCTAGCATCTGGCGCGAGAGATCCGCGCCGACGATCACTTCGCAGCCGATCGCGTCGCGCAACTCGAACAGGTTCGCCCCATTGCCGCAACCGAGGTCCAGCAGCCGCGGTGCACCCTGGATTTCGTCACGCAGTGCGGCAATCACCGCTGCTCGCCGCTTCCCGTAGTAGGCGCCCGCGCCATAGGTCTTCGCGAGACGGCCGAAGTATCGGGCGATTCCCGGGCGCTCGTTGAGTGGCTCCTCAGGCATGGCTAATTCTCGCCCATCTCTCCGCGCTTTGCACGTCGAAAATGTGCTCCTGTCCCTTATATGGACCCTGTGTGGACGATCATTGCATCGACCCATCCCAAGCTGAGCCTGACTACTACATCCATCCATCGGATGTGGATCTCGTTCACATACTGGCGCCGCAACCTTCAATCGATTCCCCCCGGAGAGAAGGTGGACAGTCCGCGTCGTGCCGAATGAGCAGAGATTCCGAACTGAGGCCGAGGTGATGAGGGCTCAGGATAATGCCTGCCTCTCGATTTTCCGTTTCAGCGATGTGATGGGACCGGAGGAGTTCGGCTGCGGTCCAGCACGGCAATTTGATGGCGCAGCGCGATCGATTCCAGCACCAGCGCGGTGTGGCTTCGGGGTTCGCTTCGCGCAACCGCGACCGCTCCGCTTGTCGGCATCGCCATGAAGGCCGGCTATCGCCAGGCGTTCGACCCCTGCGGCTCCTCAAAACTTGATCCGTGCGGAACTCTAATGCAGAGTGGCGCTAAACTCCATCACGACTGTCCATGATACGGCTGACACCTCGAACTCGTCAGCGACGCCGCTAAACGTCCGGGCACCCTTTGTGTCGCCGTCAGCACGGATCAGGTTGCGAGGAGCCACAACCAGCGTGCGCACGTGCACTTGCGCCGCGAGGGCCTTCACGTCGAGCTGGAGTTCCGACAATTGGAAGGCTTTGAAATCCTCCGGCGTCGCTGACTCTCTCATCAGCTCACTGAAGGTAGTTCTTCCACATCCATCGGGCGGGTCATTATTCAGTGCTCGCGACACTTTGCCATCGCTCGTCAGCTGCTCAGCGATGCGCGTTCTTGGCACAAGGAGAATACCGCCCAAACCGTCGGACGGCCGTACGCGGAACGACTAGAGACTATTGTCAGCGCCGCGCTAATGTGACCTCAAGGAGATGGCGCTGTCGTGGTGCATGACTTCACGGCTGCCTCATCGTGGTTGGCGGTCCAGCACAATCGCAGCATACTCAGCGACGAATGAATTCGAGGTACGACTATGCGGGCTGAAGGAACGGTCGAACGGGGGTTCGACGCGGTGCGCGATGCGTTCGCGGAGGGACAGGCCGAGGATGAGGGTGGCGCACAGCTATGCGTGTATCGGCAAGGCAGGAGAGTGGTCGATCTATGGGCGGGAAGGGATAAGGTGAACGACCGCCCGTTTACGGCGGACACCATCACGGTATTGATGTCGTGCACCAAAGCGGTCACCACCGTGTGCATCCACATGTTAGCCCAGCGCGGACAGATCGACTATGACGCGCCTGTTGCACGCTATTGGCCAGAGTTCGCGCCCAAAGAAAAGGCGGCAATCACGGTTCGCGACATCCTTGCACATCGAGCTGGCCTTATGAGCTTTGATGAGGAAACCGGAATATCCGGCCGCGCTCTGTTTGACTGGAAGCGGTGTACCGCGGCGCTCGCGAACATGGAGCCATGGTGGAAACCAGGTTCGGCTTACTTCTACCACGCTCTGACTTTTGGCTATCTGGCCGGCGAGATCGTCCGGCGAGTCTCTGGAAAAACCGTCGGCCAATTTGTCGATGCGGAAATCGCCGGACCGCTCAAGCTCGACCTGTGGATCGGCCTTCCGTCTGAGCAAGAGCATCGCGTCGCGCCACACATCGTGCCCGCGGCGCAAGTAACCGAGGAGCAAGGTCGTGCGTTGTTCTCCAGCCTGGGACTGGATATGAACTCGCGTCCGGTGCGCGCAGCGTTCAATATGTTCACGGCCGGCACTGAGGGTTTGAATCTGATCAATACGCGCGAAGCTCATGCCGCTCAGTTGCCGTTTGGCAATGGCATTGCGAATGCGCGCGCGCTCGCCAAGATGTACGCCGCCTGTATCGGCGAGATCGATGGCGTCCGCCTGCTGACACCCGAGACGATCGAGCGCGCACGCGAATCGCAGAATGAAGAGCTCGGCGCGCCTCGACCGCTGATGCCATTGGTCGGACCGGGGCCGCAGAGATTTGGATTGGGGTTCGAGTTGCCGCGCGCGATCGAGCCGATGCTGGGCGCAGGATCGTTCGGGCATGGAGGCGCGGGAGGGCGAATGGCGTTCGCACATCCGGAATCCGGCATCGCGGTGGCCTATGTATGCAACAGCATGTTGTGGGACGGCTTTAGCGGTCCCGACCAACGCTGGCTCGGCTGGACCAAGGCATTGCTCGACGTGATCGGCATCTGACCTGAAGCCGATCGATTGACCCTGCCTTGGGCGCCGTATCAACTAGCCTGCCCCCCCTGCTAACGTCGCGAGAGTCGCGAACTTTCCTCAATTCCTAACCATTTCCGAACAGGTGATCTCATGCCAGCAATCACCCAGATTACAGTGTTCGCCCTCACGCCCGGGCGAGTCGACGAGTTCCTAAAACGGGCGAGTAGAGTGAAAAAGATTCGAGAGCGAGCAGGCGCGAAAGTCCGCTATTACCGGACGGTCGCAGGCGCTCTTCCTGCAGTCGCGGCGGTCGCGGAGACCGGCGGCTGGAAAGCGTATGGGGAGTACATGGCGAAGCTGGAGGCCGATCCCGAATGGCGGAAATTGATGGCGGAAGTACGCTCCGACCGCGAACCCATCGCTACAATTCTTGAACTTCGGATTAGCGAGGAAATCGAGGTCTGAGGAAAGCATTCTGGCTCGCCCGGGATTGTAGCGCGACCACTCGCGCAAGCTATCTCGCGGCGGGCCATCGAGAGAATCGCTGTCTCACAGCTTGGGCAGCGGGGCGGACTGGGAATGTCGCGTCACCTTCGGCTACTTGCCATAAGGCCGGACAGCGCACCAAATTTCCATCGGCCACGGCGCACAACTTCTGACGCGCGGAGGTTTTATTCGCATGGGTCGCGACGAATGGAACAGCCACGGCTGATTCTGCGACCTCGATCTCGAGCCTCAGCGATTCGTCGTGTATCCGCGGCGCTCCCCATAGTGGGTTCTCCTCGCTCATCCGTCGGATAAGGACGCGGATCTCGCGGTCGATCCTCGGGCGGCCGCCACGCCGGCAGGAATTCCAGTGCCAATAGACCCGAAAGGCGCGCCGATGCCGTCGGATCACGGTCTCCGGCTTGACCACAGTGATCGCCTCCAGAATCGAGGGGACCAGTTGGTACAGCCAGACCAAGATCAGCCGGTTGATGTTTCTCAGCCACACCCGAGACCGGGACTTGCGGTTCAGGACGATCACCTGCTGACGCAGGACGAGGTTTTCGGCCTCGAGTCTCGCCCGTGACTTCAGTTGGAAGCGCGCAACGAGCGGGAGCTTGGTCAGAAACTCGACCCTCGGCGTTCCAGCATCACAGCCTGACCCGCCCGTCATCTAGGACGAGGTTTTCGGTAGCGACACGTATCGCAAAAATCGTGGGTGAGATAGGCTATTGCTGACTGTTGAGTCGACATTTTGCGGCTGTAAGTCCACGGTTCCTAGCCGGTATTGAGGGATGTAGACTTCTTGCCTATGGCAAAGACCGCCAAGCATTGGGAGGAGGTTTGGAGTCAGCTCGTCGAGGCACGGAAAAAACTGCAGTCCTTCGAGCACAGCTTTGCCATCGTCAGGCACATTCTGATTCTGGACAACATAAAGCCGGGGGACACGATAAGTCTCGACTATGGCTTCGGCGAACAGGTGCCGACCTCCGAAGTTCTGAAAGCGCTTGAGAATTTCAACAAGGCGCTACGACGGGAGGACGGCGTTTTTCGGCAACTACGAAAGTCCGACATTGATGCCGTTGCGGCCAGGCGGAAATTCGAATAGTCCGCTGCATTTGCAAGGTCTGACCAAATTTCCGCACCACAACCGGATATTCGAATCCACAAATGAATCCGCGTGGATTAAGTTTTGACGAGGGACAGGGTGGTCTCGGCATCTCCTTCGCTTCGTGCGTGCGAGCGGCGGCGTGGTCTGAAGAGCCTGATTCTGGGAAGCGTGTCTGAGCGGACTGTTCGCGAATCGCGCGTACCTGTGCTTACGCTCAGAGCGCGGTAAGAAAGATGCAAGTCATCCGGCGGAGCACATGGATCACGTAGCTGGTGCCCTGGAGACCAGAGTAATACTCTCGAGCGGCGACGAATCCGAAATCGGCCTCTCTGGAGCGGAGGCGGAACGACGCTTCGCGCAGTTTGGTCCCAACGAGCCGGTGCCGGCGAAAATCGCAGGGCCACTCCTTCAATTCATCCACTTCTGCGTCAACCCACTTGTCCTGATACTGCTGATCGCAAGCGCGACCTCAGCGCTTCTGGGCCAGGCGGTCGACGCGATCATCATTGCCGCGATGGTCGTGCTGAGCGTCGTGCTCAACTTCATCCAAGCCTACCGCTCGGGAAAAGCAGTGCAGCGCCTCAGGGATCAGGTAGCGCCCACCGCTACCGTTAAGCGCGACGGAAACTGGATCGAACTACCACGCCGCCAGATCGTGCTGGGCGACGTCGTGCGCCTTTCGGCCGGCGATCTGGTTCCGGCCGACGCCCGCTTGGTGCGATGCCAGGATCTTCATGTTCAGCAGGCGGCTTTGACCGGTGAATCGATGCCGGTGGAGAAGTACATTGGTGGGCAAGAGCCCGCCGCGAACGCCGCGACACGCCCGGACCTTGTCTTCCTGGGTACATCGGTGGTGAGCGGCACGGCAACCGCGCTGGTAGTAGCGACCGGCCCGCAGACCAGCTTCGGCGATATCGCGGCGCGCCTCTCCGAGCGTCCTCCTGAAACCGAATTCGACCGTGGCACGCGGCAGTTCGGGATGCTGATCATGAAAACCGTGTTTTTTCTCGTGCTGTTCATCCTGGTGGTTAGCGTAGGGATGCATCGGGACGCACTCGAGTCGCTGCTCTTTGCGGTCGCGCTCGCGGTAGGGCTGACCCCGGAGTTCCTTCCGATGATCACGACGGTCACGCTTTCGATGGGCGCGCTGAGAATGGCGCGCAGCAAAGTGATCGTGAAACACCTCGACGCTATCGAGAACCTCGGAAGCATCGACTTGCTCTGCAGCGACAAGACCGGAACGCTGACATCGGGCGCGATGGAGCTGGATTCCTCGCTCAACCCCTTTGGAGAACCTTCCGAGCGCGCCTTGCTGCTCGGCTATCTGAACAGCCGCTTTGAATCGGGGATCAAGAGTCCACTCGACGCGACTATCCTGAAGCATCCTCCGGTGAGCGTCGATGAATGCGAGAAAATCGACGAGATTCCTTTCGATTTCGAACGGCGCCGGCTCTCAATCGTCGTCAGGACGAAGGGCGTTTGCACGCTCATCACGAAGGGCGCGCCCGAGGGAGTGCTGGATGCGAGCACTTGGATAGAGGTTGGTGGCGAACGTTGCCCGCTGGGTGACGGGGAACGCAAGCGATGTGGTGAAGCGTTCCGCTCGCTGAGCGCAAGTGGTTTGCGAGTACTTGCCGTCGCGTATCGGCAGGTTGAGTGCAGCCAGGGCTTGAAGTGCGAGGACGAGCGAGACCTGGTGTTTGCGGGATTCCTCACGTTTCTCGATCCGCCAGTTGAAGGAGTCGCGGATACTGTCGCCGCGCTGCGGGCGGACGGTGTCGCGATAAAGATTCTCACCGGTGACAATGAACTCGTAACCAGGCATGTGTGCGAGCGGGTCGGAATAGACTGCTCGAAGATCGTCCTGGGCGCCGAGCTGGAGCGCATGACAGATTCCGCTCTGTTCCACGTCGCCGAAGAAGCCGACGTCTTCGCGCGAGTGTCGCCCGGGCAGAAAAACCGGATCATCCGCGCGCTCAAGACCCGCGGCCACGTAGTCGGGTTTCTTGGCGACGGAATCAACGACGCACCCTCCCTGCACGCCGCCGACGTCGGCATCTCGGTGGCGGGCGCCGTCGATGTCGCGAGGGATGCGGCGGACATCATTCTCCTTGAGCATGCATTGAATGTTCTGCACGGCGGGATCATCGAGGGTCGGAAGGCGTTCGGCAACGTCCTCAAATACATCCTGATGGGCACCAGTTCGAATTTCGGCAATATGTTCAGCATGGCTGCGGCGACGGTGTTTCTTCCGTTCCTGCCGATGCTGCCGACGCAGATCCTCTTGAACAACTTCCTCTACGATCTCGCGCAGGTGACGATTCCAACCGACAACGTCGATCCGGTGTACATTCAGTCTCCGCAGAAATGGAATGTCAGGATTATTCGCAACTTCATGATAGCGATCGGGCCGATTAGCTCGATCTTCGACTTTCTGACGTTCTACATTCTGCTGACGATCTTTCGCTCCTCAGAAGCGCTCTTTCATACCGGATGGTTCGTCGAATCGCTCGCGACTCAGACCTTGGTGCTGTTCGTAATCCGCACAGCGGGCAGACCATGGAGCAACCGCCCAAGCCTGCCGCTCGCATGGACCACCGTTATGATCGTGATCGTCGGAGTACTGGTGCCGTTCTCTCCATTGGCAGAGCGCTTGGGCTTTGTGCGGTTGCCGGGTGCTTTCTTTGTTTTCCTCGCGGGAGCTGTCATCACCTACTTGATCCTAGTCGAGATAGTGAAAGCTAGGCTGGTGCGATCGTTTCTGCTGCGAATATAGCGTCGCACCGCTGTGCATATTCAAAACCTATGACCTGCACCCGCAATTTCGGGCCAATCATAAGTAGAGTCCGCCGGTTGGTGATCCGCCCCGCGAAACTAGTACGGCCGGAAGTTGAGGAAACGACCTGGCATGGTCGGTTAGTGCCGGTTATTCCAGCGGTTTGAAACCTCAAGTAGCTCAACTGAGACCCTCTCGCAAACCATCCGAGGGAGCCGTCTCGACCGCGGCGGTTTGCCAGCCGTCGGCAAACTCCTCGGGCGCACGCTCGCCGAGCGCACTGTGCGGGCGAACCTGGTTGTAATCCAGCCGCCACTGCTCGAGCTTGTCGCGCGCGTCGGCCACAGTGAAGAAGACCTGCACGTTCAAACATTCATCCCGCAGCCGGCCGTTGAATGATTCGATGTATCCGTTCTCTGTGGGTCGCCCTGGCCGGATGAAGTCCAAATGGACTCCGTGTTGGTAGGCCCACAGGTCCATTGCCTTGCTCTGGAACTCGGTGCCGTTGTCGACCGTGATCGATACCGGCGCGCCGCGCTCGGCGACGATCTCCGAGAGTGCGTGCGCGACCTTTGTGCCGGTCAACGAACTGTCGACCAGCAGGGTCAGGCACTCGCGCGTGAACTGGTCGACCACCGTCAGTACCCGGAACCAGCGGCCGTCGAGCAGTCGGTTACTGACGAAGTCCATGCTCAAGCGTTCATTGGGCCGAGTCGCCCTGAGAAGCGGAACCCGCTGGCGCCGTGCGATCTTCCTGCGCACCTTGGTTCGCACCGCCAGCCCGTCCTCCGTGTATATCCGGTAGATGCGCTTGGCGTTCACCTTCCATCCTTCGCGCCTGAGCAGCACCGTCAAACGCCGGTAGCCGAAGCGCACGCGGTTCGCGGCCAGCTCCCGCAGCCGCATCCTAAGTGCCGTCTGCGGATCCCTGCGACTCCGATATCGCAGCGTTGCCAGTTGGATCGGCAACAGCCTCGACACCCTACGCTCGCTCACCACAAAGGCGGCTTGCGTCCAGCGCCCCAACTCGCGCCGGTGACGCGGCCTTACAGCTTTTTTCGGACGATCTCCTGCAGCATGTGCCGGTCCAGCGAGAGGTCCGCTACCAGCCGCTTCAGCTTCGCGTTCTCATCGCGCAGTTGCCTCAACTCGCGCAGCTCGCTCAGTCCGAGGCCCGCGTACTGCTTCTTCCACACGTAGTACGTGGCTTCGCTGATGCCGTGCTCGCGACAAAGGTCGCTTATCCTCGTGCCGCCTTCTGCCTGGTGCAGCGCCCGCAAGATCTGCTCTTCCGTGTGCCCTCGCTTCGACATCCTGGTCCTCCTTCCTCGCGCTCAGAGGACCACACCAGTCGCCGATTCCTCAACTTATCGCTGTCCTAGTTTTCGGGTTTTGGGTCAGAAGTGATAAAGCGCGATGGCGTCATTGTCCGGAAAATAACAGCGTTTTGAGGAATGAGCAACGCGCGTCAACCACCCTGCGTCAACCGCCGCTTGTCAACCACCGTATGGGTGTCAACCGGTTGACAGGTTGACAGGTGACAGAGAGCGCCTCGAATCGGACTGCGTCATCCACCATCTTTCTCTTGTAATTCAAAGGATTTTTCCTCGAGTTTGCTCCTCCGTGGGGCAAACTTCTCTTTTTTGCCGTCCATCGCGTCGATTTCCGCGAGCTCCAGCGCAGCGGCTTGGCTCGCGTGAATGAAGCGTCCGTAGTGAGTGCGAAGGGTACTCTCCATGACCCCGGTCTGCTCAGAGAGCCAGGTCAGGTTCACTCCGTTGGTCAGCGCGACCTCCCCGCCGGCCGCATATGAACATCGTGAAAATACATTTCCGCGTTCATCGGAGCGCGGCCCCATTGAAGCGCCCGCATGATTCGATTGCCCCGTCAGTGTTTACTTCTTTCAAACTGTTTTGCGCGGGACCGCGTCCGCTTCCTCTCGGGTCACCGTAGGTCCTGATGAGTTGGCGCCGATGCGCATAAAAGAGGACGCGACACGCGTGCACAACAACCACCGCGCAACTCATATAGGTTAGCCACAGATGAATAGCTAATGAGTAGTCGATAACCACGAGTGAGTAAGAGCTCGGAGACGACATCACGATGCCGGTGGCCGCGAATCCGATCGCTGCTGCGGCCACGAACGATACGTGGAACACGCGCCAGGCGCGCCGCAATCCGTCGCCCTCCTTCCGCGATACAGACGCCGCCAGCCCGATGCGAATCCATAGCCCGGCGATCGCTAGCGCAAGTAGAACCTGCCCGCGCCCGGACCAGCGATGGAGCCCGCGGATGCTTTCCGAGTAACCGGAAACCAGCGTGGCTCTGAGCGCGGGGGCGAAAAGCAGAAGACCTGTCGCCAGTGCCGCGAAAAAGAACAGTGCCTGGGTGGCATGAACGGCGGCGATCGCGCCCTGAGCGAAGCTGGAACTGGTCCGGCCGACCCGCGCTGTGGATGACACTCCCACCATTTCACTCCAAAAGGCTTCAGCCTCTAGCTTCCCAAGCGCCTCGTTATTCCACTGACCGCCCCAAGCGGCACAGCGCGGTTAGGGAGTAATACTCTTCGAAGACCTTGGGATCGTTACAGATGGTGTGATAGCCGCTGGTGATCTCCTGCAGGATTTGGAACTGCGTCGCGCGTCACCTCTGGAGAAAAATGACGCTCGTTTCCTACCACGCAACTTGTGTACCAGTCGGGGGGGATGGCATGCAGACCCCATCGGGTTATCGAAATCGGGGTCCTTATAAGTTTAGCGCACGCGCACTTGAGCACAATTTTGGAGATTTGCTCGGCTGAGGTGTGCGTCGGCCCGCTACAAATGTGGCGATTTGCATCACGTTTCGTGTGTCCGTTGGAAGCACAACTGTCAGGTCATCCGATCAAAACTTATTCAGGCCGAGCCGCAGGCAGGTATCAGAAACCGTTTAGCGGAAAGGATATTATCGCGTGATGCTGGTTCTCACCCTTCTCGTGCGGGGCCTGTAATTTCCTCATCTGCCGAGCTTCTCGTTGTCCATTTCCAGGGCCAGTTTTCGATAGTTCCGCGGCGCGTTCGGCTTGAGAACTGGAGGCGAGCGCCTAAGCCATTAGATAGCTGGCACCGCACATGCTTAGTGGGCCGCCGCGCCTAAATCATTTGCTGGGAGCCTTGACCGACGGCGGGATAAACGGGTGCCGGGGCACTCGTAACGTCGGGATCTGCCTTTTGGGCTAAAGGCGATTCAGAAAAGCGGGAGACAAATGGCAACCGAGTTGAGCGAACACTTTCCGCTGGCCGCTTTCGACGAATACCCCATCCATCAGTCTACCGAAGTGCTACGCGTAATGGCGACTACCGATCCTCGCGCGTACGAACGCTATTGGTTTAGTGCTCAGGACGATGCTGGCGAGATGTTTCTGGTGATCGGGATGGGTTTTTATCCAAATCTGGAAACCACAGACGCGTATTCTATTTTCGTACACAAAAATAAACACACGACCGTGCGCGCCTACCGGCCTGTTGGACAAGATAGAGCCAACATGGTGGTCGGACCGGTAAGCTTGCAAATTGTCAGGCCTTTCAGGGAATGGCGCCTCACCCTTGGCAACAACTCCGAGAAGTTGAAGTACGATCTAACTTGGCGAGACGCGAAGAGGGCGATCTTTCACCGAATTGCTTTATCGATGCCGGACAATCCGACTGTGATCGATTCCCAATTATTCCTGAGCAACGTAGGCTACGAAAGCTTCGGAACTGTCGAAGGAACAATCGAGTACCAGGGCAGGCAGTTCAAACTAGACGCGAGCCGGGTCCGCGGCAGCCGCGACCATCACTGGGGAATTCGCGACGGTGTAGGAGGGCCAGGCCACCAGGTATCGGCCCCAAAAGGCTCTCATTTGGGTCAATGGGTCGAGTTTCGTGACTGGTCCATTTGGGGTTGGCGTGTGCTTTACAACCTTGGCGAACCCCAAGGTGGAGCCACCCGAATTGATCCTTTCGAACATAAACTTCGATTCGATCCCATCACCAAACATCTTGTCGGTGGCGTCATCCGCAATAGGCTCGCGTCGGGACAAGTCCGAGAGGTAACGTACGAGCAAATCGGCAATCAGGTCGCATATCTGCGGTGCGGCATGTACACCGGGCCGGACGGTCGCGGTACACCTGAGGAGGACTACCATCACGGATCCGCTGTTGGAGAGAGTGTAGCCGGCGAGACCTATGACGTTAGTGACGCAAAAGTCCGAATGCGCATCGCTGGCTTTGATGAACATCTTTGCCGTGTCACCTGTAATGGTGAAACGGCCATTGGCATCCTCGAATGTCGGAATCCGGTGCTTTACGAAATGTGCCGTGCAAAGGTTCCCGGGTTCTCCCTGCTAGACGAATGAGATGGATCGCGCCAACGGCCCTAAAAGAGCGGTGGTGTCGGTCACGTAGTGGAAAAGCAGTTAGCATCAGCATTAGGAGAGGGAGCGATTAATTATCCAGTTGCTATGCGGCCTCCGCTTGCGAGTTATTATTGGCCAGGTCTTGCCAGCCGACCAGGCGGTGTAGCGTGATCTGGCCGCTGCGCAGCAGGCCGAAGAGCAGGAACAAAACCGCCTCTTCACTTGGCAGCGAGGCCTGGGTCTTGGTGCGGCGCCGCGCCCAGCGCCGCCTCCAGTTCTTCATCCACGATGCTCTCGATCGTCGCCCGAATCCGCTCATGCATCAGCTCCTCGAGCGTCGCTTTCCGTTCCCCTAAAACCCCGCAATCGCTCTCCATGGCGTCATCCTCCGGCTCCCGCACTCGAGCGGGCGCGAGTTGTGGCTCAACTCGCCGGCTCTTGACGCCTTTTTACTTTTCCACCAACTTCCAGACACTACCGCGAGGCTAGAACTGCGCGGTTGAGAATTTCCGCCGCTCAGTTGATGCTACAAGCTCCTTCCAGATCGCGTCTTCGATCTCGCGAGCGTCCGGCCCCGGCTGCGATTCGATGTGAGCGTGCAGATCGATCAGGGCCGCACGAAGCGCGCAATTATTGCCTTCCAAGGCCGAGACCCGAAGGTCCTCATCGCCGGCCTCGGCCAGTTCCCGCAGGCGGCGGCTGAGGGTGGGCTTATTCACCAGCGGTGCCGCTTTGCGGAAGAGATCGCGGAGGCTTTGGTTCTCCTCGATGCGTCGGCTGGCGGCGCGATCCCATTCTTCGCCGACTGCCGCGAGTATACTCGCGATCATCCCTATGGTGCCCTGGTGGTAAACGGGACTAATGGCGGGGATTACACGTTCGACGAGATCCTGAGCCATCCTTTGACAAACGACGTTTACGGCAGGTCTCATCCTAGATGTCCCATCAACTCCAGCACCGCACGATCCTGGCTGTTCATCAGTCCCCAAGAAGCGAGAACCAGGATTGGGTCCTTGTTCTCGCCGGTTTCCCACGCGTGCGCGCTCGAAACCCAGATCGCCTGACCCTTCACGGTCGCGAACAGCTCCCACCAGTGCAGCGCATCCGGATCGGCTTTGAGCCCGCTCGCCCTGCACCAGATTGCAACCGCCTGCTCCCTCGGCAACAAACCGCCCCGGCGATCGTCCTGGGCCCAGCACCAGACTCGATTCAGACTCCAGCCCAGGTCCTCGAGCGGATCACCAAGATGAGCCAGCTCCCAGTCGAGGATACCGTGGATGCGGCCTTGTTGGTCGAAAAGAAAGTTCCCGGTCCGATAGTCACCGTGGACCACACTGACCTTTTGCGCCGGAGGTGGAGGATTGCGGCGCAGCCATCGAATTGCCGCGCGAATTATCGGCTGCGGGATCAGTTCGTCGGAGTCGAGCACGCCTTCCCAGTAATCGAGCTCGTGTTTCCAGCATTGATCAGGTTCAATCCATTCCATTGGCCCGACCAGCCCGAGCTTGGAGGGATCTTTCGAAGCGATCGTGCCGAGAATTGACCACTTCTGCTCGGCCAACTCTTGATGGTGCGACGCATAAGGCTCCATAAGCATTCGCGAAGGCGCCGTCTCCAGACCGCTCATCTCGACGCTTATGAAAAAGGGGCTGCCCAGATGACTTGGATCGTCTTCGAGCCAGAGAACCTCGGGAACCGGGACATCGGTCCCAAAAAAAGCCTTGTAGGCCGTGAATTCTATTTTCCGGTCGGTGTCGAGGAGACTCTGCGACGGGTCCCTCCGCAGAATTAGACGGCGCTCCTGGTCCTGTCTTCGCTCCTTATATAACAGCCGAAATCGATAAGTCTGGCGCGAGGCTCCGCCCGAAATCTGCTCGAGTTGGTCGACTCGAACCTCGCTGGTATCGGCCATCTTCGCCGCGATATACACGGCCAATGAAGCTTCCAGAGAGACCATCGTTTGATTTTCTAATCCGTTTCAAATGCTGTCGGCATCGCCCGACGCTCTCGGTCAATCGTTCCCTACATAAGACCACGCACCTATCGGGATCGTTGCCGATTCAGATCGCGAGTAACCTCTCCTGAACAATATCCGAGGACAATTCAACCGCGCGCACCAGTGGCCCCAGGAATGTCGCTGGCGCCAAATCGCGAAAGTTGTTTCGTGCGCGCACTTTCATGCGCCACTCCCGCGCGTGCCGAACCGAATTCCGCGTTCAGACCATAGTTTACGTTTTTTAGGTCCCTCCCCCTGCTAGTGTGCTGCTGCGGCGACCATCGCTTCTGTGGTGCAAAACTCCTTGGTGATCGCGCCCACGTTTATGTTCCAGCATTCCCGCTCCGCAGTCTCTTTTCGCCCGCGTTGGTTTATCGATGGGGGGCGGACCGAACCCGCAGGCTCATTCGGCCGCCCTTTGCCCTAAGTCTCATGGCGCTGCGGCAACCATCGCCCGCACCGTGCAGAAGTCCTTGTCCACCGCGCCCATGTTGATGTACCAGCATTCGCGCTCGGGCGTATGCTGGCCCGGCAGATAGCACATCGTCGAAATCCCGCCTTGCATATCCACCCGCAACGCACCCACGACAAACTCGCGCTTGAACGGGTAGATGGCAACGCGCGCATCGGGCACCGGACGGTCGCGATAGGTGAGCCATTCGACGAAGGTCCGCCATAGCTGGCCCTGGCGGTCATAGGAATCGATGACTGGATCGTACCAGACTTCGCTATCGATGTAGATGATTGAGTTCTTGTCGAGCGCGCCGCCAGCCGCTCCCAGACCGCGCCGTGGGTTTGCCTGAATCAAATAGACGTGGCGCATCTCCCAGTCCTCGGGACAGGCCGACGCACCGCCATCGGTTGGACAAGTGACTTCAGGCGAGTGCTTGGCGTGTACGCTCAGCAGAAGCTCCTTTTCGCCCAGGAACTTGTAGTCGTAGAATTCGACCTTGGCATTGAAACCGGAATAGTGGTCGGGATCGAACTGCTGGGTTCCAGTAGCCGAACTCAGGATCGATTCATTGAGCCGCCGCACGCGCCGCACCCCCGGGCTCCAACTCCATGCGTCGTCGCCACGCGTTGGATTCGCATACCGGAAGCGGATAAGTCCGGTTCCGTAGTCGGTAGCCGGGGCAAGAAGCGGGTAAAGCGCAAAGACCCACATGCGGTTCGTTATCTTGAAGTCGGGGTCGGTGGGCAGGGGTTCAACCTCAGTGCGCCCGACCAGCGAGTAGCCGGCGTAATGGCCGACCTCGATATCGTTGACAATGCGTTGCGAGTGGCCCGGGTTCACGTACTGAATCTGGCAATCGTAGAAGCGCAGGTCATAATCGTCGGTGGCAATCGGGCGGAACACGTTGTTCCACATTATCTTGCTGGCGACATACGGATCATTTGAGTCGATCATCGGAAACGGCTGCCCGGCGACGTAGCCGGCGACCGTGCGATGGTCGTCGGTGAGGCGAACCTGCGACGAATACTTCTCGGTAGCATCCGTGTACGGTGGTGGCCAATCGATCCGCTGGGTCGGCACGATGTCCATCTGCATCCCGTGCGTGACCATATAATAGATGCCAGGGCTCACGAGGTCTTTGACAGTAGCCGCGTTTTTCGGAGTGATAACATCTCCCGGCTTGACCTGCGCATGGCTCGGGGCGCCGATAAGGATCAGCGCCAATAGCGGCAGGCCCGCCGCAAGCGCCATTCGAATTGACCACAATTCCCTATTTCGTTGCATTTGGGGCATCTCCTCGACGATAAGACCTCGTAATCGTCATTTCGAATTCGAATATGGTTTTGAGATCCAGCGAGCAAATTTCCTGCCAAGCAAATTATCCGCCAAAACTAGCAAGGCAAATTTTCCATGCATTCCGAAGAGAATTGGCACGACCTCCTTGAGCTACTTTCGCGCTCATCGCCGGCGATGAGCAGATCGATACAGGCCGCCGCCTAAGCCAAGGCCTAATTCTAATTTGAATTTGAACTCAGGCGGCACCAAGTCAATCATCGGCCAGCAAGTTTGTACCAACACACCGTAGCCGAGGCGGCCTCGGCTCTCTCAAATCTTTAAAACCATGGTCTCAGCCGATTAGCGGGTGATGGATTTACAAACGGATGCGGCGCCACTCGACGTGATGTCGCTTAAAGCGTCAATGCATGTGGCACCAATCGACACACCATCGCCTAAAGCGCCATTAGAACTTCATATCTAAAGTTCCAATTGGCGCGGTTGAAAGGCGAGGACTTTTGGCACGTCCGTTGCTTCTCCAAATTCCAATTGAATTTAATTTCTTGGCGGGGTCGGGTAACGTAGTGGATACACCCATTTAGTATCTGTGCAGCAAGATGTCGAGTAGTCATACGAGATCGCGGTGACCGGGCTGACTGGGCTCACGAGTGGTGCATCACAAGAGACTTGTGCGTTTACACAGCATTGGACCGAAGGTGGAACTTCCCGTTCGCGCGAGTTGATGATTTGTGGCTCACGTAATTGAGCTGCGCGGTAATCATCGTGTATGTGCTCCTCGACTTGGCCTATCGGCGGCGGCGCCGACTAATCGCGCCGTATCGCCAAGGCGGCGAACTGGACGATCCTTTACGGCAGCCGAACCGGCAAATCGCAAGCTGACGGGATATTCGACTCATGCAGTCAAAAAAGGTAAACGCGACAGCGCAGGTTCTGCTTGATTCTGCGGCGCCGCAATGGGTCGGCGCGGAGAAGGCGCACCTTGGAATGAAACCGACGCCGATCGGCTCGCAACCGTCGGACTATGTCAGGGAAGCGTGGAAAGACCGACCTTACGGCATTCTGCAAACCGTGCTCGTGCAATCGCTGCATAACGGGCAGGAGATTTTCTTCCGGCTCGAATGGGACGACCCGGAGAAGAACGACACGATCACCGACAGCACCTTCGCCGACGGCGCCGCCCTGCTCTTTCCGATGGGCGCCGACGCGCCAATTCTGACGATGGGCGACAAACAGCATCCGGTCAACGCCTGGCACTGGCGCGCCGACTTGGGCAGCGCCGGGCGCAGCAACCTGGCGCGTGGGCTGGGCACCACGGTTCTCAGCGCGAAGAGTGACATCACCTGCCGCGCTGCGTGGGACAAGGGCGTATGGCGGGTCGTATTCGCCCGCCCGATGAGCGTTCCGGAGCAGGCGGCCGAGGCGGTGCAGTTAAAGCCCGGGCAGCAGGTGCGCTTCGGGGTCGCGGTCTGGCAAGGGCAGAACGCGGAGCGCGCCGGGATCAAGGCGTTCTCGGAGGCGTGGCGCCTGATGACGATCGAGGCATAACCAGGGAGGGCGGCCCCGCCGCAAATCACCAAATGGCCGACAGCAATGGCTCCATCACCCGAGCGGCCGCCTCCGGGCGCCAGCTTGCGATGGTGTTCGATCTCAACAAATGTCTGGGCTGTCACACCTGCGCGATCGCGTGCAAGACGCTGTGGACCCGCCACGAGGGGATGGAGCACATGTGGTGGGCGACGGTGAACACGATGCCCGGGCGCGGCACGCCGAAGGATTGGGAAAAGATGGGCGGCGGTTTCGAGAACGGGCAGGCTCAGGCCGGCCGGCTTCCCACCCTCGACGACTTCGGCCGCGCATGGGACTTCAATTACGACGAGGCCTTCTACGGCGGCAAGGGCGACAACGCCTACCTCAAGCCGGTGGGAGAGCGGCCGAAGTGGGGACCCAACTGGGACGAGGATCAGGGCGCTGGCGAGTATCCCAATTCATATTACTTTTATCTGCCGCGCATCTGTAATCACTGCACCCATCCCGCATGCTTGGCGGCGTGCCCGCGCCGAGCGATCGAGAAGCGGGCCGAGGACGGCGTTGTCCTCATCAATCAGCAGCGTTGCAAAGGCTACCGCTTCTGCATGGAGGCATGCCCATACAAGAAAATCTATTTCAGCGAAGTCCAGAAAGTGACCCAGAAGTGTATATTCTGCTTTCCCCGAATCGACAAGGGTGTTGCGCCGGCGTGTGCACGCCAATGCCCGGGGCGGCTGCGCTACGTCGGCTACCTCGACGACGAAAAGGGGCCGATATACAAACTGGTCAAGCAATGGAAAGTCGCCATCCCGCTCCATCCTGAGCACGGAACCGAACCCAACGTATATTACGTCCCGCCGCTGGCGCCAGCTCATCTCGATCAGCGCGGCGAACCCGACGAATCGAAGCCGCGCATCCCGATCGAGTATTTGTATTCGCTCTTCGGCCCGGCCGTTGACGGCGCGCTCGGCACCCTCAAGCGCGAGATGGACAAGCGCGGGCGCGGCGAGAAGTCGGAGCTGATCGATATCCTGATCGTCTATCGATGGCCCAACGACATTTTCCCCGACTTCACCGGCGACCCCGCCACTCTCAAGTGGACCTGAGATGCCGACGCACAACACGAGTAACGGGGAGAACTTCCTATGAACTTCACCCGACGGGAGTTTATCAAAACCGGCGCCGGCGCGGCGCTGGGCCTTTCGCTGATTCATCTGCGCTTCGCCGAGGCGTCCGAAACCGCGGCGGTGCTCGCCAGAGATTACGCGTACGCCGACTGGCACGACATCTATCGGCAGCAGTGGAAATGGGACAAGGTCGCGCGCAGCACCCATTTCGTGAACTGCTGGTACCAGGCGCATTGCGCGTGGAACGTTTACGTTAAGGACGGAATCGTATGGCGCGAGGAGCAGGTCGGCGAGTATCCGCAGACCGCGCAGGGCCTGCCCGATTTCAATCCGCGCGGATGTCAGAAAGGCGCCTGCTACAGCCATCGGATGTATGACGCGTCGCGGCTCAAGTACCCCCTCAGGCGGACGGGTGAACGCGGTGAAGGCAAGTGGAAGCGCGTTTCCTGGGACGACGCGCTGAGCGAAATCGCCGACAAGGTAATCGACGCGATGTCCACGGAGGGAACCGACCGCGTCGTATGGAGTCCGGGGCCGCTGTTCACGATGGGTGTGATGGCGGCGGGAATGGCCAGGCTCGCGGTGCTGATGGGCAACACCGTCCTGGACATGAACACCGAGATCGGCGACGGCCATCATGGCGCCGCGGTCACCTTCGGCAAGATCATCGCGGAGCGCTCGGCCGATGACTACTTCAACTCGGAACTCATTCTGATCTGGGGATGCAACCCGCTCTATACGCAGATACCCAATGCTCACTTCCTGACCGAGGCCCGCTATAACGGCTCGCGTGTAATCACTATCACCCCGGACTACAGCGCGTCCGCCGTTCACGCGGACCTCTGGGTGCCGATCAAACCGGGGACCGACAGCGCGCTGGCGCTCTCGATAGCCCAGGTGATCATCGCGGAGAACCTGCACAACCCGAAGTTCCTGATCGAGCAGACCGACATGCCGATCCTGGTGCGCGACGACACCCATAAACTTCTCCGCGAAAGCGACATGAAGCACGGTGGAAGCGACGAACGCTTCTATGTCCTCGATCAGAACGCGAAGGCACCCAAGCAGTTGCCGGATACGACCCTCGCGCTGGGCAATGTCGCGCCGAGCCTCGAGGGCGGCTTCGAGGTGGATACGCTCAACGGCAAGGTCAAAGTGAGGACCGTATTCGACCTGCTGAAGGAGAAACTCGCGAAAGAATACACGCCGGAGCAGACCGCGCAAATCACCGGCGTCGCTCCCGGGATGGTGCGGCGCCTCGCGCGCGAGATCGGCAAGGCGAAGACCGCCGCGAACGTCACCAGCAGCAACTGGGGCAAATTTTATCATGGCAGCCTGCTCGAGCGCTCGCAGATCCTGGTGCTCGCGCTATGCGGGCACATGGGCAAGAAGGGCGCGGGATACAGCGCCTTCCCGTTCCTGGTGAACGACGGCTTCGACGCGTTCGTCGCCGCGCCGCCTCCCGGGGCGGGCACGCAGGTTGCCGACGCGATGCGCGCGCAGGCGGCCGCATTGATGAAGCGCGGTTTCACGGAAGAGATGGTGGCGTACGAGTTCGCGCGCGCGGGCGCGAGGCGCGGAGTGCCGTTTTCCTGCGGCACCCTGTTCTGGCAGATCCATGGCGGAATCCAGGAACTCTCCGCGGGGGCGAAAAACTGGGATCCATATCTCAAGCGGAGCCCAAGTGAGTATCTCAAGCAATCCTTGGACAGCGGATGGCAGTTCGTCTCGCCGCCGCCCGGCAAACCGCCTCGGGTAATCTTCGAAGTCGGGAGCAACGTAATCCGCCGCCTGCGCGGATACCAGGCGCTGTTCAAAAACCTGTATCCGAAGCTCACTGCGTTCGTGACGCTCGATTCGCGAATGACTACGACCGCGATGTATTCCGACTACGTATTGCCGGTCACCGCATGGTACGAGCGCGACGAGCATAAATGGAACACGCCGCTGATGCCGTTCATCCATGCCGGTGCGAAGATAGCAGGCTATTACGAAGCGAAATCCGATTGGGAAATCACCGCGCTGCTCGCGAAGAAAATCCAGGAACGCGCAAAGGCGCGCGGCATCGCGATGGTGAAGGATCCCACCGGCCAGCCGCATTCGCTCGAGCACCTCTACGACGAATTTAGCATGGGCGGTAAATTCGGACCGACCGACGAGAACAAGGTCGCCGACAGCCTGATTCGCATGTCCAGCAATCTCAAGGGAGTCAACTGGAACGAACTGAAGGAGAAGGGGTTCGCGCGATACACCGGAGTGGGTAGAAGCGCGATGAGTATCGGAAACGCGTGCGACATCAAGCCGGGCGAGACCATAGCGCCGTTCACTTGGCATACCGAGCGCAAGATGGTTTACCCGACGCTCACCCGCCGCATCCAGTTCTACATCGATCAGGAACTCTACCTGGAACTCGGCGAGGAACTGCCGGTGCATAAGGACCCGCCCTCCAGCGGCGGCAATTACCCACTGGTGCTCACCGGCGGGCATACCCGATGGAGTATCCATTCCGCCTGGCGTGACGATGCGCTGATGCTGCGCGAGCAGCGCGGCGAGCCGGTGATGTACATGAACGTGGCCGACGCGAAGGCCCGCGGAGTTGCCGACGGCGAAATCGTGCAGGTGAAAAACGACGTCGGGTCGTTCGAGATCCAGGCCAAGGTTTCCGCTTCCACGCGCCCGGGCCAGTTGATCATCTATCACGCGTGGGAGAACTACCAGTTCCGCGGACGCAAAGGTTTCCAGGATGTGATGCCGTCGCCGATGAATCCGATCGAGCTGGCGGGCGGACAATTCCACTTGCGCCCGATGTCGGCCTGCCTGCAGCCGGCCTTCAATGATCGCGACACGCGCGTCGAAGTGCTCAAGCCGGGGCCGGGGTGAGGTCGGGATGCCGCAAATGACCCAGACCATCGGCACAGGCGCCGACGATGCGGCGGTGCGAAGCGAGTTGTATCGGCTGCTCGCCAGTTCGTTCAGGTTCCCCACGGTCGAGTTCTTCGACGCGGTCAGCAGCCGCGCGTACTACGAGATGCTGTGCACGATGATGATCCCGCTGCCGTCCGCACCCTGTTCCGCGCTGGTGCAGCCGCTCGAGCCACAGCTCGGCGGATTTGGCGCTGGGTTCGACGAGTTCTGCACCGAATACATCCGCCTGTTCGACGTCGGCAGCGGACGCGGGAAGCCGCCGTGCACCCTTTACGGCGGCGAATATTTCGCCCGCCCGCGGCTCGATGTGATGGAGGAGCTGATCCGGTTCTACGGCTTCTTCGACCTCGCACCCTCCGACCGCGACCGCGAGCTGCCCGACCACCTGTCCGTCGAGCTCGAGTTCCTCCATTATCTCGCGTTCCGGGAGGGGCGCGCGCTCGAGGCCGGCGCCGACCCGTCGTCCTTCAGGCGCGCGCAAGCCGACTTCATCGAGCGCCATCCCGGGCAGTGGCTGTCGGCGATGCTGGCGCGGCTGGAAGCGCAGGCGCCGCTCCCGTTCTTCGCCGGCCTGGTGGCGCTGACTGTGGAGATTCTGCGCGCCGACCTGAGATACCTGAGGTCTATGCTCGCGGACGCGTGACCTGTGCTCACCGAAAACTCATAGATGGACCGCTCCCTCGTGCGAGGCTCTCGCGGGAGTCGGTGAGCGATAAGCCGGTCGCAGTCATACATTCGGCCTCTTTGAGGAGTTGTGTTCGACGGTCCGGGCCCGGACGGAAATCCGCGCGCCTTGTCCTGATCAAACCCACGTGTCCCTTCTCAAAACCTGATCCGCGCGAACGACGACGCGAAAGGTCGCCGAGAAAGCTCGCGGGGTGGCTGATGAGTTCGAGGTGTCGGCCCTATCATGAACGAGCGAAATGAAATCTGGCGCGATTCTGCACTGACGCGACCTCTAGAGTCGCGCGAAGCCACAACTATGGAGACACCCTAACTCGACGGGGCGGACTTCTTATCGGAAGAGAAGAACGGTCTTCTAGCGCTCTCGCAGAGCCACCAGATACGGCGGCGACCCGTGCGCGCCGTGCCCCACGCCTCGATCGCGTTGAGCGGATCGCGGATTAACTCTTTGAGCGTTCAGGGTGGGCCGTCGTTGGCCCGTAGCAATTTGCGCAACCGCGGATTCCATGAGATCGACCGAATAGGATGCGATAGGCAGGCGAGAGTATCCGTCAGACCGTTCCTCGGAATACTGGCCG
>Ga0307372_10003087_pt1 | contig 26986 bp, 31 predicted proteins | sample OX1MG_FD_202533 | JGI IMG/M metagenome (GOLD analysis project Ga0307372, IMG submission 202533) | Soil microbial communities from Risofladan, Vaasa, Finland - OX-1 | ecosystem: Environmental > Terrestrial > Soil > Coastal area > Acid sulfate soil | place: Finland: Risofladan, Vaasa | collected... | reverse complement strand
CCATCGAGAGGGCGGCATCTGCGGAAGAGGTGGGCCCCACCAAGACCAGACAGGTGCGTCGGCTCACGCTGGGGCGGACGACGGCCGAGCTCTGGAGGGCAAGCGAAGCGTCCTGGTGCGAGCGTGCGACGGGCCCGAACGGATTCGGCGAATGGCTCTTCTCCAAGGACCTGGACCATCGCCGGCGTCTGACCGCCTCTGGGTTGGGACACTGGTTCGCCGAGCTCCGGGACGAAGCTGGCCTACCTGGGGCCAGCCTCCACCGGCTTCGACACACGGTGGCCACATATCTGGTTGGCCGGGGAGACCTCCTTCAGGCGCAGCAGCGCCTCGGACATCGCGATGCCTCCACGACGCTGCGGAACTACGCCCACGCCATGCCGTTGGAAGATCAGGGCGTCGCCGACGACATCGACGAGATGCTGGGTTCTGGGGGGAGCCGACTGGCGCCACCGGCGTCGGGTGGCGAGTGAGTCACCGGGACTCGTCTCGAAATTCTGTTTTCCACGGAATGGCGGGTGTACGCCGACCGTCGCGTGTGCGTCTGACTATCGGGATTTGGGGAGGTCGAAGCCAAGGGAGGCGTAGGCGCGGCGACGCTCCGCGTGCATGCGGGCGAGGACAGTGACGCGAACGTCGACGTAGTCGTGCACTTCCACTCGAGTCTTCGTATCCGTAGGTCGCAAGACACGTCCGACGCATTGCACGACGCTGCCTTTGAACTTGATCGGAAAGGCCAGGAAGAGAGTGTCGAGGGGCGGGCAATCGAATCCCTCTCCGAGCAGGCTGGAAGTACCGGCGAGCACCAGGCCGAGCTCACCGTCAGGACGTGCAGCCAATTGTTCGATGACCGCCGCCCGAGCCTTCTTGCCCATCTGACCCTGGAGGACGAGCGCCTCGATTCCTTTGGCAGCGAGTAACTCGGTGATCGAGTCGAGGTGCTCGGTCCATCGGGTGAGCACAAGGCAATGCCGGCCGGACTCCCTGGCACCTGCAATGTCGTCGCAGATCGCCGCGGTCCGTTGACTGTCCTCGACGAGACCGCGGAAGGTCGTCTGTATGTGTTGCCCCTCCTCGGCTGTCTCGTGATCAGTCTCGTGGACGATGAGGTTCAGCGTTCGTAGCACCGGACCAGTCCCGATCGTCATGGTGTGGCGCACGGGACCGCAATGCATCGCCATCATTGACTGAAGTCCGTCCCGACGGTAGGGCGTCGCAGTGAGCCCCAGCCAACGCCGAACAGGTAGCTCACGTGCCACCCGCTCGAAGGTCACCGCGGGGACGTGGTGGCACTCATCGACGATGACCAGTCCGTATGCAGCAGTGAGCTCTTCCAGGTCGTCGCGTCGGGCGAGGCTCTGGATCATCGCGACATCGACGACCCCCGTGGCTTTGGCGCGACCGCCGCCGAGCTGGCCGATCTGCTTGGGATCGAGGTCGAGGTGGGTGACCAACCGGTCGCGCCATTGCTCCATCAACGGCTTGCGATCCACGATCACGAGCGTCGGGACTTGGTGCCGAGCAATGTGGGCGCAGCCGACGACCGTCTTGCCCGATCCCGGAGGAGCGACCAGCATTCCGAGGTCATGTTTTCCGAGGTCCGCTGCGGCTGTGGCCTGTTCGGGCGTCAAAGTCGCCGACAGAGCAGTTCTGAGGGAGGGCGGGTCCGCACATCCATCCGTGATGACCAATTCGCTCCCGGCATCGGCGACAATTCCATGTGCCTTGTCCCGGAGACCTCGTGGCAAGAGCAGCTGGTCGAGGGTCTCCCGGTAGGAGCGGATGAACCGGGGGGTGTTCCACGTCGAGAAGCGAAGCCTCTCCTTCTCGTAGAACTCTGGGTTGTGCAGTGACGCCAGGTGTTTGAGTGCGGCCAACATGGCCGGCGGCATGCCTATCCGGTCGACGGCCAACATCGCCTCAGATCGCGCATAGATCTTGGGTGGTGGCTTTGGCCCAGCAGACCCGTTCGTCGGTCGGCGGTACGTCGAGGCATCGGGCCCAGTCGCGAGATCCCCGAGCGCAGCAGCCAGCTCGATTGCGGACTGGGCCGGCAGGGGACGGAGTGTTGACAGGAACGTCCACTGGTCTTCGAAAGGCTCGAGGGTGGCCGGGTCGATAAACACGGTGGTTCCGAGTTTGCGGCATTCGCCGTGGAGGGGAAGGGCGATCAAATTCCCGAATGATCCCTTCGGCATGAAGTCCTGCGCGGGGAACAACCGGTCGTAGCTGACAAGGTCGAGCTCAGCTCGCATCGTCATTGCCTCGCGGAGGAGGTGCACGCCGATGCGTCGGGCGGATGCAGCCGGAACGTTGTCGTCAAAGAAGATCCAAACGTGGCCGCCGTCGCCAGATCGTGAACGTTCCAATGCTGCGGGCACTCCACTGGCATGCGCAGCGTCGAGATACGCGAGCGAATCGAGAACCCAACCCGCGTCATCGAAGTCGCAAGCCAACACTCGGCAGTAATCGCCACGTTGAAGTGGGTACAGGCCGGCATGGATCTCGCCGCCAAGATGCCTCTCGATGACGTCGTCGGTGTACGGCAGGTATTCCCGATCTGGCCGGCGGGTATTGGCCCATCCGCCCCTCACCGCTGGGCCCCAGCCCGACTTGCCGGTCCGCTGGTTCTCCCACCGAAGAGCGTAGACATCCTCGCGCCCGGCGAAGAGAGACCTGAAGAGGGCGATCTTCTCCTCCGCCGACGAATGACGGTCGACCGAGGAGGGCGGCGAAGCAATCGATTCTGAATTTGTGAACAGGGTCGCTTTCCAGGGGGTGGTCGCCTCTCGACGGGCGGGATCATCGAGGCCGAGTAGCCCCCTCAGTCGAGCGTTCTCCGCCCGAAGCGCTTGGATCTCTGCTTCCAACCGGGCCGCCTGGTCATCTCCAGCGCTGTCATCGGGTTGGTGGACCACTGTCGAATCAGCGGAGCTCGTTGGCGAGCGTTGCGAAGCCGGGGATGCTGGCTGCCGCGAGGCGACGGAGAACTTCGGCCCGGGTCAGCGGCACTCGCAGGGCGCCACCCATTGCATCGATCACCCCGACCACGTCCCGAGGGTACCTCCGGAGAAGGTCGGTGAGGAACGTATCGGGGTTCCGGCGACGCGCCGGCGAGATATCTGCCGCGGGGTAACCGACCTTGTCTGCGGACAGCATCACTGTTGCCTTCCCGGCAACGGCAGCAGCGCTGTGGATATGGTCATCTGGGTCTGGTCCCGTCCGAGTCGCCACCAGCGGAAGATATTCCTGGGGTGCAACCCGGCCAGTGGGGAAGGCGGTGCGGATGCATTCGCAGAAATAGCGGGAGCGTTCCACGCTGAGGGCCCTTGTATTCCACAAGGACCCGCTCGACCTCACTGAGTAGGTGATCCGACCACAGCAAGTCGTACATTCCCAACTCGGCAAGGCGCAGCACCAGATCAGCGAGCGAGATCGGGTACAAGGTCGCGGTGTCCACGAAAACGCGCTCAAGCCGGGGCATGACGCGCCTGGGCGATCAGTAGTCCGCCCCTCCGTCGACCAGCGTGTTCACGGCGTCAGAGATGTGCGTCAGTCGCTTGTTGCGGCTCTCTCCAAATTCGAGCACATCAGCGACTCGAAGACGCCGGTGACGGCTGCCAGGGAGTCGCCGACCAGGGAGCTTGCCTGTGTCGATGAGCCGATCGACGAATTGACGTGAGATTCCGAGCAACTCGCCGGCCTCTGCGGGTGAGATTTCCGCGTCGCCACGTAACAGCACCACTTCGTCTCCGGTTGCGAGTTCCGCTACCGCTGAAGCCAGAAATCTTGACAGTTCCCTGGATGACAGTCGCTCACCGTCAGGCTGCTCTACGATCACCTCGGCTCCCGCTTCGAGGGCGCGGCGCAGTTGGTCTCGTTGAGCTTTTGGCACTCGGAATGATGCTGATGGGACAAACACGGTCTTGGCCATGGGTTAGAACCTCGCGGAAGAGAGGATAGCACGAAGTGTCCTAACTGCAACCTACCTCCCAGAGATGACGCCCTTGGTTGAGAACCACCGTGAGAACAAAAGCTCGGGAAACGGTGGAAACCGGTGGCACCCGGTGGCCACAGCAGGCCACCACGTCGTCTGCATCTAACCAGTCTGCCGGGCAATTCCGGCCCGTTCTGGCCACTCCCGGCATCTCCTGTCCAAGGCCACGCCCGATCTACGGATCAGAAGGTTGGGGGTTCGAATCCCTCCGAGCGCGCCACATGGCCTGAACCCCGTTTGGCGGTCCAGGCTTATGAGAGTTTGGTCGTGAGCTACCAGGAGGTAGTCCATGCCCAAGCGATATGGGAGAGAGTTCCGGCGGGCGATCTGTGCGCTAGCCGCCTTAGCGGCCGCCGGTTCGGCCTCGAGGTGCGGCGTCTTGGGCAACCTCGACGCTCTTTGTTTCCCGGCCTTTAGGCCGGCTTCGATTTTCGCCTGGCGCTTCCACAGATGGAGGGTCCCAGGTGAGACACCGGATTCCCCTTGAGATTCAGCTACTCAGAACGATCGCACGAACGCCATGCTTAGTTGGGCGGGCGAATGGCAACGGTCTGTGGGCCAGCGTTACATGAGCTCGTCAGCAGTCGCTGCCAAACCGAGAAGGATCCGCGGGGACTATCGAAACAAGCTCGAAGGCAAATCAGCGGATCTCGCAACTGGAGCGCCGAGAGATTGACGGCCATAGTCAGTGCAACGGTTCGGCAGCCCAGTCAGGCCATCATGAAAAGCGAGACGACGAAGTTCCTCTTCCAGCGAGCCTCTCTCGGTAAGTGCTTGTGTCAAGGACGTCGATTGGCTGACGATGCGGGCAAACAGCCATCGCATCCGCATAATCAATAAGGAAAAGAGAGCCAGAGAGATAATGGCCAATACGGCGGTGTCATCCCAAGAACCAAGGAGGGCGGCACAGAGAAGAATGACAGGACTGATGAAGCCCGCTAGTGCAACGATAGGCAGCCGACGCCCGTTGTCGGACTCCTGGACGCAAGGTCCTGAATTCGATTTCACATTGATCCTGCCCCTCCGTCTCAGTGGGGTGGGCATGGTTGGGGGAACTGACCCTGAGGGCGCCTGCCCTCTGACGCCAGGTCCGAAGCGGGGTCGAGCACTGGCCTGCGACCTCTTGATTCCGCCAGTCGTTCTACTTCAGTGATCGGGTGGTGACCACCGTGGCCGACGCATAGGCGACACCGCGTTCGCCATGAAAAGTCCCGTAGCATTGACACCGTGCCTTCCGACTCGATGCCAGCAGCCGTCTACGTTGGCGACGGCAGGATCGCGGTTGAGGAGGTCCCCTGCCCAGTGCCGGGACCCGGCGAGGTGCTCGTCGAGATTGCCGAGTGCGGGATTTGCGGATCCGATCTGCACATGGTCCTGGAGCGTTACGCCAAACCGGGCGCCATTCTCGGCCACGAGTGGTCGGGCGTTGTGGCCTCTGCGCCTAGCGGCTCCGGCTGGTCTCCCGGTGATCGGGTGGTGGGGAATCCGACTCCGGGGTGTGGCGTGTGCCGGCCCTGCCGACGGGGCCGTCCTTCGGTGTGTCTCACGCGTGCTTCGGTGGCCTACCTGGGTTACCGGGGTGCGTTCTGCCGCTACAAGACCGTGTCGGCCGACGGCCTGATTCGGATTCCGGATTCTCTCCCGACCAGGGTGGCCGCTCTGGCCGAACCGATGGCCATAGCCCTACACGCACTTCGGGTGGGTGGTGTCGGTCCTGATGATCGAGTGCTCGTCACCGGGACGGGCCCGGTAGGTCTGCTGATTATCGCTGTTTTACGCGCACAGGGGATCTCCGACATCACCGCGAGTGAGCCTTCACCTGTCCGGCGCCAAGGGGCACTCGACGTCGGAGCCACCCGGGTGGTTACACCGGACGCGCTGGTTGAGCCACCCATGGGTGCACCGGTGGCGGAGCCCTACTCAGTGATCTTCGAATGCTCGGGACATGCCAGCGCCGTGGAGGCCGCCCTCGGCCAACTCGACTATGCGGGCACCCTGGTGATTGTCGGTACCGGGTTCGAACCTCCCCGATTCAACCAGAACCGCTTGATCATCTTTGAACTCGAGATCGTCGGGGCCTATAATTACGATGAAGACGGTTTCCGGTCGGCGGTCGACTTGCTGAATAGCGGGAAGTTGCCGCTTGAGTCATTGATCGAATCCGATGATATTCCGCTCAGTGAGGTGATGGACTCGATGGAACGGCTTTCCCGAGGTGAGATCGCCAGCAAGGTGATGGTCCGACCGAGCATGTCGTTATGAGCAGCACCTCATTTGCCCCCCGGATCAACCACGTGGCGATCAGCGTAGATGCAGATGTCCTCAACGATGAGGGGCGGGCTGCGCTCCTCGACTTCTACTCCGAGGTATTCGGATGGACCGAGGGAGACAACAGCACCGAGAAGGGGAATCCCCTTATCCTTGTCACCGGGGAATGGCGTCAGTTCGTCTATCTGCTCCCGGCAAAGGACGATTTCATGGTCACTCCGGACATGGACCACTTCGGAATGGATGTGTCGTCCAAAGATGAGTTGATGGAAATCCTGGAAAGGGTAAAGGTGTACCAAGGCAAGGACGACCGCGTCCACATCACGGACGTAGGAACCATGGTCACCCACCACAACGACAGCGAACATACTCTCACCAACGTGTACATTGAGTTCTTGATCCCGCTGTGGATCGAGCTCCAGCACATCGAGCGCCGTTCCGAGGACTAAATTTCCGCTCCGCCGATGGGAGCGTTGACAGCAAGCGAAGTTTCGACACGACAGTGTTGATCGAAAGGGTGTTTCCACTTCAAGCGCTGGGTCGCACTTTCAAATTGTGAGGTCGTAGAGCTCAACGTCGAGCCCCTTGATGCGGGTATGTTCGACCAGTTCGAATCCAAGCTTGTCGAGAACATTCCGCGAGGCGTGGTTGTGAGTATCGATAAACGCAAATAGCTGGCCATGCCACGTCTCACGTGCCAGTGCAAGAATGGCTCGTCCGGCCTCCGTGGCAAATCCATGACCACGGGACTCGGCGACGAGTCTGTAGCCGAACTCAAGCTGCTGCTCTCCCAGGAACTCGAAATAGTCAACGCCGGAGTACCCGATGATGACGCCTGTTGCCGTCTCAACGATGGCCTGTTGCAGAACGGAATCTCCGCCGTTAGGGCGAGCATGCGATCAAAGCGAAGGTGCGCAGCGTTTTTGCCAAGCGGGCCAGATGATCTCGAAAATGCCATAAAGGTCGAGTCTGAGAACAGATCGAGAAATCGACTTCGGTCCGGTTCGGTGACCGGACGTATCGCAAGCCTCGCCGTTCTCATATCCATGGGATCCAGTCACCTTTTCCTGGGTTGGCTCCACACCAAGAACAACGTTTCGAAAATATATCGGCGGCCTTTCGGACATGTCCATGTCCCACGCCGAATTCGGACAGGCCACGTGGTCGGTCAACGGCTGGGCGACGCAGGATGGCTGACCGCTCGTGTCCAAGCCATCGTCACAAGGCAGAACGGCCTACGGGACCGGCTCGACTGCCATGAGGTGTGTTGCGAGGACCTTTGGCCCTGTCTGAATCCCATTCGCTCTGATTGGCTCGTAACATGCGGATCGGCGGTCCAGAGCGCAATCGGCCGGACATCCCACCCATTCACCGAAATCTGGTGCTCGCGGTGCTCTGCGTCTCACTGTTGATCGTCTCGCTCGACGACACCATCCTGAATATCGCCCTACCCGCACTCGTCAGAGACTTGAAGGCAACGGAGTCACAGCTCCAGTGGATCGTCGATGTCTAGGCCTGCGTGTTCGCGGGTCTCTTGCTGGTCGCCGGCGGGGTGGGTGACCGAGTAGGGCGGAAGAAGGTCCTTTCTATCGGGCTGATCGTCTTCGCCGCAGGTTCCGCCGCCTCGGCCTTTTCAACCTCCGTCACCGCCCTGATCGCAGCGCGGTCGGTGATGGGTCTCGGGGCCGCATGCATCATGCCGGCGACATTGTCGATCATCACGGATGTGTTCAGAGGTTCTGAGGAACAGGCCCGGGCGATCGGAATCTGGTCGGGCACCACTGGCCTGGGCATCGCCATCGGCCCCATCGCTGGTGGCTGGTTGCTTGCCCACTTTTGGTGGGGATCGGTCTTCCTTATCAACGTCCCCGTAGCGATCCTTGGGATGCTGGCAGCGTTCCGCTGGGTTCCCGAGTCCCGTGATCCGGCCCGCCGCCCGATCGATTCATTCGGTGCGGTGCTCTCAACGACCGGACTGGCCATGCTTCTCTGGTCGATAATCGAGGCTCCGTTGCGAGGGTGGGGTTCCACGCTCGTCCTGGGGGTCGGGGCAGGCGCACTGGCGATTCTGGGCTTGTTCGTGGCCTGGGAACGCCGCAGCCCGCACCCGATGCTCCTGCTACCGGTGTTTGGGGACCGGCGTTTTTCCGTAGCCATGTCGGCGGTCGCCTTGGCGGTGTTCGCCCTGATGGGTGCGCTCTTCGTGCTGACCCAGTTTCTCCAGTTCTCGCTCGGCTACTCGGCCCTGTCTACCGGCGTCCGCATACTGCCCATTGCCGCGGTGCTCGGTGCTTCGGCTCTCGTCTCGACCCGCCTGGATCGATGGCTCGGCACGAAGGTGGTTGTGGCGGCAGGCCTGGTACTTGTGGCGGGAGGCCTCTGGCAGCTCACCACCATGACCACGGCCAGCGGTTTTGGTGATGCCTTGATAGGCATGATCCTCCTGGGCGCCGGCGCCGGGCTCATCATCGTTCCGGCCACGGCCTCGGTCATGGGGGCACTGCCCCGCCAACGAGCGGGGGTGGGATCGGCCACCAACAGCACGGCACTGCAGATCGGCGGTGCGCTCGGCGTGGCGGTCATAGGGTCCGTGCTCTCATCCCGCTATCAGAGCGGGATGACGGCGGTTCTGCACGGCCGGCCGGTCCCGGCTGCGGCAGCACACGCCATTCTTGGCTCAATCGGAGGAGCGCTCGTCGTAGCGCACGTGGCCGGCGGAGAACTGGGTCACGAACTTGCGGCGGCGGCCCGGCTCTCATTCGTCGACGGAATGGACCGGGCGTTGCTGGTCGGTGCAGTCGTCGTGGCGCTGAGCGCCGTTCTGGTCCTGATCGCTCTGCCATCCCGAGCCCGAGGGTTGCCCTGGGGACGTGGGGACCCTGCCCCCAGCTCGATCCCGTCACCTGAAGCCACGAGCCGCCAACCGGCGGGGCTTTCGGATCAGACCGATGCGGACTTGTTTGGAGCTGGAGTGCATGGTCTCAACGAGAGTGCGCTGCTGTTCGCCGAGAAAGGGCCGAGCCTGCCAGCAGGAGCATCTGGAGTGCTCAATGCCGTCGATGTTCGATACACCGGTACCTCGTCCGAAGGACCATGAGCGTAGGCAGGCCCTGGAGTGGCCCAGAGAAATGGCGTGCAGGATCACCTCAAGGGGCTTCTCGAAAGTGGGGGACGTCATTTGCTCCTCGCTCACGGTGGGACGTCTGGCCCTTTGCACGGGCGAGGCGACCACGTAGCCTCGTGAGATGGATATCGGCGACGAAGCGGTGATGGATCGTCACGGCTTCGACCTCCTGCTCGACCTCCTGCGCCGACGGGGTCTTCGGACCATTGGGCCGGTCGTGCGCGATGGGGCCATCATGCACGGCGAGGTCTCGTCAAGCGCCGACCTACCCGAGGGCTGGCACGACCACACGTCGCCGGGGAACTACCGGCTCACCAACGACGAAGGTCCCGAGCTGTTCGGCTGGGCCGTAGGACCCGAATCTTGGAAGTCCGAATTCTTCCTCCCCACAGAGACGGTGTGGCGGGCCACCGTCGACAACGGTAAGGTGACCTTGTCCGATGTGAAGGACCAGCCGAGTCCCGTGGCAATTGTCGGGGCGCGGCCCTGCGAGATTGCGGCACTCGGTGTTCTCGACCGGGTGCTCCGCAACGGAGCGGTGCCCGACGATCGCTATGTGGCACGTCGAGACGGCGCGTTCGTCGTAGTGGTCGAGTGCGGTTCCCCTTCGGGCACCTGCTTCTGCACCTCCATGGGGACCGGGCCGGCCGCCAGCACCGGCTACGACTTGGCCCTCACCGAGTTAACGAGTCCGGGGGAACTCGAGCACGAGTTCTACGTGCGGATTGGCTCGCTCGCGGGCGCGGAGGTAATGGCTCTCGTGCCCAACCGTCCCGCCGATGACGTCCTGCGCTCCCGCCGTCAGGCGGTTGTCGACCGCGCCACCGAAAGGATGGGTCGCACTCTCGACACGGATGGCCTACCCGGGCTCCTGGCCCGAAACCTCGAACACCCGCGGTGGGCCGACGTGGCCGAACGCTGTTTGTCCTGCGGCAATTGCACCCTGGTGTGCCCGACCTGCTTCTGTAGTGACGTCAAGGACACCACAGATGTCAACGGCACGGTTGAGCGTCGGCGGCACTGGGCCTCGTGTTTCGACCTCGATCATTCCTACCTGCATGGTGGAGCGGTCCGGCCCACAACATCGTCGCGCTATCGACAGTGGATGACCCACAAGCTCTCCACATGGTGGAACCAGTTCGACGAGTCCGGCTGTGTCGGCTGTGGACGCTGCGTCGCGTGGTGCCCCGTCGGTATCGACATCACCGAGGAGGCTGCCGCCATTCGGGCGACTGATGGTGCCTCACTCATAGATACGATTGCCCAAGCGAGGAACGAATCGTGAGTGAAGCAGATGGGGCCATAACCCGAGCGATGACCGGGCACGCTTTCCTCGCTGGCGCTTCTCCCCGCACCATTGAGCTGTTTTCGGAGGGGGCGAGGCTCGAAGAGTTCGAGACGGGTACGTTGCTTCTTCGAGAGGGCGAGCGCGCTGACACCCTCTATCTCCTCACCGAGGGGCGGGTGGCCATTGAGATCCATTCGCCATCACAAGGACCTTTGACGATCGATATCGTCAATCCGGGTCACGTCGTCGGGCTCAGCTGGGCGGCCCCTCCTTTCCGTTGGCAGTTTGACGCTCGGGCACTTGAACCTGTCAAAGCCGTCGCTCTCGATGCACCGCGTCTGGCCGAAAAATTGGCACTCCACCCTGAAGCGGCGGCCGAATTGCACCAGCGACTCAGCGCAGTCATGTTGTCGCGGCTACAGGCCACGCGAATCCGACTCCTCGACCTCTATGCAAATGCCAGCCGTCACTGAGCGCGCCGCCGGACTCCTGGCCGGGTATGGCCCACTCACTCCGTTGCCGTATCGGATCGTGGATCGGAGAGTTGAGCTCAAGGACGTCGTCACCTTGTCGGTGGCCCCGTCGTCGGCGCCGTCCGTCGAACCCCGACCCTTCCGCCACGGGCAATTCAACATGCTCACGGCCTTCGGGGTAGGTGAGGCGGCCATATCCGTCTCGAGTGCGCCTGGCGCGGATGGACCTCTCGAGCACACGATTCGCGACGTGGGCGCCGTCACACATGCCCTCTGTGCCGCTCCTGTAGGGTCGACGATAGGAGTTCGTGGTCCCTTTGGACACGATTGGGACCTGGCCTCCGTCGATGACAGGATGGACGTCGTCGTGGTGGCCGGTGGGATCGGTCTGGCCCCGCTCCGTGGAGCTGTGCGGGACCTGGCAGGGCAATGTCAACTGCGGGCTGGGCGGACTTTCGTGCTCGTTGGGGCTCGTTCGCCGGATCAGATCCTGTTCCCCGAAGACCTCGAGGAGTGGCGCGCCGCGGGAATCTACGTTGACGTGACGGTCGATATCGGCGCGCCTGGTTGGGTCGGCTCGGTCGGCGTCGTCACCGTGGTGCTCCCTCGGGCGCCCTTCGAGCCCGCCAACACCGTGGCGTTGCTCTGCGGGCCCGAGATCATGATGCGCTTCGCGGCCCGACAGCTCGTTGACCAGGGGGTCGACCCGGGACGCATCCATGTGTCACTCGAACGAAACATGCAATGTGGGGTGGGACTCTGCGGCCATTGTCAGCTAGGCCCTCTCCTCATCTGTCGGGATGGCCCGGTTGTGACCTATGGAGGCGTGGCCGACAAGCTGTTCATGGAGCGGAACCGGTGACCGAGGGGGAATCCGGTACACCGGAGACCCGTCCGACGTTGGCCGTGTGGAAGTTCGCGTCCTGTGACGGGTGCCAGCTCAGTTTGCTCGACTGCGAAGACGAACTACTTGCCCTCACAGGTATCGTGCGTATAGCCCATTTCACCGAGATGTCGCGGGCGACCGTTGACGGACCCTACGACGTCTCATTGGTCGAGGGTTCGATCACGACGCCCGACGATGCGGTGCGGATTCGCGAGATCCGGGCCAGCTCCCGTCGGCTCATCACCATTGGGGCATGTGCAGCGGCCGGGGGTATTCAGGCCTTGCGAAACTTCGCAGCCGAGGGTGCATTCGTGGGTGCCGTCTATGCCCACCCCGAGTACATCTCTTCACTGTCGACGTCGACGCCCATCTCGGCACACGTCGCCGTGGACCTCGAGATCCAGGGCTGCCCTATTGACCGCCACCAGCTGTTGGAGGTGATTACGGCAGAGCTTGCCGGGCGTAAACCGTTCCTTCCTACGCACACCGTCTGTCAAGAGTGCAAAGGTCGCAACACCGTGTGCCTCCTAGTGGCTCACGGTACGGCCTGCATGGGACCGGTCACCAGTGCCGGTTGCGGCGCCCTGTGTCCGGCCGTCGGCCGGGGCTGCTTCGGTTGCTTCGGTCCGTCAGAGGGGGCGAACACTGCCGCACTGGCGCGGCGCCTGCGCGAGAGCGGCCTGGAGCCCGTGGACGTTTCGCGCCTCTTCGCCACCTTCTACTCAGGCAATTCCGTGTTCGCCGAGCAATCACACACCCTGGCCGACCGCGTTGAGCTCCGTGCGGACGCAGAGACCGAGGTGCATTCATGACCCACGGGTCGAGTGTCCACCGGACCGTGTCGATCGAAGGACTTTCACGCGTAGAGGGCGAAGGCTCGCTCCACGTTGAGGTTCGCGATGGCGTTGTCGAGCAGGTCGCGCTCAATATCTTCGAGCCGCCGCGCTTCTTCGAAGCGTTCCTGCGGGGACGCGGCGCCTTGGAGGCACCTGATATAACCGCCCGCATCTGCGGCATCTGCCCGGTCGCCTACCAGATGAGCGCATGCGCCGCGGTTGAAGACGCTGCCGGAGTGACGGTGAGCCCTGCAGTCACCGATATGCGTCGACTCCTCTACTGCGGGGAGTGGATCCAGAGTCACGCCCTGCACATCTATCTGCTTCACGCTCCAGATTTCCTGGGCTGCGCTGACGCGGTGGAACTGGCAGAACTGGATCGCGCTGCCGTCGAACGCGGTCTGGCGATCAAGAAGATCGGCAATCTCCTCATGGCCACCGTGGGCGGCCGCGCCATTCATCCCGTCAATGTGCGGGTGGGGGGCTTCTACTCCGCTCCCGCACCCCCCGAGATTGCGGCATTGGCCGATCCGTTGCGACGCGCCCGTGATCTGGCGCTCGAGACAGTGTCATGGGTGGCGGGGTTCGATTTCCCCGACATGGCGGGGGACTACCACTTCGTCTCGCTGCGCTCTCCGCGCCACTACCCGATCGAATCAGGCCGCATCGCCTCCAGCGATGGGCTCGATCTGTCACCGTCTGCCTTCAATCAAATGGTGGTCGAGGAACATGTGGCTCGATCCACGGCGCTCCATGCTCGGTTGGCCGGGCAGCGCGACTACCTCACGGGCCCGCTCGCCCGCTATGCGCTCAACTCATCCATCCTTCCCCAAGTGGCTCGCGAGGCCGCAACGGCGGCGGGGTTGGGACCGGTTGTCACCAATCCGTTTCAGAGCATTGTCGTCCGGGCCGTGGAGCTCGTCTTCGCGTGCGATGAGGCTCTCCGATTGGTGGAGTCCTATGAAGCCCCGAACCCGCCGGCCACCGACGTCCCGCTCCGGGCCGGCGTCGGCTTCGGGGTCTCAGAGGCGCCACGCGGCTTACTCCTGCACGCCTATACGCTCGACGCTGCCGGCGACATCACGACCGCCCGCATCGTGCCGCCGACTTCGCAGAATCAGATCACGATTGAGGCCGACCTGCGACGAGTGGTGCAGGGCGCACTGGATCTGTCCGATGCCGATCTGGGTTTGCGTTGCGAGCAGGCGGTCCGCAACCACGACCCGTGTATTTCCTGCGCGGCACATTTTCTCGACATTATGGTTGTCCGGGCGTGACTGACACGGTGATTGGGGATCCTGTGTCAAAGGCATCCCGTAGCGAAGACCTCCCGCGCGTGGTGGTGGCCGCAATGGGAAGCGAATACCGCCGCGACGATGGTGCCGGGCTGGCGGCAATGGCCATGGTGGCTGAGCAATGTCCGGACGTCCTTGTGGGGGGTCCTCTGTGTGACCCGCTCGACGTGCTCGGAATGTGGGATGGGGCCGACCTGGCTGTGATTATTGATGCCGTGTCCTCTGGAGCCCCTCCAGGGACGGTCCACCTGGTGGAGTTGGACCCAGCTCTCTCGAGGCCGCCGGACGACGACCAGCGCTCCGTCGGTCCGAACAGCACCCACGGTATCGGGCTGGTCGGCGTCTACCGTCTGGCCCGGGCAATCGGGCGTGCCCCCGCAAAGGTGGTGGTCGTCGGTATCGAGGGCCTGGATTTCGGGCAAGGGGTCGGGCTGAATGCTGCGGTGCAGGAAGGGGTCACCCATGCGACGCGTCACGTCGTGGAGCTGATCGGGGAGGTAGGCCGATGTGCCTGAGCAGGCTCCATCGGGTGCGGTCGGTGACTGGACCGGGCAGGGTGACGGTGGAGGATATGAACGGGCGACGGCACGAAGTGTCGCTGTTGGCTCTCGAGCCGAGAGAGCCCGACCCCGTGCCGGGGGATTGGCTGGTGGTGCATAGCGGATACGCCATCGACCGGGCGGAGGTTGCAGAGGCAGCGATGATCCTGGCCGAGCTCGGACGAGGCGGAGCATCCACGCTCCCTTCGGTGGGCCGGCTTCCGTGACGATCGTGCTGCGATGAGTCAGCCGCCGCTGGGCCCTTTGCTCTTTGCGCGTTACGCCTACCCGCCCAACGAGCTCGGATACTGCGGGCCTCCGGACTCGGCTTCCCTGCTTGAAGCGTCGGAAGACTTCGATGTGGCACGGCTGTGCCAGCTGGCTACCGGGTTCTCCGGCGCATGGCCTTATCTCGAGCTCATCGCCGATCGCAACGGGATCACCGATCCGCTGGACGCCCGAGTGGTCGAGGCCTATTGGGTCGGCAACGCTTTGCTCGAGCACGTCCCGGTTTCGGCTTTGGTGTCTTCGCTGCGAGACCGTTTTGGGGGAAGTGCTGGTCACAGCTTCGGGCCCATGGCTTCGACCGTCCCGCTGGGAGGAGTGTGTCACCACAGCCTGCACGTCTTCGCCGTCTATCCATGGCTGGGATTATTGCGCTCGGGGATGGACGGCCCCCCGCTCACGGTGCTCGACCGGTGCCGGATCCGGTGGGGCCGCGTCGAATCGGTGTCGGGCGACCAGGTGACAGTACGGAACCGGGTCCTGGTCTTCGAGAAGTCACAGCTCGTGCTTGGACCTGAGCGGTCGGAGGTGGCCCGCCGCAGCATCGATGGCATCGGTCTTGCCCCCGATGTAGAAGTGAATGACATCGTCTCGCTCCATTGGGACTGGGTGTGCGATCGGCTTTCACCAGAAGGGTTGGCCTCTTTGAAGGGGTGTACGGCGGTCAACCTGGCTGCCGTCAATGCCCTTCCGGTGTCGGGGATGGCCGGCGAGGGCGAATCTTGAACCACGGGTGACCTTTGGCCCTACTCGGGCCCCCGATTGCGTCGCAACCTTTCAAGGGAGCAGCCACTCGAAAGGAGGCGAGGCCAACGATGAAGACCGTGTTCATCAACCCGGAGCGGTGCATTGGTTGTCTCCAGTGCGAGTTGGCATGTGCCGTCGAGCATTCTGAGAGCCAGGACGAGAAGTGTGCCTTCCTGGAGACGCCCGTACCTCGCAAACGCGTCCATGTCCAGGCGGGACCCCTTCCCACCTTCGCGTTTCCCAACCGATGCCGGCACTGTGACCCCGCCCCCTGTCTACAGGTGTGCCCTACGGGCGCCATTTCTCGAGATGAGGAGCATGGCCTCATCCTGATCGATGCGAAGAAATGCATCGGGTGCGCCATGTGCGCGGTGGTCTGCCCCTTCGATGTGGTGACCTTCCACCCACTGGCCGAGGGTCCGACTCCGCAAGTAAGCGTGGCCGTCAAGTGTGACGGGTGTATTGAACGGGTAAGCCGCGGCGATACTCCCGCATGTGTGGAGGTGTGCAAGGTTGACGCACTTGTCTTCGGGGAATTGAATGAGCTCGTCGCCGCTGGCCGTGTGCGTGAAGCAGGAGCGGTGCTCGCTGCAGCGGGGTCCACCCCCACGGTGACGCCGAATGGCGACCCCCTCGCCCTCTGGCACGCATGGGGCTTGGCCGAAATGACCGCAGCACGGGCCGCATCCGCCCGTGTCCCGCTCGCTCACGGTACGCCAAATGGTCGTGCCGGAGCCGCCCCCGCCACAAGAGTCGAGAACGAAGGAGGACCACAATGAGTGGAACCAGTACAAACGGCCGCTCCAAGAGTCTGTCCATCAACAGGGACGCCCAAGTCATGATCGACCAGGCCAGGGCGGAGGGCATCGCCACCGTCTGGGACCGCTTGGCCGACCAGCAGCCACAGTGCGGGTACTGCGCGCTCGGGTTGAGTTGCCGCAATTGTGCAATGGGTCCGTGCCGGATTGACCCGTTCGGAGAAGGCCCCCAAAGAGGCGTGTGCGGAGCGGACGCCGATGTCATCGTCGCCCGCAATCTGGGTCGGACGATCGCCGCGGGGTCGTCGTCGCACTCGGACCACGGGCGGGACATTCTTGAAGCATTCGATCATTTGGCGCGCGGGGAGACCACCGGGTATCGCATCGTCGATGAGGAGAAGTTGCGCCGAATCGCCGGCGAAGTTGGGGTGACGACCGACGGCCGTACGGTGGAGGAAGTTGCCATTGATCTCGCAGACGTGCTCCAAGAGGACTATGGCACGCGCCGCGGATCACTCTCGTTCACCGCGCGTGCACCCGGTGCTCGCCGTGCCAAATGGGAGGCGGCAGGGATTACGCCGCGGGGGGTTGACCGGGAGAACGTCGAGATGTTGCACCGTACGCACATGGGGGTCGACAACGACTACGTGAACACCCTGTTGCACGCGCTCCGGACGGGGTTGTCTGACGGCTGGGGCGGATCAATGATCGCCACCGAACTGTCCGACGTGATGTTCGGCACCCCGACCCCGGTGATGTCGGAGGTCAACCTGGGTGTCTTGAAGACGGATCAGGTCAATATCGCCATGCACGGGCACAATCCTCTGCTCTCAGATGTGATCTGCGCAGCCGCCCAAGACCCCGATCTCGTTGAGCTTGCCCAGTCGGTCGGTGCCAAGGGCATCAATGTCGTCGGACTGTGTTGCACGGGTAACGAGATGCTCATGCGTCGCGGCGTCCCAATAGCTGGCAACCATCTGATGCAGGAATTGGTGCTTATCACCGGAGCGCTTGAGGCGATGGTGGTCGATTATCAGTGCATCATGCCTTCGATCGTCGACGTGGCGAAGTGCTACCACACCAAGATCATCTCCACCTCCGACAAGGCCAAGTTCACCGGTGCGACGCATATATCGTTCGACCCCGAGCATGGCGCCGAGGTCGCCGAGCGGATCGTGCGTACCGCGATCGAGGCCTATCCCGATCGAAACCACGGGCGTGTGCGTATTCCGGGCCAACCGGTGAAGATGATGGGTGGATTCTCGGTCGAGGCCATCCTGGGCGCCCTTGGCGGTACTCCCAAGCCGTTGGTCGACGCCATTGCCGCCGGTTCGATTAGAGGCGCGGTAGCCGTGGTCGGTTGCAACAACCCCAAGCTTCCGCAAGACCTTGAGCACATCGAGCTCACCCGACGTCTCATTGAGAATGACATTCTGGTCCTTGTGACCGGCTGCGCCGCTGTCGCGAATGGCAAATCAGGCCACATGGTGCCCGAAGCATCCGCCATGGCCGGGCCGGGGCTGCGCGCCGTCTGCGAAGCTCTCGGCATCCCGCCGGTCCTTCACATGGGCAGCTGTGTCGACAACAGTCGGATCATGGTGCTGGTGGCGGCGCTGGCCGACTACCTCGGCGTCGACATCGACCAGTTGCCCGTGGCCGGTGCGGCGCCCGAGTGGTATTCGGAGAAGGCGGTGGCCATCGGGGCCTACGTAGTGGCCTCGGGAGTAACCACCGTGTTGGGTGTGCAGCCTCCGGTCTTCGGCAGCCCGCACGTTGTGGATCTGCTGGCCAACGGGCTCGAGGGGGTCGTCGGGGCGACGTTTGTTGTCGAGCCTGACCCGGCCAAGGCCGCCCTCTTCATCCGCCGGCACATCGAGACAAAGCGGAAAGGGCTGGGTCTTTCCTTCGTTGAACCCGACACGATGCGTATTGATGACAACGACTCGGCTCCAATGGTGTTGATTGGTGCCGCGGCGGAGGGGTGAGCATCCATGTGTGACACCTGCGGAGGCCATGACGGATCGACCTTGCCCATCCACGGGGCGAAAGCACACGACCACAGTGGCGGTATCCGTGTCGTCGTTGTCGGCAAGGGCGGAGTGGGCAAGTCGACGTTGAGCGCCGTCATGGCCCGCCAGATGGCCCGCGGCGGCTGGCGAGTGGTTGCAGTGGACGCCGACGAGCAGCGCAATCTGGCGGCGACTCTTGGCCTGGGGCCGGTCGAATCCATGTCCATCGTCCCCGTGTCGGAGAACGCCGAGTACGTCCGTGAGAAGACCGGTGCACGGCCGGGGGAGGGCGCAGGAGGGCTTCTCGTGCTCAACCCCGACACGACCGATCTGATCGAGAGATTGTCCGTGGAAGCGCCCGACGGTGTGCGGTTGATCGTCATGGGGGGCGTGCGTGAGGCAGGCCGCGGCTGCCTCTGTCCCGAGACCGCCCTGATCTCGAGCGCCATCGGCGGGATGCACCTCCACGACGAAGATGTGGTTGTCATGGACACGCATGCCGGTGTGGAGCATTTCGGACGCGCCTTGGCGCGTGGCTTTGACTCCGTCGTGGTGGTCGTCGAGCCGACGTTCAACTCGGTCCAGGTCGGCGTTGAGTCGGGAGTCCTCGCGCGCGAGTTGGGGATCAACGACATCCATCTGGTCGTCAACCGGGTGAGAGTGGAAAGCGACCTTGGGCGCGTGTTGGCCTATGTCGACCAGTTGGGCGCTCCCGCATTCGACTCTGTGACGTCGTTGCCCTACGACGAGATGGTGCTGTCGTGTGAACCCTCGGTGGGCGCACTTCTCGAAGGGTCTGCGATGGCGGACGCCGTCGGGATATTGTCCGCCAAAGTGGTGGGTGGCGCTACCCGAGTGCCAGGCTCGGTGAGCTGATGCGGGCCGTCGTCATCGGCACCGGGCCGGCTGGTATCACCGCCGCCGAGACTCTGCGTCGGCTCGATCCGGCCGGCACGGTCGTTGCTCTATCTGCCGAGCCCTTCGCTCCTTACTCTCCCCCGGCCATGGCAGACCACTATTTGACGGGCCGCGATGAAACTCTCTATTGGAAGGGCCGCGACGTTGCGACGCGGCTGGGAATCGATGAACGGCGCGACGCACAAGTCGTACAGATTGATACGGACAATCGTGAGGTTGTGCTCGTCGACGGGCAGCGGGTCGGATACGATGGCCTGGTTGTGGCATCGGGTAGCCGCCTCCACGCACCCTTGGAGGGAGCCGATCTTCCCGGGGTGCTGGACTTCAAGTCACTCCGCACGGCGGACGAACTGGTGGGCCGCGTGCGTCGGGGCGAGGCGACGACCGCTCTGATCGTCGGCAATGGATTCATCGGCGTCGAGCTCTCACTGCTCTTGGCCGATCTCGGCGTCGACGTGACGCTGATAGGCCGCCGAAAGTGGATCATGCCCAGGGTGCTCGATCCACTCACTTCGACGGTAGCCGAAGCCGCTCTGATCCGGCATGGCGTGTCGCTGCGGCTCGGCGTGCAAGCAGAAGCTTTCGTTGGAAGTCCGTCCGTGAGCGGCGTGCGTTTGGCGGATGGTGACGTCTTGAGCGCTGACCTGATCGTGGCGGCGACAGGAGTGAAGCCCCACACTGAGTTCATCGCCGGTTCGGGGATCGTTTCCGAATGGGGCATCCATGTCGACGACCATCTTCAAACCTCAGTTCCGGGAATCGTCGCGGCCGGCGATGTGGCCGAAGCGGCCGACTGGTTGACGGGCGAACGGTACGTGCATGCCATCTTCCCCAACGCGGTGACCCAGGCGCCGATTGCCGCGGCGAACCTCCTTGGAGGTACGGTCCGTTACGAAGGGGCCGAGGCCATGAACAGCCTTAAACATCTCGGGGTCCCAATTGTTGCTATGGGCACGATCGAAGAGCCCGACGAGGTATTGCGCTGGCAGCAGGGCGGCGATCTGCGCTCGGTCTACTTGCGTGATGGTTGCGTCATCGGCGCGCAGTTGGCCGGTGATATTCGGGCCGCCGGTGTCTACCGTGCGCTCATGATGCGCCGATCGCCAGTCGCTCGCTTCGGGCAAAGGTTGGTTGAGCCCGGGTTCGGAATGGCCGACATCGTGTCCGATGCCCTGCGGCTCGGCGAGCCCGCTCGTGTTCCTGCCTGAGCGCGGGACAGTTCCTGTATTGCCTGCTGAGTGGCAGCCTTCTTCACTCGCGTCAGGTTGCATCGGCTATCGGCGAAGGCCAAAGATCCTCGGGCTCCCTCCCGAGCGTTTCAGGGAGCAACCAGAAGAGTCCCACGATCAATGCGGCTGGGAGGAACGTCAACTTGGCAGCGATGGCAAACTGGTTTCCCGCGTCGGCCACGGTTCCAAATATCAAAAGTCCGACACCCGCGCCCAGGACTCCAGCGACGACCCACCATCCGGCAACGGACGCTCGCACAGACGTAGGGAAGAGCTCGGTCAAGAGCGCCCCCGCAGCGGGAGCGAGGATGGAACCCGCCATAACGCCACATATGTAGCCGGACAGAAGGGCAGCCCGTGATCCTTCATACGTGATGACGCTGAACAACGCCAAGGCGATCATGGCGACTGTCGCGGTCGACCGGCGGCCGATGTGGTCGGCCGACCAACGCCCGGCGAGGAGGCCAACCAGTCCGGACAAGCCGGCGCCCACGACCATGGCTGCCGTGACGTACCCCGACTGGTGCAGGACGTTTTGCGCGTACAGATAGACGAAACTGGTGGCGGGGCCGGTAATGACGGACACAGCGAAGGCCAGAATGCCGACGATGAGTATGCGGCGGCGGAACCTCGGGCCAACCGCTCCCAATACGGGCAGCGGACGTTCGGCCGAGACCTCGGAAATTCTGAATCGATCTGATTCTTCAATTCTCCTGCCGATGAACGGTACTGCGGCCAGTGGCAACACCGCGAGAGCGAAGATACCTCTGAAACCAAGGGAGTTGGAGGCCAAGCTGTGAATGAGAGCAATCAGGCCTGCCCCAACGCCATAGCCCGCTGCCGTCAGGGCGACTGCGGACGTTCGGTCACTCGATGCTGTCTGCTCGGCCGCCGCGACTTGTGCGAGAGCGTTCGTCGCACTCAAGAACGGTCGTCCGCAGGCAAAGATGACCACAAACCACCAGTACCCCGGGCTGGCTGCCGAGGCAACCGTTATGGTCAGCCCGAGCGACAATGTGGCAATGAGCATGATCCGCCGGCCGAACCGATCGGCCAGTCCGATCAGCGGCAAGCTTCCCAGTGAGGCCAGCCGGATAATGGCCAGGCCAACTCCGAGTTCCGTGCCCGAGAGACCTGCCTGATCGACGATTGTCGCCCCATGGGTCGCGCGCCCGAACTCACGGGCCACATCACCGAGTGCTGTGACGATGCCGAATTGGCCGAAGCCCGAGGCCAGAGCCGCCAGAGCGACCGCGATGACTGCACCGTCGGCCCACCGATGGAGGTGGAGGGTTCGCCCCACTGGGTGGAGCGGCTCGGATCCCGCAGCGGACATGCCCACAACAGTGACAGGCTCAGTCGTTCACGAACAACGACTTGGGCGTGTCATCAAATTATGGTGGGGGCGGCTCGTAGCTCTCGGGGCCGTTCGACCAACTCACGGACCCCCCGGCATCCTTCACCATGCGCTCGATCCCCGCCAGCGACAAGAACCCTGCTTCGTCCGGTGGATCGAGTTCATCGACCTGTATGGCGAAGTCCCGCCGACCCTCGGCCAACAACTCCTCGATTATCGGCATCACGCTGTTGCACGTCATGCCGTCAAGCACTCCAGCCATGCGTACGGTCACTGGTACCGTCTTAACATTCACCCAAAGCTCGAGAACCGGGTCCATCTTCCACGCGGTGTCGGGGTAGTCGACACTGCCGTGCTCTACGAGTGCCATTGTCACCACCGCCTTTCGCTTCCAGCATCCGTCGGACGCCTTTCGACCACTAGGGCCAGAAGTCCCTAGTGGCGCACATGACAAACGGAGGGGGGTGGCGTGCGGCCAGTGGTTCTGGACGACTGCTACGGAGTGACGGCTGCAGCCAGGCTCGACGTCATCGCCCGTCGAGGGGCACTCTCGGCGATCACCTTACCGTCTCGCATTTCAATTATTCGGTGGGCGCGGGCAGCGACCTCGGAGTCGTGGGTCACCATGACGATCGTCGTTCCTCGCCTGCTGAGTCGTTCGAGCAAATCCAAGAAGCGTTCCGTCGAGGCCGAGTCGAGGCTACCCGTAGGTTCGTCGGCCAGAAGGATCTTGGGGTCATTGGCCAGAGCTCGCGCGATCGCCACTCGTTGGCGCTCTCCTCCGGACAACTCGGTCGGGAGGCGATCTTCGCAGTCGCCAAGGTCTACCGCGACCAAGAGCTCACGAGCCCTCGTGTTTCGCTGGCGAGCCGACCGATGCGTTCCGAACATCGGGAGCACGACATTGGAGAGAGCGGTCAGCTGGGGGAGCAAGTTATGAAACTGAAATACGAGGCCGACTTCTTGGCGACGGTACCAGCTCAGATCGGCAATCTCGGCGAGATTCCTTCCACGGACGACCACTGACCCCGCAGTAGGAGTATCGATGGCTCCAAGGAGATGAAGGAGTGTCGATTTTCCACAACCGGAAGGCCCCGTGATGGCTACCATTTCCCCGCAATCGACAGTGAGGTTGACCCCGTCGAGCGCGGTGACATGTCCAGGATAGATCCGAGTCACTCCGGCGACCTCAACGTCGTGTTGGCGCACGATCGGGTCATTCATAGCTGAGTGCCTTAAGTGGTGAAAGTAGCGCGGCGCGGGTCGTAGGGTACAAGGCACCGAGGAGGGTCATGACAAGCGCGGTGAAGAGGGCTCTCCAAAATGCGCCTTCGGTGAAGTTTGGGTGGAGCACGCCCTTGAGCGCCGGTAGGTTCTCCAAGACGAACGCAACGGCGAAAGATAGCGCAACGCCAAGGCCTGCACCGAGTATGGCGAGAAGTAGGCTCTCGGCGAGCAAGAGGCTGACTGTGCGGCGCCGAGTCCATCCGACCGCGCGGAGGAGCCCGAATTCTCGGGTCCGCTCGAACAGCGACAAGAGCATGGTGTTACCTATGATGACCGCGCCGATGAGGATGGCCAGGACCGTACTTCCATTGACCGCCGCTTGGAGATAGACGAGGTTGCGGTCGGCCCGCCCGAATTGAGCGGCGGTTCGGATGGTGGTGAGCTGAGGCTGGGCGTAGTCGATGCGGGCTGCCACAGCGGTGATCGAGAAGCCTTTGGCTACCTTGACGAAGGCCAAGGTGACGATTCCCGGAACCCTGTTGTAACCCTGGATCGCTGGAAGCGGGAGCATCGCTCCCGCGTCGCCGAAGGCATTGCCGGTCGAATATATGCCCACGACCGTATTCCACGTCCCGTTGGCATTGAACCGGTCACCTACGCGCAACCCAAAGTTCGCCGCCGCCCGCCAACCGAGCATCACTTCATGTGAGGCAGTCGGCGCATACGGTCGACCGGCGACCATCTTCACACCGAACGCTGTGAGGTCGCCCGGATTGATTCCAATTTCTATGAATACTGGGTTGTCTGCGTTGAGGTCTTGCGTTTCGACCAGGACACCGACCACGTTGGCGACACCTGGTGTTTGCCGCAGGCGCGCGAGCTCTTCACGATCGATAGTGCTGGCCAAGGTGTCCGCGGCACCCTTTTGGGACACGGTGAAGTCTGCTTTTCCGACCGAAATGATTGCAGCGGCAGACTGTTCCAGTCCGCTACTTGTCACATCGAGCGTGACCACGGCCATCACGGCGATCGCCACTGCGAAGGCAAGCCCGATCGACCGTGCCCGCTTCGACCACAGATTGCGGAGGATGAGGTCAAAGAAGCTCATGCACTGTCCCCGTTGGATACGTACCGATACGGGACGTTTCGTTCAAGAGGTGGGCAGTAGTCGACCTCGGTGCTGGATCCATGGTGTAAGCAAAGCCCGGAACGCGCTCGCCGTACAGGGCCGAACGTCCCTGTGAAGCGTTCATGAACCTGGAACGAGAACGACGTTGGTCACCTTGAGTGCACGGTCGTCAGCGCCTTTGCCTGAGCCCGGACAGCTGGCGGTAAGGCTGTGGGCTCGACAGCGTTACCCGACTATTTGCTGCGGGTGCTCAGTCCTTCTTGTGTTCGTAGTGCTCGACGGTGGCGTCGGGTCCAGGGAAGAAGAGGGTGTCGTGGTCGCTGTCTTCCCAGCGCACAACGTACGGCGGTTCTCCGTCTGGACGACGCACTTCTACTACCTTGCAGTCGCGATTCGGCTCTCCGACCCGGTGACCGTGGATGACAATGCGATCTCCTACGCTCGCACGCATGATGGATCCCTTTCGACTCGTCAATCCCTTGGTCCCATCGTCGTGCTAGTCAGATGCCCCCACTAGGGCCGAAGGTCCCCGGTGACGTCGCCAAGTGAGACGTCGGAGTGGCGCACGTGGACGCACGGAGGAACTCCGCCGTCGCTCGATGGCACGGGTTGTCTCGCGAACGGCCGCCGGGTTAGTCGCCCGCCCGCTCCTGCGCCTCGACGACGACATCTCCGGCCCGTCGAAGCGAAGGATCGAAGACGACCTCCTGTGGAATCGGAGGAAGCAAGTACGACGGTATCGCGAGCGGCCGGTGGTGGTGGTCAAGATACTTTTTGCGAAGTTGCATTGTCGAGGCCTCCCCAGGTGTCCCGTCCTACGGCGGACATGTTGTGTTGTGATTGGATACGTACACATCCTCCTGCCGGGTTTCATGGGTCAGCAGGGCCAAAGGTCCCAGATTTTGTGGAAACGCACCTACCGTCGTCAACGCGTTCCAGCACGAACCCCCAGTCTGGCCGTAGGGTTGGCCCCGTGACACAACCTCTTGCTGGGATCAAGGTTCTCGACTTTTCTGAACACGGCTTCGTGCCGTCTAGCGCGGCGGCGCTCGCCGACTGGGGCGCCGATGTGGTCAAGCTTGAACGGCCCGAAGGCGACCCGATGCGAGAGATCATCCGGCAGGGTCTCGTCGCCGACGTGGATGGCTACGACTACCTGTTCCAATTAGTGAACCGGAACAAGCGCGGTGTCTCGATCAACGTCCTGGCGCCTGCCGGCCGCGAGGTGTTCGAGCGCTTGGTGCGCTGGGCCGATGTGTACATCACCAATCAACTGCCACGGGTACGCCGCAAGTTGCATACCGAGCCCGAGGACCTCTTTGCCCTCAACTCTCGTCTTGTCTTCGCCCGCGGCCATGGCCAAGGGCAGCGGGGCGAAGGGGCCGAGCAGGGCGGCTTCGACTCGGTCTCCTTTTGGTCGAGGGGTGGGATAGGCCACATGCTCACCGACCCGAATGCGGACTCGCTTCTTTCGCCCCGTCCAGCGCTCGGTGATGTGCCTTCTGGGATGTTCCTGGCTGGTGGGATCTGCGCGGCCCTGGTGCATGCCCAACGCACCGGGGAAGGGGTCTTGGTCGACACCTCTCTTCTGAATGGAGCCAACTGGACCCTAGGTCCGGACCTTGCCTACGCGTCGATGACCGGCGCCGAACCCACCAGACATACTGCCACGCCGGGGGCTCGATCGCCCCTGGGCTGGACATATCGGACCGGTGACCGACGGTGGCTCATGCTGATGATGCTCGACGAGGAGCGTTACTGGCGCCCCACCTGCCGAGCCCTCGGCCGCGAAGAACTCATAGAGAAATATGCCGATGGGACGGTCCGCCGGGCCGCTTGGCCGGAAATCTGCAACCAGCTGGCCGATACCATCGGTTCGCTCAATCGCGTCGAGTTGCGTGACCGGCTCACCCGGGAGAACTGCATCTTTTCTTTCGTGGCGTCGCCACCGGAGGTGGTGATCGACCCGGCGGTGACCGAGAACGGCTACCTGATGGCCCATCCAAACCATCCCCCGCTCAGACTCGCCGCCGCGCCAGCCCAGTTCGACAACGAGTTACCTGCGATCCGTCGTGCCGGCCCGGACAAGGGGGAGCACACCCGGGAGGTCCTGACCGAGCTGGGCTATACGGCAGAAGAGATCGACGCCCTCATTGCCTCCGAGGCGGTGGTGGCCCAAGCCTGATTGCGAGTAGGCGTTGCTCAGCGGCGCTGGGCGTGCACGAGGAATTCGACGGCCCCCCGCTGGCCAGGGCGGGCGAGCGCATACGGGCGCCGTTGGTGCGACCTGATGTGGTGGCTCCCGCAAGATGGCGCACGCCCTCGCGGTTGTCCCGGGTGGGACGTCATGCGACCACCTGTCGGCATCTCGGACCAATCGCGTGGGTTTGCCATCGAGGGCGAAGTAGCGAAGCTCGTGGGCAGCGAAGGGATCGGGGTGCCAGCCTCTGCGTTCTTCGGCCATGGTTCGTTGTGATCCTTGTCGATGAAGCGTCAGGTCAGTCTGACAGCGGGGACGTGATGTTCCTGTGACTACGGGATGAACTCTGTGTGATGTGGGTCATCCGTCGAGATTGATAAACCGGACCCTCCAGGCGAGGGGCAGGCGACGACGGGGGAAC
>Ga0307372_10003085_pt1 | contig 27006 bp, 22 predicted proteins | sample OX1MG_FD_202533 | JGI IMG/M metagenome (GOLD analysis project Ga0307372, IMG submission 202533) | Soil microbial communities from Risofladan, Vaasa, Finland - OX-1 | ecosystem: Environmental > Terrestrial > Soil > Coastal area > Acid sulfate soil | place: Finland: Risofladan, Vaasa | collected... | reverse complement strand
AAAAAATACCAGATGATCCTGACCTAACACGTCCTTCACGTTCGGTGGCAGCAAATAAGCCTGATCCGGGTTGTACGGCAAAAATCGTGTGCTCATGACCCTTTCTTTTGCATCATTTCCCTTCAAATTGCAACCTGGTTCTCACGCACACTCGGAGGGGCGAAAGGCATCATTCCCCGATTACGGCCTGACACCAACCTGTGAAAGGGCACGGATTCATCCGTGCCGCAATCCGCGCACAACCGGGCCCGGCTTTAGCCGCCGCGGGCTGTGCTGACAGCGCCCACATCCATACCCCTCTTTGCGCCCCAGGGGCCAAAGCCTGCAAGGTTGCTCCTCTTTTGCGGCACGAGTGAACTCGCGCCCTTTCGCAGAGCAGGTAGGAACGACCTCCAGCTTTGAGGTCTCCGGTTCATTCCGCTGAATTAAAAGCCGCAGACAGCAACCTCGATGGTCTGTGCTCCGCTGCTTATTCATCCGCCTTCGAAAATGTCTGGAACGGTCGGCATTGGGTGATACTATCGGATGGGCGTTTGTGAAAGGATCAAATGGAACCGACCCCGTCACGCCACGATATCGAATCCGCAAGGCTCAAAATGCTGGAGTTACGGCAAGAGCTTGACGATCACGAAAGGGCCAACGGGTACGCGGCATCGTCCGAGCATCAAAGGCTCCATCTGAAATTCAAGAAGGCTACGCGGAAATATTTGCAACTCACCGAGACTCAGCGGTGATTCCCTGACCAAAGGTTAAAACTGCGTTGCGAGCCCCCTGCCGGCTGGAGGAGATGCTCGCCTTGTAGTGCATTCGATCACTTTGATTCAGGGTTGAGAAATCGTGGCATGGGCGTCTCGCCCATGATTCTGCAGGGCGGGACAGTCTGCGCCACGAGAAAGTTCGTCTGGCATCGAAAAACTCAGGCAAAATGGGGCTATCAACAAGGGAGGAACTCATGAGCAAACATCTGACTCGACGAAATTTTCTGGCGCAGGCAGGCAGCGTGGCGGCCATGGTGGGTGCGGGTCCGCGTTTGTGGGCCGGCGCTGCGGCGGGAGCCCGCCATTTGCGGCTGGGAGGCCCTGTTTTTCTGAAATCGGACGACCCTGCCGAGCTTGCCGCGGAGCATCGGCGGCTGGGCTACCGGGCGGCCTACGCTCCCGAGGTAAAGATAAATGATGCGGACAGGATCAAGGCGATTATCAGGGAATTCGCTGCTCGCGATGTGGCGCTGGCTGAGGTTGGAGCGTGGGTCAACATGCTCGATCCCGATCCGGCGAAGCGGCGCCAGAACCTTACCTATGTGCAGGAGCGGCTGGCGCTGGCGGACATGCTGGGGGCGCGATGCTGCGTTGATATTGCGGGGTCGTTCAATCCCCATCAGTGGGACGGTCCCGACCCCGGAAACATCACGGATAAGTTCATCGACGCCACGGTGGAGAATTGCCGCAACATTATCGACGCCGTCAAGCCTACTCGCGCTAAATTCTCCATTGAAATGATGCCCTTCACTTTTCCCACCGGGCCGGACGATTACCTGAAGCTCATCCGCAAGGTGGACCGCAAAGGGTTGGGCGTCCATTTGGATGTGTGCAACGTCATCAATTGCCCGGAACGCATGTACCACAACAGCGCCGTCATAAAGGAATGCTTCCGCAAACTGAGCCCCTGGATTGTTTCCTGCCACGCCAAGGATTTGCAGTGGAAGCGCTATTCGCAGGTGTGTCTGCTGGAAGTCATCCCGGGCCATGGGGTCATGGATTACCGCGCCTACCTGAAGGGCGTTTCGAGTCTTCCCGTTGACGCCCCGCTGATGCTGGAGCACTTGAAAACACCGGCGGAATACGATGAAGGCCGGCGGTATATCCAGAAAGTGGGCCATGAAATGGGGCTTTCCTTTGGCTCTGAAGGTTCTTGAAATTACCATAGCGGCGCGTTGACCTCGCCATCTGGCGGCATAAAGCCGCCGCTACCGGGGCCCACAAGGCAAAGCAATGCACCACCCGCGAGGTTGAGGTAGCGCCGACCTTCAGGTCGGCATTTTGGGGTTGTGCCGGGCCGACCCCTGGCGCTACCAATTTGGCCTTTGTAGCGGCGAGTTTATCTCGCCATCCGGCGGCGCAAACGTGCTATATTTCCGCCCATGAATCTGCGCAAAATTGCAGTCACACTTTTCCTGCTTCTCACTTCGATGGCGTTGCCGCTTGCGGCGCGCGTGGTGCGGGTCGACGTCACTTCGCGCACCGACATTGCCGGCGGCAAATCGTTTGGCGCGGCCGGCGCTTACGAACGCATCACGGGAAAAATCTACTTTTCCGTTGCCGTGGCCAATCCTCACAACCGCCGCATCGTGGACCTTGCCAACGCGGTAAGCCTGAAAAACGGCCAGGTGGCGTTTTCCTCCGACTTTGTGGCCATTCGCCCGAAGGATTTGAGCAAGGGCAACGGCTCGCTGCTCCTGGAGGTTCCGAACCGCGGCTCGGCGTTTATCGTTGGCCTGGTGGACGGCGCCGCCAGGGATGTGGTCAGCGACGCGGGAGACGGCTGGCTGTTGCGCCGCGGTTTCACCATCGTTTCGCTCGGCTGGCAGTGGGACGCGCCCAGCGGCCTGCGCCTCTACGCGCCGGTCGCGAAAGACCACGGCAAGACCATCACCGGCCTGCTGCGCGGCGACCTGACGCCCTTTCACGCCATCGATGAAATCCCCCTGGGCCACCTGATCACCGGCCACATCGGCGGCACGGAATATCCTGTGGCCGACCCCAACGACCCGCGCAATGCGCTGACGGTGCGCGACTCGCGCGAAGCCCCACGCACGGTGATTCCCCGCTCACAGTGGCGGTTTGCCCACACCGTGAACGGAAAGCTCGTGCCCAGCAACCGCTTCATCCATCTTGATGGCGGCTTCCGGCCCGGCAAACTTTACGAATACGTTTATGGGGTGAAGGACCCGGTGGTGGCCGGACTGGGTTTTGCGGCGGTGCGCGATCTGGCCAGCTACGCGAAGTACGGGAAAGGTCCCGAACTTGCCGCGCGGCGCGTTTATGGCCAGGGCGTTTCGCAGGACGGCCGCTTCCTGCGCAACTTTCTCTACAGCGGTTTCAACGCCGACGAAGAAGGCCGCATGGCGCTCGACGGCGTTCTGGCTCACGTGGCGGGCGGCGGACGCGGCAGCTTCAACTATCGTTTTGCCCAGCCCTCGCGCGACGCCGAGCCCATGTCGTCCGTCTTCTTTCCCACGGATATTTTCCCCTTCACCGGCCTGCCGGAAACCGATCCCCTGACGGGGCAGCACGGCGGCCTGCTGGATCGCGCCACGGCGGAGCATGTTCTGCCGAAGATTTTTCTCTCCAACACTTCCTTTGAATACTGGGGCCGCGCCGCGGCGCTGATCCACATCACGCCCGACGGCAGGCATGATGCCCGCCTTTCGCCCAACGTGCGCATCTACAAATTCACCGGCCTGCAACATTTCTCCGGGCCGTTTCCGCCCGCCAAAGGAGAGGGTCCGCTGCTGGGCCAGGAGCCGCAGTCGCCGCTGCCCATTCAGTATTTCTGGCGAGCCATGATCGCCAACATGGACGCCTGGGTGCGTTCAAACACTTCGCCGCCTCCGAGCCGTTATCCCAAAATTGCAGATGGGACGCTGGTGCCGATCAGTCAGTATAAGTTTCCGCACATTCCGGGCGTGAACCTGCCGCACGAAGCTGACCCCGGCATGCGGCTGGACTTTGGCCCGCGCTGGCGGCAGAACGGAATCCTGAGCCTGCAGCCGCCCAAAGTGGGGCCGGATTTTCCTGTGCTCGTTCCGCAGCCCGATGCAGACGGCAACGAGCGTGACGGCGTGCGCCTGCCGCAAGTCACCGTGCCGCTGGCCACTTATGCATCGTGGAACCTGCGCGATCCTTCCATCGGCGCGCCCACCCAGCGCGTTTCGTTTGAGCTTTCGTACATTCCCTTTCCCAAAACCGCCGCCGCGCGCAAGAGCACAGGCGACCCGCGGCTCTCCATCGCCGAGCGCTACAGGAGCCGCGCGGATTACATGGCGCGATTCACCCGCGCCACCGACCAACTGGTGAAGGAGCGGTACATTTTGCCGGAAGACCGCGCCGCCCTGATCCAGGAAGGCGCGCGCGATTGGGACTATTCCACAAAACCATAACCCCGGCGCCCTCAAATGATCTCCAAACTCTGCCGTGGGGAGAGGGTGGACGCGCGAGCGGCCGGGTGAGGGGTGTGCTCGCTCCGCTCGACATCTTTGCGATTTCTTTGGCTCAAAAAGCCTTCACACAGAGAGCACAGAGAGCCTCAGACTCTGTGATGAGTATTTTGCTGGGCACGGAGAACACAGAGAAAAGTTGCCGTAGCGGCGAGTTTACCTCGCCATCTGGCGGCATAAAGCCGCCGCTGCATGGGCGGTGCCCCGCTCATTCTCTAATCGGGCTAGAATAAAGGATGCTGTCTGCGCGTCTGCTCGATGCTCATGCCGGGCGCGAAGCGGAAACCTGGCAGAAAAATGGGAACCGCTCATCAAGGATGAACCATGCCTGTACTGCGACTGGATCCCGTTCGGCGGCGCTGGGTGATCACCGGCCAGCGTCCCGCCATGCCGGACGCGCTGGACTCGGCGGAGCTGTGTCCTTTCTGTCCGGGGAACGAAGGGTTTACGCCCCCGGCGATCCGCGAACACAAGGATGCCTGCGGCAAGTGGGATGTCCGGGTTTTTCACGACCGGGCTCCGTTGTTCCACGTGGAGGGCGGCCTCAACCGGGAGGCCGAAGGCCTGTATGACCGCATGAACGCCCTGGGCGCGCACGAAATCGTGGTGGAGAGCAACCAGCACGGGAAGACGCTGGCCACGCTTGCTCCCGAGCACATTGCCCGCGTGCTGGAAGTCTGCCGCGACCGGATTTGCGACCTGAAGCAGGACCCGCGCTTCCGTTACGTCTCGCTCTTCAAGGACCAGGGCGGGGCGCGTCCCGCCGCCGAGGAGCACGGCCACTCGCAAATCCTCGCGACTCCGGTGATTCCCTCGCTCGTGGAGCGCGAACTCCGCTGGAGCCTGGTTCACTTCCAGCGCAAGGAGCGGTGCCTTTACTGCGACGTCCTTTATCAGGAAATCCAGACGGGCACGCGGATGGTTGACCGCAGCCAGGATTTTGTCTGCCTGTGCCCGTATGCCTCGCGCTTCCCTTATGAAATCTGCGTGCTGCCGGCGGAGCACAACTCGTCGTTTGAGCGGGATATGGCCGGCGAGGAGCGCCTGCTTCGGCTGGCAAGGTTCCTGAAGTTGGCCCTGCTGCGGGTCGAGAAAATTTCCGACAGGCTGCGGCTGGTGCTGCACACGGAGCCCAACCTGGCCGCCACGGAAGCCGATCCGGACCGCTGGAAAACGGTTCGGGACGACTTCCATTGGCACATCGAGATTTATCCCGAGTTGGAAGCCGACACGGGCCATTTTGACGCTGAAAGCTTTTACTACAATCCCATTCCCGCGGAGGATGCCGCTCTCGCCCTGCGGGCGATTGAAGTGGCGGCGGAAACGAACCCGCCCGCAGGCAAAGGTGACTGACGGATGGCCATACCCCAAACGGCTCTCGGCCAGATGGAACTGCTGGTTTTTGATCTGGACGGCACGCTGGTGGACAGCGAACTCGACCTGGCGAACAGCGTGAACGCCACGCTGGAAAAAATCGGCCGCCAGCCGCTCAGCGTGGAGCGGATTGCATCCTACATAGGGCAGGGCGTGGTGGTCCTGATCACCCGGGCGCTGGGCGCTGATTCCACCCCGGAACTGGTGGAGCGCGCAACAGAGATTTTTCTGAATCATTATCGCCGGCACATGCTGGACAACACCGCCACCTATCCCGGCGTTCGCGAAGCGCTGGCCGAACTCGACGGGCGCAAGCTGGCCGTGCTGACCAACAAGCCGGTGAAGTTCAGCCGCGAAATGCTGGCGGGGCTGGGCCTCGCAGAACGCTTTTTGCAGATTTATGGCGGCAACAGTTTTGAAACCAAGAAACCCGACCCTTTCGGCCTCCACCGGCTGATGGAGGAAACCGGGGCGCCGGCCTCGCAGACCCTGATGATCGGCGATTCCATCTCAGACGTCCTGGCGGGGCGCAACGCAGGCGCCTGGACCTGCGGCGTGAATTACGGCTTCGGCGCGCCGACCCTCGATGAAGCGCCGCCTGACATCAGGATTGACGACCTGCGGGAATTGCCGAGACTGCTGAATGGAAAATCCTAGTAAGACAAACTCGAAACGGATGAGCAGGAAGCCGTGGCTCCCGGCCGTGCTGGCGCTGGCGGCGCTGGCCTTTTGGCCGTCCGCGCGGCTGCGTTCGCAATCGTTGCCTGCCGCGGTGGCGCAGGAACGCAGCCGGCTGCTGAATGAAAAATGGGACCCGGCAAAGCTTTACGCCATCCTGACTTCCCAGAACCCGCAGGCCAGCGAAGACCTCTATCGCGCGGCGTTTGCGGCCGGGCCGGCCATCATCCCCAAACTCGAGCAGGCGCTCCAGGACGATCGCACCGCCACTTTTGCCGCCCAGACGTTGGCCTGGTTTGGCGGGGACCGCTCACTGGCCATCCTGGAGAAACTTCTGAAGGACCGTCGTGATCTGGACCTGCGGCGCTTTTATTATGGCGCGCTGGGCGCCTACCGCGATCCGCACGACGTGGAAATCCTTCTCGACAAGGTGCGTACGTCAGACCACGAGCCCGACCGCGACGTGACCCGCGATGCCATTCTTGCCCTCTCCATCAGTTCCGACGCGGCGCTGGTTCCGAGACTTCGCCAGGCGGAGAAGCAGGTCACCGATCCCGTCATCCAGGACGACATCGAAACGGCGGCCATGGTGGTGGGGTTGCGGGCCGAATACATGGCCACGCCGGCAGGGAAAGACGCGGCAAGTTCTCCGCAGCAGGCGATTCGCAGCTACTTTATGCCGGCGCTTCAGGCCATGCCCGGGGGAGACGATGCGGTTGGGCAGACCTCCGGGGTGGAAGTCAACGTCAGGAGCCTGACCTGGTCGCCCGACAGAACTCGCCTGCTGGCCGCCGTCGATTTTGAAAACCCCGAAGCCGTCGCCTCCTATCACCTGGTCCTGCAGAAAAACCAGGCGGAATGGAAAGTCGCAAGCGTCTGGCTGAGCGAAGAGCGCGAAAAGCCGCAGGCGCCGGCGCCGCAAAAATAATCAGCCCTTGTGGCATGGGCGTCCCGCCCATGAACACGGCCGAGACGGCCGTGCCACATTTGGTTGCGATTCCGCCGTAGCAGATTCTTAGCAGCCCAGATCGATGTAGCGGCGGCTTTACGCCGCCACGTGTCGGCTGGCGCTGCACTGTGGCGAGGTAAACTCGCCGCTACACGCAGCAGAGCGTGCGAGCCGTAGTTGCCAGAACCTCCCGCCATCCCTGATAATTCTTGTGCAATGAAACATCTGATTGCAGGAACTGCAGGCCACATTGACCACGGCAAGTCGGCGCTGGTGCTGGCGCTGACCGGAACCGATCCCGATCGCTGGGAAGAAGAGAAGAAGCGCGGCATCACCATCGATCTGGGCTTTGCGCACCTCGACCTCGACGATGAAGTCCGCGTGGGATTCGTGGACGTTCCCGGCCACGAGCGCTTTGTGAAAAACATGCTGGCGGGCGTGGGCGGCATCGACCTGGTGCTGCTGGTGGTGGCCGCCGATGAATCCATCAAGCCGCAGACCCGCGAACATTTTGATATCTGCCGCCTGCTCAACGTTCCCAACGGCCTGGTGGTGATCACCAAGTGCGACCTGGTGGACCGCGACATGCTCGACCTGGTCAGGCTGGAGGTGCAGGAGCTGGCCAGGGGTTCCTTTCTTGAAAACGCTCCGATAATTGCGGCCAGCGCGAAAACGGGCGAGGGCCTGGACGACATTCGCAATGAACTGCGGCGCCTTGCCGGGAGAATCCTGGCGCGGCCGCTCGGCCTGCCGTTTCGCCTGCCCATTGACCGCGCGTTTGTGATGAAGGGTTTTGGAACGGTGGTGACGGGAACGCTGATTGCCGGGAGCATCCACAAGGATGAGGAAGGCGAGATTTTCCCCGACGGCCGCCGGGCCCGGGTGCGCGGCATCCAGGTGCACAACGCGCCGGCTGAAATCGCCGTGGCCGGGCAGCGCACCGCCTTGAACCTGGCCGGGGTTGAAACCAGCGAAATTGCCCGCGGCATGGTGCTGGCCGCTCCCGGGATTTTCCAGGCCACGTCGCGGCTTGATTGTTCTCTGACCCTGCTGCCTTCGGCGCGTCCCCTGAAGAATCGCGCCCGGGTGCATTTCCATTCAGGAACGGCGGAGACAGTGGCGGAAGTCGTTCTGCTGGATGCCAGGGAACTTGCGCCCGGCATGCGAGGTTACGTGCAACTGCGGCTGGCGCATCCCGGGCTGTTTTTGCCGGGAGACCGGTTTATTGTGCGCCAGTTTTCTCCCGTCATCACCATCGGCGGCGGCGTGGTGCTCGACAACCTGCCGGGGCGCCACCGGCTGCTCGATCCGGCCGCGGCCCAGTCTCTCCCGGTGCTCGAAAAGGGCAGCGACGAAGAACGGCTGGAACTGCTGGTTCGCGAGGCGGGCGAAGCCTCGATGTCCATGCTGACGGCGCGCATGGGCCGGACGGAGGCTGAGATTGATCGGCTGGGCCGGACGCTCGAGGCGAAGAAGCGCCTGGCCAGGCTGGGCCAGCCCGCTGGCGTATTGATCCACGCCGAAAACTTCATGCAGCTGGCGGGCGAAGTCGTCAAACAGCTTGACAGCTTTCACGCCGGCAACCCGCTCGTGGCCGGCATTGCCAGAGAAGATTTGCGGGGACGGATCCGCGGCCGGCGGAAGCAGGCCCCGTCGCCAGCGGTTTTCAACGCCCTGCTGCAGCATCTGGAGAGGGCAGGGAAGATTGAGGCGAGCGGCGAAACCGTCCGGCGGGCCGGGCGCACGGTGGAACTCGACGCGCAGGAAAAAGGCGCGCGTGACCAGATCGTCCAGGCGTTTGAGAGTGCCGGGCTGGCCGTTCCGGCGGCGGGCGAGGTGCTGGCAGGGCTGAAAATCGACCGCGCGAGGGCCGCGAAAATTCTGCAATTGCTGCTGAAAGAAAAAGTTCTGGTGAAGGTGGCGGAAGACCTGATTTTCCACTCCGCGGCGCTGGCCGGGCTGCGCACGCTGCTGGCGCGCCAGAAGTCGAAGAGCGAGCGCATCAACGTCGGTGTCTTCAAGGAACTGACGGGGCTCAGCCGCAAGTACGCTATTCCGCTGCTCGAATACCTTGACCGCGAGCGCGTCACCCGCCGCCAGGGCGACGAGCGGATTATTCTTTAATCAGGTGGCTTGCAAGAGCCCGTCCACCTGTTGTTTTCTAAGGCCACTGACGGCACGGGAGTTTCAAAAAGCATTAACACAGAGGACACAGAGAAGAATCACTCATGTTCGTACTGAGAATGTTCTGGTTTCTCTGTAAGGCTCGGTGTCGAGTTAACTGGCGCACAGAGAGCACAGAGAAATCATCCGCGAGCAAAGGTCTTGGGTTTCAGGCACGGCGGTGCTCGGGCGATGCTCTCATTCGGTCAAATCGACCCATTAATAAATCGCCGGATTCCGTCTCTTAGCACGAGGACATTGAAGTTGATCAGCAGCGCCAACCTGGACCCGGAAAGCCTGAGATACGATAACGTCTGAGCGTCATGAATCGGCGCCAATGCTTCCACCGATTTAACTTCCACTACGATTGAATGTTCCACCAGCAGGTCCATCCGGTATCCGCAATCCAGTTTGACCTCCTCGTAGACAAGAGGAACAGCTTTTTGCTGTTCGACGGCGAGCCCTCGCTTTCTGAGTTCGTATGCCAGGTACGACTCATAGGCGGACTCAAGTAGTCCGGGCCCCAGCGTCCGATGGACCTGGATGGCTGCGCCAATGATAATCTCCGTGATTTTGTTCAGTTGTTCTCGATTGGCCATGGCAGGAATTTACCACGGAGGTCACAGGAAGGAATCGCAAAGATTTGTTTTCCTGGTTTTGGTCTTTCCTCCGTGTCCTCTGTGGTCCAGAGGCAACAACGTGGAATTTGCGAAGACCCTCTGTGTCCTCTGTGTGAAACCTTGAGAATGGTGCGGATTCGGAAACGTGTTTCGATTGAGGCTAATCACAGGGCAGTTCAGCCCTTTATTGATTTCAGCATCTCATACACCAGCGGGATGGGCAGGCCGACCACGTTGAAGTAGCAACCCTCGATGCGGGGAATGAAGCGCGAAGCGAGGCCCTGGATGGCGTAGCCGCCGGCCTTGTCAAAAGGTTCACCGCTTTCCACGTAACTGTCGATTTCTTCAGCGGTCAGATTTCTGAAGGTCACCAGGGTTGTTGCCTGCGTCCAGGCCAGAACGGCTTCGGGCGCCCGGACGAGGCACACTCCGGTGACCACGCGATGGGTGTGGCCGGAAAGCGTGCGCAGCATCCTGGCGGCGTCAGCGGCGCCGGCGGGTTTCTCCAGAATTTCGCCGTTGATGGCCACCACCGTGTCGGCGCCCAGGACGATGCTGCCGGCCTCTGACTGCCGCGCCACGTCCAGCGCCTTGTCCCGGGCCAGGCGGCGGGCAAAGTCTTCCGCAGGCTCGCCGGGCCGGCGGTTTTCTTCAATCCCGCTGGGCCTGACGTCGAAATCGAAGCCCGCATTTTGCAGCAGCTCACGCCGGCGGGGTGAGTTGGAAGCCAGAATCAGACGGATCACGGGGCTTATTATAAGGGCCGCCGGAGGAGCCTCACAAGTTGTTTGACTTGGCGGCCGGTTGTGGTAGACTCGTTCACCTCAACAGACAGACGAAGGGTCATCCAGAGTTTTTCAATGGAAGAAATCAGCAAGATTCTCCCCGCCCTTTTCAAAGGGCAGGTTCGGCGTAATAATCCCCGCGTAGTGGAAATCCTGGCGCCTCTGTGGTCGCTGGTGGCCGGCAAGCCCATGGCGCGCCACTCGCGTCCGGTGGCCTTTGATGACGGATTGCTGACCCTGGAATGCGACTGCCTGGCCTGGTCTGCCGAAATGCGCCGCATCTCGGACGATATCCGGGCGCGGATCAATCGCTACCTGGGTGCGCCGGCAATCCGGAAATTGAAGGTCTGTTGTGTCCCCGGGCCCGTAACGGCCGCGCCTCTGCCGGACAAATCGCAGTTCAACTGATATCATATTTGTTGCGCCTAGCGGGCCAGCCTGCTTCTTGGAAGTTCCGGCAGACGCTTTGCGGGATTCCCGGCATGACAGGCGGCCCCTTGCGATCAAGTGTGAAGGCGCGCGGACCATTCAGTCCATCAATCAGGTGGCAGGAAAACAATGGCTTTAAGCGAAAAAGACGTTCACTACGTGGCGGACCTCGCTCATCTGGAGCTGACGGAAGAGGAAGTGAAGAAGTTCGGCCCACAGCTCGACGCGGTGCTGGAATACGTCCAGAAGCTGAACCAGTTGGATACGGCGGGCGTGGAGCCGATGGCCCAGGTGACCCATGGCGCCGCCGAGAATCCGGCCCTGCGCGATGACCTCGCCCGGGCGTGCTTTACCCAGGAAGAAGCGCTCGAAAACGCTCCCGAGCCGGGCGGCGGCTGCTTCAAGGTGCCGCAGGTGATCGACCGGGAGGAGTAACCGCAACCGGCGCTTGTTTGATTCCACCGTTAAGAACCGCTCATGGACAATCTGACCCACCTGACCATCGAAGAAATTCACGGCGCGCTGGCGCGGAAAGACGCGTCTGCCGAAGAGATCGCTCGGGCGCACATCGAGCGCATCCGCAAGGACGATCCGAACGTTCGCGCCTTCCTCTTAACCTGCGAGGAAAAAGCCCTGGAGCAGGCGCGGGCGGTTGATCGCCGGGTGGCCGCCGGTGAGCCGCTGCTGCCGCTTTCCGGAGTGCCGGTGGCCGTGAAAGATGTTCTGCTGACCCGCGGCCTCAAGACCACCTGCGGCTCAAAAGTGCTGGAGAACTTCGTCGCTCCTTATGACGCCACGGCGGTGGAGCGGCTGGAGGCGGCGGGGGCGGTGATTCTGGGCAAGACGAATTGCGATGAATTCGCCATGGGCTCCTCGACGGAAAATTCCGGCTTTTTCCCCACCCACAACCCGCACGACCTCACGCGCGTTCCGGGCGGCTCCAGCGGTGGATCTGCGGCGGCCGTGGCGGCCAGCCTGGCGACCGTATCGCTCGGGTCGGACACGGGAGGCTCCATCCGCCAGCCGGCGGCCTTCTGCGGCGTGGTGGGCATGATGGGCACTTATGGGCGGGTTTCGCGCTACGGCCTGGTGGCCTTTGCCTCCTCGCTCGACCATGTCGGGCCCTTCGGGCGTTCGGTGCGCGACGTGGCGCGGACGCTGAAGGTGATCGCGGGCCGCGATCCGCTGGATTCCACCTCGGCCGGCGTGGCCGTGGATGATTACGAAAAGGCGCTCGACGGCAACGTGCGCGGCGTGAAGGTGGGCGTGCCGAATGAATACTTTGAAGGCCTGAATCCTGATATCCGCGCCAACATCGAGAAGGGAATCGGCCTGCTGGAAAAGCTGGGCTGCAAGATGGTGCCCATCCGCCTGCCGCACACCGAGTACGCCATCGCCTGCTATTACATCATCTGCACGGCGGAAGCGAGCTCAAACCTGGCGCGCTATGACGGCGTGCGCTACGGCTACCGGGCAAAGGAATACTCGGGACTGCGCGATATGTACCGCAAGACGCGCGACCAGGGATTTGGCCCCGAGGTGAAGCGCCGCATCATGCTGGGAACGTACGTGCTGAGTTCCGGCTACTACGACGCCTACTACCTGAAAGCCCAGCGGGTGCGAACTCTGATTGCGCGGGATTTTGTTGAAGCCTTCGAGGACGTTGATGTCATTGTCGCTCCCACTTCGCCCATTCCTCCCTTCAAGCTGGGCGAGAGGGTGGATGACCCCCTGCAAATGTATCTTGCTGATATTTATACTGTTACGGCGAGCCTGGCGGGCATTCCGGGTATTTCCGTGCCCTGCGGTAAGCTACCTGGCGAGCCTCCGCTGCCGGTGGGCATGCAGATCTTCGCCAAACACTTTGACGAAACGCGGCTGCTGCAGGTGGCCGAGGCTTTTGAGAAGGCCGGCGGATTCAGCGTTTCCTGAGTTTCTCCCGCGGCGCGTTCTGCTCCCGCGCCGGGTACGCTCGCGAATTCCGGATTCAAAATTCAAGATTCAAGAACAAATCTGCCGCGCAGTGGCGCAAGCGCGATTCAAGATTTCATACCCCTCGCCCTCCCATTCACACCTATAACTTCGTGCAATCCCGAGAGCTTGCGTGTTACGATTCCAAATTCCAGATTCCAGATTCCAAACCCGACCTGTCCGAAGTTTGTCTTTTGGGATCTCTTAAGAACCGCGATTGCGAATCTGGTTCAATTTTTCAAGGAAGGCCTTGCGCTGACGGGCTGCCTCATTCATTTTCCGGGTCTTGTCCGTTACATATCGCTGACCCTTGAGACCGGAGTTTTGAACGGAACGAACCCATGCGCCAAGCTGTTTGGAAATACTCTCAGATATTGACTTCAAACTCAAAATTTCGCTTTCAAGACCCTTAAAAGCGGGAAGGTGCTCCAAGAGGGAGAGCCTCGACCGCACTTCACCAGATGACCCACGGGCAATATACAGAAAAGCGAGCAGTTCCTGGTTGCCTCCTCTCTCAAATCCTTCGGCAATATTGTTTGAGATGGATACCACCGCCCGTTCAATTTGATCACGCAGACTGTGCTGCCGTCGAAAGGCTGACGCACCCGTGAAGGCGTAAATTTGCGCTGCCAGTTCGATGCTTGCCTGCCAAACCGGAAGCTCCTCGAAGCGCTCGTATTTCACCGTTTACCTCCGCGGCGCAGACCTACCTTTTGAATCTTGAATTTTGAATCTGGAATTTTGAATGTGGAATTGTATCAGGAGTTCCTGAAAAGGGAGCCGAACTTCTTTTTGGCGTCGTCCTGTTTGCCGGGGCCTTTGGCCAGCAGGACGGGATTAGGCTGGAAATAGTCGCAGTAGTTTGACGCTTCCTTGTCCCCGACCCATTCGGCCTGGGTTTCGGCGCACTGGTTGTGTTTTCCGGGATCGTAGAAGCGGCAATTGCGGCAGCAGTGCAGGTCCGCGTCGCAGTTGGGGCAGGTGTCGCGGGTTCCCACGCGCTCCGGCGCGTCAGTCACTTTGCCGCATTTGAAGCAGGAGAACCGCATCGGTCAGGTTGCTGAAGCCGGCCGCCGGGGTGTGCCGCGTCTTGTCGTGCGACACTCCCGGGCAGCCGGCCCTGGGTTCTTATTGGGTTGGCCGGGCTTCGTCGTCGTCCATCAGTTCGGCGGCAATACCGGGTGAGGGCGGAACACCTTCCTCGCCGGGCATACCTTCGCTGATTTCGAGTTCGGGCTCCGGAATGTCGGTTTCCGTCAGCAGGCGGAAGTTGCGATAGCGCTCGAGGCCGGTTCCGGCCGGGATCAGGCGGCCCATAATGACGTTTTCCTTGAGGCCGCGCAGGTGGTCGACCGCACCCCGGATGGAGGCTTCAGTCAGCACGCGCGTGGTTTCCTGGAAGGAGGCCGCGGAGATGAACGAATCGGTGGCCAGCGAAGCCTTGGTAATGCCCAGCAGCAGCGAGCGGCCCGTGGCGGGCTTGCCGTCCTGCGCCACCGCCCTTTCGTTCTCCTCACGGAAGCGGAACTTGTCCACCTGCTCGTCGAGCAGGAATTCCGTGTCGCCCGAATCTTCCACCTTGATCCAGCGCATCATCTGCCGGACGATCACCTCGATGTGCTTGTCGTTGATGTTGACGCCCTGCAGCCGGTAGACTTCCTGGATTTCGTCGACCAGGTACTTTTGCAGTTCCTTTTCGCCGAGCACGGCCAGGATGTCGTGCGGGTTGCGCGGGCCGTCCATCAGCGGCTCACCGGCCTTGACGCGTTCTCCCTCCTGCACGGCGATGTGAACGCCCCGGGGCAGCAGGTACTCTTTGGTTTCTCCGCGCTCGGGGACCACAACCACCTTGCGCTGGCCCTTGAGAACATCGCCGTAGTGGACGATGCCGTCGATTTCTGTAATCACGGCCGGCTCATGCGGCTTGCGGGCTTCAAACAGTTCCTGCACGCGCGGCAGGCCGCCGGTGATGTCCTTGGTTTTGGTGGTTTCGCGCGGGATCTTGGCCAGCACGTCGCCCGCCTGCACCGTATCGCCTTCCTGCACCATCAGGTGGGCCCGGGAGGGCATCAGGTACTTCTTGGCGCCCTTCGAGGAACTCTTGCCCTCAGGCCGGATGATCAGTTGGGGCTGGAATTTCTCCTCGGGAGAATCCTTCACCACCAGCTGCGAGAGTCCGGTCACTTCGTCCACCTGCTCCTGCAGGGTCATGCCGGGTTCCAGGTCTTTGAAGTGGACCTCGCCCTTCACTTCCGTCAGGATGGAGAACGTGTAAGGGTCCCATTCCACGACGGTGTCGCCCTGCTTGACGGGCGCGCCGTCGGCGAAAATGATCTTGGCGCCGTAGACCACCGAGTAGCGCTCGCGCTCACGGCCTTTTTCGTCTGCAATCACCACGGAGCCGTTGCGGTTCATCACCACAAAGTGGCCTTCGCGGTTGGTCACAGTCTGGAGCGCCTGGAACTTGAGGAAGCCGCTGTTCTTGGCCTCCAGCTTGGACTGCTCGGAAATGCGGCTTGCGGTGCCGCCGATGTGGAAGGTCCGCATGGTGAGCTGGGTTCCCGGCTCGCCGATGGACTGCGCGGCCACTACGCCCACGGCCTCGCCAATTTCCACCAGCCGTCCCGTGGCCAGGTTGCGGCCGTAGCAGCGGATACAGACGCCGCGCCGCGACTCGCAGGTGAGGCCCGAGCGGATCTTGACGCGCTCGATGCCGGCGGCCTGGATGGAGGCGGCCAGGTCTTCGTTGATTTCCTGGTTGAGATCGACGATCACGTTGCCCTCGTAATCCTTGATCTTCTCGAGGGAAACGCGGCCGACGATGCGGTCGCGGAGAGGTTCCACAACCTCGCCCGCTTCCACAATCGATTCCACGTAAAGGCCGTCCACCGTGCCGCAGTCGAATTCGGAAACGATGACGTCCTGCGCCACGTCGACCAGGCGGCGGGTGAGGTAGCCGGAGTCCGCCGTCTTCAGAGCCGTGTCGGCCAGCCCTTTGCGGGCGCCGTGCGTCGAGATGAAGTACTGCAGCACGTTCAGGCCTTCGCGGAAGTTGGCGGTGATGGGGGTCTCGATGATTTCGCCCGAAGGCTTGGCCATCAGTCCGCGCATGCCGGACAACTGGCGGATCTGCTGCTTGGAGCCGCGGGCCCCGGAGTCGGCCATGACGTAAACCGGGTTGAGGACGCCGGTGGTATCCTGCGTTTCCATGGTCTGGAACATCTCATCGGCCACGCGGTCGGTGACGTTGGACCAGATGGCGATCACCTTGTTGTAGCGTTCGCCGTGGGTGATGGCGCCTTCCTGGTATTGCTTTTCAACCTCGATCACTTCCTTCTGCGCGGAGCGAACCAGATCGGCCTTGTTGGAAGGAACCACCAGGTCGTCAATGCCCATCGAGATGCCGGACTTGGTGGCGTAGAGGAAGCCCAGCGACTTGACCTTGTCGAGCAGGCCGACGGCCGCCTCGATGCCAAAGCGCAGGTAGCAGTAGTTGACCACCGCGCCCAGACCTTTCTTGCGGAGGGTGCCGTTGATGAAAGGCATCTCCGTGGGCAGGTGATCGTTGAAAATGACGCGTCCCACCGTGGTGTTGATGAACTGGTTCTTCAGGGTGATGGGTTCCGTGTGGATGATGTCCTGGTCGTCGTAGGCGGTGGTCAGGTCAACCACCCGCCCCGTATAGCGCAGCCGGATGGGGGAACGGGTTTCAACCTCTCCGGCTTCCAGCGCCAGCAGGACCTCTTCGGGGTTGGCGAAGGTGCGGCCTTCGCCTTTGCCGCCCTTCTGCTCCTTGGTCAGGTAATAGACGCCCAGCACGATGTCCTGGGTGGGAGTGGCAACCGGCTGGCCGTTGGCCGGCGACAGAATGTTGTTGGAGGCCAGCATCAGCACGGAGGCCTCAATCTGGGCTTCCGGCGAAAGGGGAATGTGCACGGCCATCTGGTCGCCGTCAAAGTCGGCGTTGAATGCCGTGCAGACCAGGGGGTGAATCTTGATGGCCTTGCCCTCCACCAGCACCGGCTCAAAAGCCTGGATGCCCAGGCGGTGCAGGGTGGGGGCGCGGTTTAGCAGCACCGGGTGGTCTTTGATGACCTCTTCCAGAATGTCCCAGACCACCGGCTCCTGGCGCTCCACCATTTCCTTGGCGGCCTTGATGGTGGTGCAGTGGCCGGACTGTTCCAGCTTGTGGTAGATGAAGGGCTTGAACAGCTCAAGGGCCATCTTCTTGGGCAGGCCGCACTGGTGGAGCTTGAGGTCGGGCCCGACCACGATGACGGAACGTCCGGAGTAGTCAACGCGCTTGCCGAGCAGGTTCTGGCGGAAGCGTCCCTGCTTGCCTTTCAGCGTGTCGGAGAGCGACTTCAGCGGGCGGTTGTTGGCGCCGCGAAGCACGCGGCCCCGGCGGCCGTTGTCAAACAGTGCGTCCACGGCTTCCTGCAGCATGCGCTTTTCATTGCGCACAATCACGTCGGGCGCGTGGAGTTCCATCAGTTTCTTCAGCCGGTTATTGCGGTTGATGACGCGGCGGTAAAGGTCGTTCAGGTCAGAGGTGGCGAAACGTCCGCCGTCGAGGGGCACCAGAGGCCGCAGTTCCGGGGGAATGACGGGAATGACATCGAGAATCATCCACTCGGGCTTGTTTCCCGACTTGCGGAAGGCTTCCACCACTTTCAGGCGCTTGGAATACTTGATCCGCTTCTGCTGCGAGGTGTCGGTCTTCATCTTCTCGCGCAGTTCCACGGAAAGGGTTTCAATATCCAGCTGCTTCAGGAGGTCCTTGATGGCTTCGGCGCCCATGCCGGCGCGAAACTTGCCCAGGTGCTCCTGCTGAAGTTCCCGGTAGCGCTCTTCCGTCAGAACTTCCTTTTCCTTGAGAGGAGCTTCGCCGGGGTCGGTGACCACATAGGCTTCAAAGTAAAGGATCTTTTCCAGGTCGCGAAGCGAGAGGTCCAGCAGGTGGCCGATGCGGCTGGGAAGGCCTTTGAAGAACCAGACGTGAGAGCAGGGAGCGGCCAGCTCAATGTGTCCCAGGCGTTCGCGCCGCACCTTGGAAAGGGTGACTTCCACGCCGCACTTGTCGCAGATGACTCCGCGGTGCTTCATCCGCTTGTACTTGCCGCAAAGGCACTCCCAGTCGGTTACAGGGCCGAAAATCCTGGCGCAGAACAGGCCGTCGCGCTCGGGCTTGAAGGTCCGGTAGTTGATGGTCTCCGGCTTGGTGACTTCGCCGTGCGACCAGGAGCGGATTTTTTCCGGGGATGCCAGGCTGATGCGGATGGCATCAAATTCTCCAATAAGACTGACTCGATCATAAGGGCTGCTTCGAAACAATTTTGCCTCCTTCTCAGGCGAGAAGAGTTTATTGCTGCTGCGGATTCCTCCCGGCGCAGCCCGTCCCTTGCGGGTTCACTGCGCCGGATAAAACTATTCTGCGGTCAAAGGCGCCGGATGCAATTCCTTCGGCTTCTTGATGAGCTCAACGTCCAGGCAGAGGCTTTGCAGTTCACGCACCAGCACGTTGAAGGATTCCGGAACGCCGGGTTCGATGGCGGCCTCGCCCTTGACAATGGCTTCGTATATCTTGGCGCGGCCGTAAACGTCGTCGGATTTCGCCGTCAGCAGCTCCTGGAGGATGCAGGCGGCGCCGTAAGCTTCCAGCGCCCACACCTCCATTTCTCCGAACCGCTGGCCGCCGAACTGCGCCTTGCCGCCCAGCGGCTGCTGGGTGATGAGCGAGTAGGGCCCGATGGAACGGGCGTGAATCTTGTCGTCGACCAGGTGGGAGAGCTTCAGCATGTAGATGTAACCCACCGTCACCGGCTGTTCAAACTGTTCGCCCGTCATTCCATCCCGAAGCATGATTTTTCCGGAGGTGGAGAGGCCGGCTTTTTCCAGATAGGTTTTGATCTCCTTTTCGCTGGCTCCGTCAAAAACCGGAGTGGCAAAGCGCAAACCGCCGTGGACGGAATTGGCGAAATCCAGGATGTCTTCGTCCGTGGCGGTGTCGAACTTCTTGGCCATCGGAGTGCCGCTGAAGATGTTTTTCAGCTCTTCGCGGAGGGTCTCCGCCTGGATGTTGGCTGAGACCAGCGCCTTGATTTTTACGCCCAGTTCTCTGGCGGCCCACCCGAGGTGGGTTTCCAGAATCTGTCCCACGTTCATGCGGGAAGGCACGCCGAGCGGATTCAAAACAATTTCAACGGGCGTGCCGTCGGGCGTGTAGGGCATGTCTTCTTCCGGCAGGATGCGGGCGATCACGCCCTTGTTGCCGTGCCGGCCCGCCATCTTGTCGCCCACCGACAGCTTGCGCTTCATGGCGATATAAACCTTCACCAGCTTGATCACCCCCGGAGGAAGTTCATCGCCCTTCTTGAGCTTCTGCTCCTTCTCCGCGGTGATCTTGCGCAGGATGTCGATCTGGCGCGAGGTCATCTCCTCGACCTCGTCGATCTGCTCCATCAGGGTGGGGTCTTTCTTCACGATGCGCATGCGCTTGAGGTTGCGCCCCGAAATGTCAGCCAGGGACTCGCGGGTGACCGTGTCGCCTTTCGACAGCAGGCGCCGGTTGGTCTTTTCGTCGTGCAGGTCAATCTGCAGCTTTTCTCCCTCCAGCAGGGCGCAGAGCCGGTTCAGGCGTTCGTCGTTGAGGATGCGGATCTCGTCATTGAGGTTCTTCTCCATCCGCCCCACTTCGCCTTCTTCGATGGACCGCGCGCGGGCGTCTTTTTCCGCGCCTTTGCGGGAGAAAATCTTGACGTCCACCACGATGCCTTCGATGCCCGGAGGGCAGGTGAGGGAAGCGTCACGGACGTCGCCGGCCTTTTCGCCGAAGATGGCCCGCAGCAGCTTTTCTTCCGGCGAAAGCTGGGTTTCGCCCTTGGGCGTCACCTTGCCGACCAGGATGTCGCCCGGTTTGACGTAGGCGCCGATGCGGATGACGCCGCTTTCATCGAGGTCGCGCAGCAGGGTTTCGGAGACGTTGGGAATGTCGCGGGTCAGGTCTTCGGGTCCCAGCTTGGTATCGCGCGCTTCGGTTTCAAATTCTTCGATGTGGATCGAGGTGTAGGAATCTTCCTTCACCAGTTTTTCGCTGACCAGGATGGCGTCTTCAAAGTTGTATCCCCGCCAGGGCATGAAGGCCACCAGGATGTTGCGTCCCAGCGCCAGTTCGCCGTGGTCGGTGCAGGGGCCGTCGGCGAGCACATGGCCCGCCTTGACGCGCGTGCCCTTGCGGACAACGGGCTTCTGGTTGACACAGGTGTTCTGGTTGGAGCGCCGGAACTTGATGAGCTGATAGATGTCCGCGCCCACTTCGCGGGACATGTGCTGGCTCTGGCCGTCGCCTTCCACGCGCACAATGATACGCTCGCTGTCAACGCTGTCCACCACGCCGTCGCGCTTGCAGAGGACGACCGCTCCGGAGTCGCGGGCCGTCACTTCTTCCATGCCCGTGCCCACCAGCGGAGACTGGGCGCGCAGCAGCGGAACCGACTGCCGCTGCATGTTAGAACCCATCAGGGCGCGGTTGGCGTCATCATTTTCAAGGAAGGGAATCAGCGAGGCCGCCACGCTGACCAGCTGCTTGGGGCTGACGTCGACGTAATCCACGTTCTCGCGGCGCAGCAGGACAAAGTTGCCGGTCTGCCGGGCGTTGACCAGTTCATTCGCAATCTGCCCCTTGTCGTCCATGGGGACGTTGGCCTGGGCCACCACGTAATGATCTTCTTCCCAGGCGGACAGGTAGAACGAGTAAGGCTCATGTTCCACCTCCTTGCGCTTCTTGGCGCGCAGTCCGGCGTTCAGTTTTTCGACTTCTTCCTGCTCAACGTGCTCGCCCACCTTCCAGGGGCCGTCGCCGCCGTGGGTGACGGTGACGTAATCCACCACCCGGCCCTCACGCACCTTGCGATAGGGGCTTTCAATAAAGCCGTATTCGTTGATGCGCGCGTAACAGGAGAGTGACGAGATCAGGCCGATGTTGGGGCCTTCAGGCGTCTCAATGGGGCAGATGCGCCCGTAGTGCGTGGTGTGCACGTCGCGGACCTCAAATCCGGCGCGTTCACGCGAAAGTCCGCCCGGCCCCAGGGCCGACAGCCGCCGCTTGTGGGTGATTTCTGACAGCGGGTTGGTCTGGTCCATGAACTGCGAGAGCTGCGACGACCCGAAGAACTCGCGAATGGCCGCCATCACGGGCTTGGCGTTGATGAGGTCGTGCGGCATGGCCGTGGACATTTCCTGGTAGACGGACATCTTTTCCTTGATGGCCCGCTCCATGCGCACCAGACCCAGCCGGAACTGGTTCTCCAGCAGTTCGCCCACCGCCCGTACGCGCCGGTTGCCCAGGTGGTCGATGTCATCCACTTCGAACTTTCCGCCGGGATTCTTCAGCAGCTTCATCAGATAGCGGATGGTGGCGTAGAAATCCTCGGGATCGAGAGTGCGCTTGTCCAGCGGAAGCTGCACGGGCGCGGTTTCAGAATGTTCGGTGGCCAGCGTTCCCTCGCAGCCGCGCTCAACCTCCGTGCAGGCGTTGCCTTCACGCTTCCGCACGTAGATTTTTTCTTCATCCACAACCACGTAGAAGTTGGATTCCGGCAGGTTCCGGGCGTCTTCCAGCTCAAACTGCGTAGCTTTGTCGTCCATCCGGACATTGAGCTTGCTGTAATAGCCCAGCTTGATGTTGAACTTCAGGCGTCCCACCCGGGAAAAGTCGTACTTGCGCGGGTCAAAGAACATTCCGGTGAAGAGTGCCGTCGCTGTGTCCAGGGTGGGCGGATCGCCGGGGCGCAGTTTCCGGTACATTTCAATCAGGGCTTCCTGGACCGACTTGATGGAATCGCGCCGCAGGGTGTGGCTGATCACCGGCCCGATCTCGTCGCGCTCGGGGAAGAAGACGTGGATTGCTTCAATTCCGCCGTCTATGGCGGTGTTCAGCGCGGAAGGCGTGAGCTCATTGTTGGCTTCCAGCAGGATTTCGCCGGTCGAGGGGTCCATGATGTCCTCGGCGGCGCAGGCACCTTCCAGATCGTGCTGGCTGATTTCCACCCGGCTGATGCGGGATTTCTGGAGTTCCTTCATCGCCGCGGAGGTGATCCGCTTGCCCGAGGCCACGATAGTTTCGTGCGACCGGGGGTGCTCGATGGCCTTGGACAGCTTGATGCCCCGGAGCCCTTCAGAGACCGCCCAGTACAGCTTGTGGTCTTTCAGGGTGATATCTTCAACCCGGTAGAAGGTCTTGAGGATGTCGGAGTTGTCCTTCAGGCCCAGGGCACGCAGAAAGATGGTGCCCAGGATCTTACGCTTGCGGTCGATTCGAACATACAGGATGTTTTTGGTGTCGTACTCAAACTCCACCCAGGACCCGCGGTAGGGGATGAGCTTGCCCAGGAAATAGCTGCGGGCGGCGTTCGATTCAAAGAAGACGCCGGGCGAGCGGTGGAGCTGGCTGACAATCACCCGCTCTGTTCCATTGATAATAAAGGTCCCGTTTTCCGTCATCAGCGGGATCTCGCCAAAATAGACTTCCTGTTCCTTGATGTCGAGGATGTTGCGGGGCCCCGATTCGCTTTCTTTGTCATAGAGAGTGAGGCGGATGGTGACCTTGAGGGGAGCGGCAAAAGTCATGCCTCGCTCCTGGCACTCGGTGACGTCGTACTTGAGCTGGAGCGTGACGGGGTCGCCGCACTTGTGGCAGAAATCGACTTCGTTCTTGTTGAACGTTCCGCACTTTTCGCACAGCACGTCGCCGGCCTTGAAGGGATCCGTCACCACGGTGTAACCGCACTGTTTGCAGGTGCGGCGCAGGTGGTGAAGCCCCCGCAGGCTGCCGCATTTGCATTCCCAGTCGCCGATGGAATAGTCGACGAAATCGAGCTGGGCGACGCCGCGAAAGTCGGTGATGGGAAAAACCGAATTAAATACCGCCTGCAGTCCGAAATCGTCGCGTTCGGAGGGAAGGGCGTTCATTTGCAGAAAACGTTCATAAGAACGCTTCTGGACTTCAATGAGATTGGGAATCTGAATGACGGACGGAATCTTTGAGAAATCAATCCGACGCGGCAGAACACCGTTAACGCCGTTGGGCATTCGTTACGCTCCTTGCTTTGATTTTAAAGGGCTACGAATCAATGAAGACACATGCACTCTTTTTCTTTGATGCATGAGAGGGGCTGAAGGATGCCGAATCTCCCTCAGGCGCAGTTCGACACCCCCGCCATGGTTATTTTGAATTGGGTTCCTACTCTTGCCAATACCAGTCTTTAGGGTTTTCAAATTGAAAACACCAGCGACCTGGCTCTGCTCAGCATGTTCCCCTGGCCTGGGAGAACTATTTCACTTCTACGGTCGCCCCTGCTTCAGTAAACTTCTTCTTAATGCTTTCCGCCTCGTCCTTGGAAATGCCTTCCTTGATCGGCTTAGGAGCACCATCGACCAGATCTTTGGCTTCCTTCAGGCCCAGGCTTGTGACCTCGCGGACCGCTTTGATGACGTTGATCTTGTTGGAGCCGACAGCGGTAAGGACCACGTTGAATTCGGTCTTCTCTTCCGCGGGCGCTGCTGCTGCTCCGGCGCCGGCTGCTCCTGCTATCATCACCGGGGCCGCCGCTGCTGCTGAGACTCCCAGCGTTTCTTCCAGCTTCTTCACCAGTTCTGCAGCTTCGAGCAGCGTCAACCCTTTAATTTCTTCAACAATCTTGTCAATTGCTTCGGACATCGTATTGTTTATCCTCCTGAAATATCCTGATTTTCCTATGATTCGGCGAAAGGCAAGCCCTTCATTGCCGGACCTAGTTGCCGCCGGATGCCTTGAATTTCTCTTCCTTGACTGCCTGTTGAATCACCCGCGCCAGGTCGCGCCCCACTGCTGAAACCGCAGTCGCGAGCTGCTGAGCCGGCGACTGGATGACAAAGAGCGCCCTGGCAAACAGTTGTTCACGGGAGGGGAGCGCTGCGAGAGCCTCCACCTCCTCCATGGAAACCACTCGCCCTTCCACCATCCCGGCCTTGAAGACCAGTACTGGATTTTCCTTGGCGTATTCCACCAGAATTTTGGCCAGGGAAACCGGGTCGTCGCCCGTATAGGCCAGCGAAGTGGTGCCGCGCAGGTTCTGTGCCGCCCCTTCGGCTTCGGTTCCGGCGGCCGCCCGCTCGATCAGGCGGTTCTTCACCACCTTGTACCGGGCGCCGGCCTGGGAAATCTGGCGGCGAAGCTCCGTATCCTGCGCTACCGTCAAACCTTCGAATCCCTGGAGAAACACCGTGCGGGCATTCTTCAGTTCTTCGTGGAGGTCTTTTGCCTGTTGATGTTTTTCTTCCCGCTTCATTGAACTCCTCTTGGCAAAGTTAAAAAAACTCAGACCGCGTCCACCGATTCCAGGTCAACCGGAACGCCGGGTCCCATGGTTGATGAGATCACAATGTTTTTCACATATCGCCCTTTGGCCGAGGCCGGCTTGGCGCGGACGACGCTGGAGATCAGGGCCCTGGCATTGTCAGCAAGCTTTTCCGGGTCAAAGGACACTTTGCCGACCGCGCAGTGGATGATTCCGGTCTTGTCCACGCGGAACTCCACCTTGCCGGCCTTCAACTCGGTAACGGCTTTGGTGACGTCCAGGGTCACCGTGCCGGTCTTGGGGTTCGGCATCAGGCCGCGGGGGCCCAGGACCTTTCCCAGCCGTCCCACTGACTTCATCATGTCGGGGGTGGCCACCACGGCGTCAAATTCCAGCCAGCCGCCCTGGATCTTCTGCACCAGGTCTTCAGCCCCCACTTCGTCGGCGCCGGCTTCGCGCGCCTCCCGGACCTTTTCTCCGGAGGCGATAACGATCACCCGTGTGACTTTGCCGAGCCCGTGCGGCAGGACCACCGTCCCTCGCACCATCTGGTCGGCGTGCTTCGGATCCACTCCGAGGCTCATCGAGACTTCAACCGATTCGTCAAACTTGGCGAACGCCGCCTTCTTGACCAGCGGCATGGCCTCCTGAAGCACATAGGCGGGCTTGTCCACCATTTTCTTGCTGGCTTCGATTTTTTTTCCCACCTTCGTCGTCCTCCTTGTTACTGCTGCGCTTTCCCGGCCTTCAGCCGGAGATTTCCAGCCCCATGCTCCGTGCCGTTCCCTTGACGGTGGCGATGGCGGCGGCAAGGTCGCGGGAATTCAGGTCAGGCTGCTTCTGCCTGGCAATCTCTTCAACCTGCTTTTCGGTGACGGACCCCACTTTGTTCTTGTTCGGTTCACCGGACCCCTTGGCAATGCCGGCTGCGCGCTTCAGCAGAATGGAAGCGGGCGGGGTCCGGGTGATAAAACTGAAGGTCCGGTCGTGATAGACCGTCAGCAGGACGGGGATGATCAATCCCTCCTGGTCCTTTGCGGAGGTCTTGGCATTAAACGCCTTGCAGAAATCCATGATGTTGACCCCGTGCTGGCCCAGCGCCGGGCCGACCGGGGGCGCAGGGGTTGCTTTCCCCGCCGCGATCTGCAACTTCACCATTGCGATAACTCTTTTGGCCATGGCCTTTTACACCTTCTCGACTTGATAGAAATCCAGTTCCACGGGCGTGGCACGCCCGAAGATGGTTACCATTACGCGCAGCGTTGAGCGGTCCGCGTTGATTTCTTCCACCGAACCCGTAAAGTCCTTAAATGGGCCGTCGGTGATCTTGATGCTTTCGCCCCGGTCAAACTCGAGCTTTGGCTTGGGGTTTTCAGCCGCCACCTCAACCCTGTGAACAATCCGGTCCACCTCTTCCATGCTCAACGGGGTGGGGGTGGGGCCCGAACCCACAAACCCGGTCACCCGCGGCGTCGATCGCACCACGTGCCAGGTCTCGTCATTCATTTGCATCTCAACCAGTACGTAGCCGGGATAGAAGAGCTTTGGTGTGACCACCTTCTTGCCCTGCTTGATCTCAATGACGTCCTCGGTGGGAACCATGATCTCACCAAACTTTTCGTCGAGCTTCTCGGCCTCAATCCGGCTTTTCAACGCTTCGGCCACCTTCTTTTCAAAGCCCGAGTACGTATGAATGATGTACCAGTTTTTTTCCATTTTAAGAGTTTTTACCATGGAGACCCTATAGTGACTTTCCCCAGGTCAGGACATAGGAAACAAGATGGGAGAAAACTTCGTCACAAAGCATGAAGTAGAATCCGAACAGGAAGGTGGTGATAATCACCATCACGGTGGTGCCATAGACTTCCTGCTTGCCGGGCCATGTGACCCGCTTCATTTCCGCACGCACATCGCTGATGTACGAGCCGACCTTCCCGGCCACCTCTTTGCCTGCTGCCAGTTCGTTTGCCATACTTCCTTTTTCGCTCCGCTTTCAGGCCTGCGCCGAAGGCCCCAAGCCCTTTCACCGGTCGTGGCAGGGGCGGAGGGACTCGAACCCCCATGACCGGTTTTGGAGACCGGCAGATTAGCCGTTGATCTGACGCCCCTTCAAAACCAGTGGCAGACGGCGAATCCCGGGTGAAACCCGGGTCCGGCACCGAAAGGTGCCCGCTCGTCACCCGTCACTTCACTTCTCGATGGGCCTTATGCTGCCGGCATTTCGGACAAAACCTCTTCATCTCCACCCGGTCTGTGTGCTTCTTCTTGTTCTTGGTTGTCGTGTAATTGCGATTTTTGCAGTCGTTGCACTGTAATGTAATGATATCACGCATCGCTTCATTCACCCGAACCCGATTTTTATTGAATAATTTCGGTAACCGAACCGGCGCCGACGGTATGGCCGCCCTCGCGAATGGCGAAGCGCAGGCCCTTCTCCATGGCGATCGGCGTAATCAGCTCGATCTCCATGCTCACGTTGTCTCCC
>Ga0307372_10003084_pt1 | contig 27030 bp, 19 predicted proteins | sample OX1MG_FD_202533 | JGI IMG/M metagenome (GOLD analysis project Ga0307372, IMG submission 202533) | Soil microbial communities from Risofladan, Vaasa, Finland - OX-1 | ecosystem: Environmental > Terrestrial > Soil > Coastal area > Acid sulfate soil | place: Finland: Risofladan, Vaasa | collected... | reverse complement strand
CACGGATTGGTTGGTCGCTTTAGGCTATCCGCCAGTTCCGGCGACGCGGCACCTGACCATCTTGAAAAACGAGGAGCAGTTAGTCGCTTAACGTGAAACTGTCAAGTTCATTTGAACCATGCCTTAACGAGAGTATAACATAGTTTCTCAACTTATACCAGTATTATACGATGCATGTGAGGTGGAGAATCTGCTTCCCAATCACCATCACTTGACATCCCACACTCCTTGAAACATACTCGTTCTCGTACCTTGACAACTGACATGAGCAGGTGCAGCCCCGTAATTTAGGTGAGGATATCAATATGGAGGGTTGGTTCGAGTCTAGCTTGCGCTCGGTGGTATGCTAGCGGCTGGTCCGGTGCCTGTTCGTTGACAATCAAGGGCATTATGAGCTGATCTCCTTCACGAGGGAGCTAGCCTCGTCAAGAAACCAGTTTATTCTACTTTTTCCAGTTAGGAAATGCCCTCATTATAATCTAAAAAATGAGAAATTAATGAGAAATTACAATACGTATTTCTGTACGTAACGAGTTCACTGTACAGGTTCTTGACTGGACAGAAAGCAAAAGGTCTGCTATTCTTGAGAAACTAAATGTTTAGGAGGGTAAATCAGGTGCCAAAACAGCCACTTGCCGAAGTTTTTGGGTTTCCTATAAACAATTTCTCAACTGATGCAGAACGATATCGCAGAAACAGGCTTTGCCCATTTAACAATAAGGTTCCTTCATGCACAAAAGATAAGGCAGAAAATCCGTTGGGGGTTTGCAGTGTGTACGATAACAGTAAAGTAGTCGTAACTTGCCCTGTGCGATTTCGTCAGGATTGGCTTATCGCAGAGGATGCTGCAGCTTTTTTCTTTCCAACCGGTTCATCCTGGACTTCTCTTACTGAAATTCGCATTAATGATAAATATGGACGCTCGGCAGGTAACATTGATGTCGTATTAGTGGCATATGATAGTGCCGGGCGTATATTGAACTTTGGGTCACTTGAAGTTCAAGCAGTGTATATTTCTGGAAATATTCGTAGAGCATTTGAATACTTTATGGAGGACGCTGAAGCCAGATCTGATATGGATTGGTCAGGGCAACGCCACTACCCGCGTCCCGATTATCTTTCCTCTTCACGCAAAAGATTGGCACCTCAACTTATTTACAAGGGTGGTATTCTTCATGCATGGGGTAAGAAACAAGCTGTAGCAGTAGACAGGCATTTCTTTAATAGTTTACCAATTATGGATGAGGTTGATCCAGTTGATGCTGAAATGGCATGGCTTGTGTATGACCTTCAATATGATTCGCAACAAAATCGCTATCAACTGACTCGTTTCAAGACGGTTTATACCCAATTTTCTGCGACGTTAGAAAAAATCACGACGGCAGAGCCGGGCAATATCGAGGGTTTTATTGGTCATCTACAAGAGAAACTCGATGAAAAGCTAGAGGATGCCAATTCACCGGACGCACCAATATTACTCGAAATACCGGGTAGCGAAGATATATAGCAACCGAATCTGGTATAATGGATTATATGAGTTTGCATCAAGGTGAAATATGCAGCAAATGACATTGTTCAATACCATTGGGCAAAACCAGGTAGTGAATGTTGCTTCTGTTCCGCAACGAAGCCCATTTCGCTATCCCGGTGGTAAAACATGGCTAGTGCCACGCCTTCGACGATGGCTATCTCCATATGTCAGACAGCAATTTGGCCTTATCCCTGCCCATCCTGCCCATCTTATAGAGCCGTTTGCGGGAGGGGGTATCGTAAGTTTGACGGCTGCTGCCGAAAATCTTTCTGAACATATCACCATGGTGGAACTGGATGACGATGTAGCGGCTGTCTGGCAAACGCTCCTTCATGGAGAGGATTGGATGTGGATTACTCAGAAAATTGAGGACTTTGACCTGACTTATGAGCATGTAGCAGCTTTTCTGGCAAGAAGTGACCTCACGTTACGGGAAAGAGCATTTAAAACGATACTCAGAAATCGTGTGAATCGTGGAGGTATTCTGGCCCAGGGTGCAGGACTTATCAAGAACGGCGAGGGTGGCAAAGGTCTCAAGTCTCGCTGGTATCCAGCAACGCTCAAGAGACGCATCGAACACATCGTACAGATACGCGATTGCATCACTTTTATGCATTGTGATGGTATGAACGTTCTCAGAAATTATATTGACCATAACGACGCTGTATTTTTCATTGATCCTCCCTATACTGCTGCCGGTAAGAAAGCCGGTAGTCGCCTCTACCAGCATTTTGAACTCGACCACGAGGAGTTATTTGAGATTGCCAGTAAGTTAAGCGGCGATTTTCTCATGACTTATGACGACAATGATATGATACGGTCACTTGCACAACGCTATGGCTTTGATATGCAAGTGATAGCCATGAAGAACACACATCATGCGACAATGAAAGAATTACTCATTGCTCCACATTTGGATTGGCTTCGATTTTCGTAATATATTTCCCAACCCATCCCCCAAATAGTCCCTCTTTTCCCCCTATTCGTTTAGTAATTTCCTCGTTTGTGATAGACTCCTGTAGAGACTCATGTTTTATCCTGTATTATTCAGGAAGGAGGACGGCATAGAGAAGATGACAGAGCAGCAATTTGGAGCAAATAGCGCGGATGGCACGCACGGTATGCATGAAATGCGTGGAATGAAAATGCAACAGCAAATGAAGGATACTGGCGATAGTGTGAGCGGGCAAGAGGAGCAAGTTGTCACTGTTGTCTTCACTGCCGATAATCACCTGGGGTATGCTGCCTCCGGTCAGACGCCGCGCAAGCGTGAAGAGTGGCAGCAGCGTTTGCGCATGGCCTTTCAGCAGGCGACTGATTTCGCGGTAGGTCAGGGCGTTGACCTCTTTATCCAGGTCGGTGATCTCTTCGATAGCGCGACACCCGATGAGCGAGACCGCAGTTTTGTTGCCGCCCGGTTGGCACAATTGCGTCAGGCCAATGTGCGCGTCTTCGCACTTGGTGGTATACATGATACGCCTGCCGCTACGCACGGGGCGGCCAGTGAGGATGCCCTTGCTCCTCAACAGGGCTACGCCAGCCTGGGTGCGCTGACCTATTTCGCACCCAACACGTTTGAACTTGAGCCGTTGATTATTGATATACATGGCGTTCCTGTTGGTATTTGTGGCCTCGGTGTGCTGGCTGGTCAGTCCGGCGACCCATTGGCGCGTATGCATGTAACCAGCGATATCGAGCGTGCCGCCATTCCGTTGCTGCTATTGCACGCTCCCATTGAAGGTCTCGCCAGTTCGCCTCTATGGGATAGCCGTTCACAGGTGAGCCGCGAGAGCCTCGAGCGACAGACCGCCTTCCCCATCATTCTGGCTGGCTACCACCACACTTTTCAGCAGTTGCACATAGGACAGTGTGATGTCGTTGTTGCCGGGGCGTCACAGCATGTTGGATTTGATAATACCAGTAATGCCAGTGAAACTCCCGGTTTTGTCTTCCTGGGTCTCGACAAGAACGGCATCCGGTGGTGCAACCATATTGCCGTTGACGCGCTGCCACTGCACAATCTGCTTATTCGTACTGAAGAATTGTGGCCCTCAGATGCCAGTCCTGTTCAGCAGAGCGCGACCGATGCCATTATAGCGCGTATGCAGCCATTATGTGATGGGCAGACCATGGTGCAGTTGCGCTTAGAGGGAGCTTTGACGCGCCAGCAGTATCACCAGTTAGACTTGAATCGCCTGCGTCGCTTTGGTGAGGAACACGCCTTCGCATTTGCTATTGACGATAGTACCCTGAAACTTTTGCCAGAAGATGAAAAAAGAGTATCAGCCGGAGCGCGTTTTTCTCCGCGTGAAGAACTCATAACTCTGGCGGATGAGTGGATCGCCGCCGCTACCGACGAACAGGAGAAAAAAGCTTTGTATGCCACCAGAGAGGAACTCCTGGCAGCCATGGACGAAGTCAGGATCAACGTGTAGGGGCCGATTGATCGTGCCCACCGCCGATTTATCGGCAATGTGGGTTCAATTTACATATCGGTGATTGGGAGGACACGGGCCGATAAATCGGCGGTGGGCACGATCAATCGGCCCCTACACGTTTCATAATCGTGTCGAGGTTTAGGAGCGTAATGCATAAGCACCCAGGAACACATTTCATTATCGTACTGAGGAAGGGCCGCAATTGAGACGCCCAGGAGCAAACCGATGATTATACTCAAACATCTTACCGTTGAACGTTTTCGACTCTTGCGAGAGATAAACCTGCATTTCCCGCAGCGTGGCAGTATTCTCATTCAAGGACCGAACGAAGCGGGCAAATCTACCCTGTTTGAAAGTATCTACTTTGCCCTGTACGGTATGCCGCTGGGTACCTCACCGAACCCGCAGCGGAGTAAATCTGCGCTGGACGACCTTATTCTCTATGGCTCAAACTCTGCCTCGGTGACGCTCACACTCTCCGTTGGAGCGACGGAACTCACGATTACCCGCACGATAGAGCGCGGCGAGGGTCAGCAGGTTTGTCTTATTGTGCGCCGACTTGGTATGCCGCCAGAGCAGCCGATTGCGGAACTGACTACCGCCAACGAGCGTATCATCAGCGAGCTTGGGCGCATAGACAGCGAGACATTGCGCAACTCGTGTTTCATTGAACAGAAAGGGCTGACGCGCCTGGAAGACCTGAGCGGTGCGCAACGCGAGACAACGCTGCGCAAACTGCTGGGTTTGGAAAAACTGCTGTGCCTGACCGAACGCTTTCAGTTGACCCCGTTGGACGAGACCCTGGTGCAGGAAAGTAGGCTACGTCTGCAACTTGCAGAGATACAGGCGCGTATTCTTGAATTGAGTGAGCAACTTGGGAGTATTGAGGCAGCCCTCGATGCCGTTGCCATCTCAGAGGACCTCGCCGATGTAAGCCAGCAAGAGGTTGAGATTGCCGAGCAGCATCTCTCGCTTGAGCAATTGCAAACGCAACGCGCCGAAATAAAGGTACGCCAGAGCCGCATTCAACACCTCAAGAAGGCTGATGGTGTGCTTGCCGATATTGTTTTTGCTTACGATACTATCGCTACAGCGCAAAAAGAGATGCCAGAGTTGGAGTGGCAGATTGTCGAGATAGACCGTCGTGAGCGCGAAGAATTGCCCGAAATGGAGAAACGTGTGCATGATCTTGTAGACCTCACACGCTCTTTCGGCACTTTAGAGCGCATGTCGAACGATTTGCTCACCGTCGTTGCCACGATCAAAGAGCTGGAACAAGAAATTGTACAGCAGCAGGTTAACCAGGAAGATAGCGACGCGCTTGAAAAGAAAATCAACCATGCGCGTATGCGTGTGGAAGAGGCACGCGAGTCCTTGCACGAACTTGAAGAATACCGTCGCGCCGGTCTTCCACAGTTAGAGGCACGTTTGCACCGCTTGCAGGAACTGGCCGGGAAGCTGCGGGCGCTGCACGAGGCGGAAGAGCAGTACACCCGTCGCGTGATGAGCCAGAGTCTGGCGGAAGACAACCGTGTGCAACTGCAAAAGGCACAGAAAGATGTGCGTGACACCGAGCAGGAACTCGTGCTGGTCGAACAAGAGGCGAAGCAGGTTCAGCAACAGGCTGAGGGGTTGGAACAACGCTGGCGGCAACTCAGCATCAACCGTCAACTGGTCGAGTGGCGGCGTCTCAAACAACTCTCACAGGGTTTAGCGGAGGCCGAACAGCATGTGATGGGGGCTCACCGGCAGCAAGCGACATTGACCGAAGCCGCATTAGCGGCGCGACAGAATGCTACCGTGCGCTTGATTGTCTTTCTTGCCTGTGCCGGGGTAGGCGTGTTTGTCGGCGTGAGTGCCCTCTTTGTCGCATCCCATCAGGCCTATATTGCCTCAGCAATGGGCATTTTTGCTATTCTATTGCTGGCTGGCGCAGGTTTGGGCTACCAAAACTATGGCAAAGCACGCAAAGAGGCCGACGCGACCAGCATGCAAATGCAAGAAGCAACCAACCAGGTGAGCATGATGGTGGCAGCGCGTGAGGCAGCCATACGCATGGGCGGCAATCACGATGCAGTGGAACGTATCGAGCGCGAAATCCGTTCTCTGGGTGGTGCTGTGCCGCGCTCAGTTGACGAGGCGCAGCAAAGTATCGAACAGACACAAGACTCAGGCGAGAGCCTTGCCGATATACAGCAACGTTTGCATCAGAAACGTGACGATGTGGCCGCCGCTCGCAATCAGGTCAACGTGACAATGGAAGCGGTGGCTAAGTTGCGCAAAGAACGTGTCCGCCTGGAAACACTGCGTAAGCGAGAGGAGTGGGACGATCTCGTCGCACACCTGCGTGCTGACCGCATTGCCATCGAAGAGAAGCAGCATGAAATAGCCTCGCTTGCCGGTCAAGAAGGGTTCCCCATCCCCTATTTCGGCATGACCTCGGCTCCCATATATACGTTGTCAGCCGCTACGCCTATTCCAGCGACAACCGATACTGAACTGGCGCTGGCAATCTCCGATGCGATTAAAGCCACTGAACGTGAAATTGTGTCCATTCATGATAAATTGAAGAGCGAATCAGATTACGCCTCACAGGTCAAGATACACCAGGACGCTCTTGAGGTTTTGCTGGCCCGCCAGAAAGTTCTCATTGAGCGCGGTGAGCGCTATGCCTTCAGTAATCCCAGGCGGCAAATTGTGCAGGCTCGTGAGCAACAAATAGCCTTGCGTGACGCGCTGCATAGTTTGCAAGACTCGCTGCGCCAGCGCGTAAAACCACTTGGTGTCCCATTTGGACAGGCCGCTATCGGCAGTACCGAAATCGCAGCCCGCAAGCAACTCGAAGCTCTGCATGTCGTTCTTGGCGACCGTGTTGAGTTGCAAAGTCGTATCGAGTGGCATGCCATACAGCTCAAGGAGAAGCAAGATTCGCTCTCAGACTATTACTCGCAACTGGCAAAGATGAGCGGTAGCCTGGGCGGCTGGATTATTCCGCCCAATCCTTTCGCTGACGCTCTGGTTGCTCTACGTACCCGTTGTCAACGTGAAATACAGGAGGCGAACGAGCCTGCACTCATTGCCGAACTTGAGCAACAACACCTGCAGGAGCGAGCATCGCAAGCCAAAATCGCGCTCTGCCGCTCAGAAATTGAAAATGCACACGAGCGTATCGCTACCATACTTACGCAGCGTAATCGCCCTTTGCCAGTTGCTCACGGACAAGGAGAGCCTGCAAGGGTGCAACATGTAGGGGTGCAACATGTAGGGGTGCAACATGTAGGGGCGCAATTCATAGCGCCCTCCTTTACCCAGGTTGTAGCCGTCTGGCCCCTGGTTGGCGAGTATTCGGCGCAAGACCGCTCCCGCCTCGAAGAAGAGTGCGCCCGGCTCGAGCAGGAACTAAGCCAAAGCGAATTACAAGAACGAGAACTTGGCGAACAACTGCATATCGGCGGCCAGAGACTCGATCTGGAGCAGACACGTCTGCGTATGCAGCAGCAAGAGCGCAGTTACCAGACGAAACAGCGCGGCAACCTGCTCATCCAGGCAGTTGATGAGCGTTTGCTGCGCAAAATGCTGTCGCGCACAGAGTACTATATGCAACGCATGCTTCCCTTGCTGACAGATGGGCGCTATCGCGATGTCCAACTCTGGACGGCGCCAGAAGAAGGTGTTGTGAGTGGTGGCCCCTTCCAGTTGCGTACCTGGAACGCGGCCGCGGGTGAATATGTACCGCGCTCCGCCCTCTCCGGCGGTGCCGCAGACCAGTTGTCATTTGCCTTGCGGCTGGCTTTTGCCGTTGCCACGCTCCCAGCAGAGTTAAGTGCTGCTCCCGGCTTTCTCCTGCTGGACGAGCCACTCACCTCGTTTGATCGCAGCCGCACACGAGCCCTGGTGGATGTCGTGACCGGTGAAACACTGAGCCAGCACTTTGAGCAGGTGCTGTTCATCTCCCACAGCGCGGCCTTCGATCCCGCCATGTTTCCCTACCACCTCCACCTGGAAGGCGGCCTCATTGTCGAAAGCAACCTGCCCGTTGCCCTTCCCACGCCTGTTCAGTTGACAGCAAGCAGCAATGGTCATAGCAACAATGGCAATAGAGATGACGCAGAGGGTGCAGAGGATGATGGCGATGAAATGACGGTACGCGTGCCAGTAGTCAAGCTGGCACCAGTGGTGGCGGAATGAGAATGCCTCGTCATTTGTTCTAGTAGATAGCTGGTGCATACATAGGACTGGGGCAGGGGCAAGATCGAGGCAGAGGCAAGATCGAGGCAGGGGCAAGATCGGGGCAGGTACCCTTGTGGTCGCCAGGTACCCTTGTGGTTGCCAGGGACCTTTGCTCTGATAGTCGCCATAGTAACTTGTATTTCCTTAGCTTGTATGGTACACTTGATATTGGAATAATAGATTAGATTTTTACTTTTTATTTGGCTTTTACTTCCGTAGTGAAGACGGAAGTGGAGATAAATGCAACAAACAATGAAAAACACAAGAGTAAGCTACACCACAGGGTGTAGTTAGGAGGACTTTGTAACTTTGACAACAGAAAAAATTCGACTCGTCCCACTAGGAGGGCTAGGGGAGGTCGGAAAGAATATGATGGTCGTCGAGTATGGTGACGACATCATTATTATTGATGTCGGCGTGATGTTTCCCGATGATGAAATGTTCGGTGTAGACCTGGTTATTCCCGATACGAGCTACCTCAACGATAAGAAAGATCGTATTCGCGCTATTCTCATCACCCACGGACACGAGGACCATGTTGGTGGTTTGCCCTACATCTTACCCATGCTCAATTTCCCACCCATTTATGCGACGCGCCTGACGCAAGGGCTGATCAATGTCAAATTGAAAGAGCATAAACTCGTTGAAAAGACGAGCATGCATGTGATTACTCCAGGTGACACAGTACAACTGGGCCAGTTCGGCGTGGAATTCTTCCGCGTCAACCATAGCATTCCCGATGCCGTAGGTATCGTATTGCATACCCCCATCGGTACCATCGTGGATACAGGCGACTACAAGTTTGACTATACCCCCGTTGATGGTCTGCCCGCCGATCTTGGCACACTGGGGCGTCTCGGCAACGAGGGTGTGTTAGTGATGATGGGTGACAGTACCCGTGTTGAATCCCCCGGATACACTCCGTCGGAGCGCGTTATTAACGATTCGTTCGACAAAATCTTTGCTAATGCCGGCGGACGTATTCTTATCGCTACCTTCGCCTCATTGATTTCGCGGGTGCAGCAGGTGATTGATACCGCCGTGCGCTACGATAGACAGGTGGCGCTGGTGGGCCGCAGCATGGTCAACAACGTGCAAATGGCGATAGAGCTTGGCTATCTGACGGTTCCTAAAAGTACGCTGATACGGGCCGAAGATATCAACAAGTTTCCAGCCGAGCAGGTTGTAATCATCTGTACTGGCAGCCAGGGTGAGCCAACATCAGCGCTCACTCGTATCGCCAACCAGGATCACCGCATGATTCGTATCCAGCCCGGCGATACCGTCATTCTGTCGGCGACACCCGTTCCCGGCAACGAAAAGATGGTCAATCGCACGATCAACAACCTTTTCCGCCAGGGCGCGGAGGTGTTTTATCAGGCCATCTCGAACGTCCATGTATCGGGACACGCCGCCCAGGAAGAATTAAAATTGATGTTGAGCTTGCTGCGTCCGCAGTTCTTCATGCCAGTGCATGGCGAATATCGCCAACTGGTGCTGCATGCCAAGCTTGCCAGTTCGCTGGGTATTCCTGCCGACCATATCGTGATTGGTGAGGATGGCGACATCGTAGAGGTCACGGCTGAGGGTATTAAGGTAAGCGACCACTTCACCTCTGGCAATGTCTTTGTTGACGGCCTCGGCGTCGGTGATGTAGGACAGATTGTCCTGCGTGACCGCCAGGTGCTGGCGCAGGATGGTATCCTGATGGCAATCCTTACCGTGGATAAAGAGACCGGGCAACCACTTGCCGGACCCGATATCGTCTCACGCGGCTTCGTCTACATGCGCGATTCCGAAGAATTGCTCGAAAGCGCCCGCGAGCGCGTTATCGAGTCGTTCGCCGGGCTGAATGGTCACTCATCCGACTGGTCATTCGTCAAAGATAAAATCAAGCATACGCTGAGCGAATTTCTCTACGAGAAAACGCATCGCCGCCCAATGATTCTTCCCGTCGTTATGGAAGTATAAACAAGCAATCAAAAAACACGCAATCGGTATTGCCGATTGCGTGTTTTTTGATGAGTAAATTCCCCCTTGCTTCTTTGGAACATATGCGCTATCATACTGGTATCTCTAATGTCTCTGTTGAAAAAGAGGGAATAAGCAATGGCGGCCAATGAACAAAACAAAAAAGCCAGCCACCAGAACAAGCAACTGGCATCAGGTATGGCTCAGGGACCTTCGCGGGTGAGCAAGGCCGCGGGCAGCATTGGCTCGAAAGACGCTCAGATGGAGCAGCGTTCCAGCATACCCTCGTCGCGTTCAACTCCCACTGCTAAAAATGCATTACCCGCCCGACAGAGACCGGGCAATAATGGCGCTCAAGGTCGCAATGGCAACCAGGGAATACGCAAAGGCTCCAATCGCGCCGTACCCGCTAATCCTGCACCCGCCAGTGCGACAAAAGATACACGCTTTATTCACTGGATACGCAAAACCTGGAACGATATGGAGCCACATCATCAGAAGCGTTTCCTGGGCGTCATCTTGCTCTTGCTCTCGCTGCTCTTAATGGGCGCATTGACCATATTCCGCAATGTCTTCATCTTTAAGTCACTGGGCGACTTCTTCCTCCTTTTCTTTGGCTGGTCGGCTTACCTGCTTGCACTCGGTCTCATCGCTTTTGCCATTGCCCATCTTATTGAAGGCATCCGCAACGAACGCTTCATTCGCTGGTCGTTCGTCATCGGCTTAATCATACTCTGGCTAATAGTGCTACTCGAAAGTCGCCAGATTATGGGATACATGAAAGCGGGCGCACTGGCCGAGTTGCTATTTGCACCCCTGCAAGGCTGGCATGCTACAATTCTTGTGCATGTTCTCCTCATTGGCTCCTTTGTGCTGGTTGCCATTCTGACGTTCCGTATCACCTTCGGCCATGTATTGATGGTTGGACGTGCCATGAACCGGATGGTAAGCGACCGTCAGGCCCCGACAGGCAATAGGGGGAATCCGACAGGCCCCTCGCAATTTCGTGGGCAACGCCCACGCTACAGTCGCTATGCAAGCGCAATCGCTCCCGACAGTGCAGATAGCACCAATGGTAATGCAGTGGCGCAATCGCTGCAACCAGTACAGGCACCAACAAGGCGCAATGTGAACCCCAACATTCACCTCGAAGCAGAAGAAGATGAGGATGAAGGACTGGTGGATTTTGAGGCCGATTTCGACGCGGACGACGCTTACGATGATGATGATGATCCGCTCAACGATATCAACATTCATAAGCAGCACATCAGCCGTATTCCACGCGGCCCGCGCCAGCCCCAGCCGATTGACCTGTCGGACCATAAAGCGGCAGTGCAGGGTGCGCGACAGCAACCGTTGCCGTTCAACGCGGCGCAAGCCCAGGCGCAACAACGGAGGAATAACGGTGGCAAAGCTCAGCAAGAGATGGAGCCGCTCGCGCCCAATCCACGGCACAACAAAGGTATCATTACTCCGCGTATTCCAGTGGCTGAATCACCCTGGAACATTCCTGATACCTCTATGCTCAATCGGCCCGAAGAGGTCAAGTTGCAGATACTGGGTGATGATACCTCGACACTGGCGAAGACCATTCAGGATACGTTACGCAGCTTTAAGGTGGATGCCGAGGTCAAACAGGAAGATATCAGCATCGGCCCCACCGTCATTCGCTTCGGTATTCGTCCTACCGGCAAACCAGAGATGAAAGTGGACGAGAAAAGCGGCAAATTCGTTCCCGTTCGTGACGCTGGCGGCAACATTGTCTACGAGACGCGCACACGAGTCAGCCGCATCATGGCACTGCAAAACGACCTCGCGCTCGTTCTCGAAGCCAAGTCCATTCGTATGGAGGCACCTGTACCGGGTCGCCCCTACGTCGGCGTCGAGATTCCCAATAAAAACAGCCGTCTCGTCACCTTACGTGAAGTACTGGAGAGCAAAGAGTATATGGCGGCAAAGGCGAAATCCAAACTTGCCGTCGCCCTCGGCAAAGACGTTGGTGGTCAGGTGCGCGTCGGCGACCTTGCGCGTATGCCCCACCTGCTCATCGCGGGCGCAACTGGTGCGGGCAAGAGCGTGTGCATTAATACTATAATTGCAAGTATACTCACACAGGCTTCGCCCGAGGATGTACGTATGCTCATGGTTGACCCCAAGATGGTCGAACTCAACATGTATGGCGGCATTCCGCACCTGCTCTCGCCCGTCGTGACCGAAGTTGAGAAAGTGGTGCCGCTGCTCAAGAATGGCATTACTGAGATGGAGCGGCGTTACCGTCTCTTCTCACAGTTGGGCGTGCGCAACCTCGACGGTTATCGTAAATTGCGTACCGAGAAACTTATACACAACGACTATTCGCTGAAAAATCTCCCTGCCATCGTGATTATCATTGACGAGTTGGCCGACTTGATGATGGCTGCGCCGGAAGAGGTTGAAGGCATGATTTGTCGCCTCGCCCAACTGGCCCGCGCCACAGGTATTCACCTCGTTATTGCCACACAACGCCCCTCGGTGGATGTCATCACTGGCCTGATAAAGGCTAACATTCCCACTCGCATCTCGTTTATGGTCAGTTCCGCCGTGGACTCGCGCACTATCATTGATATGGGCGGTGCCGAGCGTCTGCTCGGTCGCGGCGATATGCTCTACTTACCCGCCGATGCCGGTCGTCCTGAACGTATTCAGTGCTGCTTCCTCGCCGACGAGGAGGCCGAGCAACTGGTGGCCTACTGGCGACAGCAGGCACTGGAACACAGCATGCAGAATAACGCAAACAGTGTAAAAAGTGTAAACGGCGCGGGCGTTGCACCCAATCCCGCCGCTCTGCAAACCGTTGTAGAGCCAGGTTGGGAGATTAAAGAACAGCCCTCCGATGATTTTGAGCTGGATGATGATTTACTCGACAAGGCGGAAGAGGTGGTCCGCGAATACGAAAAAGCCTCCATCTCGCTCTTGCAGCGTCGCCTACGCATCGGCTATTCCCGTGCCGCTCGTCTGATAGACCTGCTGGAGGAGCGTGGCATCATCGGCCCTTCCGAATCCGGTGGCCGTTCCCGCGAAGTGCTGGAAGGCAACGGGAATAATGGAGGCAATGGAGGCAATGGAGGCAATGGAGGCAATGGAGGCAATGGAGGCAATGGCAGCCACGGCGGCGAAGGTCGTACTATGGCTGATGAAGTAGCCGACATCATCGCCGAGGAAAAGGCCCGCGAAGAGTTTATGAAGAAACAGACGCAAGCGAATAATAATAATGAGAACATATAGCTAGCGACCAGCAAACAAGCATGGCCTGTTTGCTGGTCGCTAGCTATATGTTCTCATTATTATTGTATAAACTCGTGTGCGAACGCACGCATTGACTCTAATTTCGTGATGTTGGGGAATGTCAGAATCAGTTCTTGCACGCCAGCCTCTTCGTAATCGTTCAGGCGTTGGCGTACTGCTGCTGGCGTTCCAATCAGGCTCGCACGCCTCTGCATCTCTATCATCTGACGTTCAAATGGTCTCAATTGGGATAGTGCAGCCTCTTCTGATTCTCCCATGATGCAGGCAGTAGAAGATGTACGATGAATATCCTCGTAGTTGCGGCCAACCGCCTCACAATGCTGTTTAATCACAGCAAATTTATGGGTAATTGTCTCGATATCGCCACCCACATTACAAGCATCGCCATATTGTGCAACCAGTTTAAGTGTTACTTTTTCGCCACCACCGCCAATCAAGAGCGGGATATGCGGCTTTTGCACTCCTTTTGGCTGGTTGATGGCCCCCTGGACATGGTAATATTTCCCCTCGAAGACCGCTTCTTCTTGCGTCCACATTGCCAGAATTACCTGCACCGCCTCACGCAGGTAGCGCAGACGCTCAGGCGCTTCGGGATAGTCGTAGCCATATGCCTTATATTCATGCTCATACCAACCGGCCCCGATGCCAAAATCCAGCCGACCGTGACTTAACACATCAACCGTACTTGCCATCTTTGCCAGCAGAGCAGGATTGCGATAGCCATTGCACGTCACCATCTGCCCAATACGAACAGTTTTGGTATCACGCGCCAGAGCGGCCGTGCTGGTCCAACATTCAAATGTCACCTCCTGCGTAGGAACAGGCACAGTGTGAAAGTGGTCATAAAGCCAGATGGAGTTAAAGCCCAGTGCCTCGGCCTCCTGCCCTACGCGGGTCATGGCTTCGTAAGCCTCGACAGGGTCAGCGATATCAGCCAGATCCATGCGCCATCCCTGTGGCACCATCACGCCAAATTTCATGGTCATATGGAGAAACTCCTTTGCTAAAAATATCTGTGAATGCAAAAAAGGGTGCTTCTTGAGAAGAAGAAAGTCTTCCCATATTCTTTATCTTCTTGCTTTCCTGGTTTTACATGAGCCAGAGCTTGATCGGCAGGAAAATGTTTTAACACTCTGACTCCACTGCTTGATCAAGTATAGCATAGAACTCTATTACCAAAAGTGCTGAAGTTTCACACGTTGAGTAGTGCTTATCTTGCTGCTCGTTTTTACGAACATTGTGCAAACAAATCTTCAAAGTTTAACGACAAGCATCGCGTAATTTTACCACCATAGCACCCGTTTCGTTGATAACGAACAATGAGCCATCGGTGCAGCCAACACGCGCTTGACCATTGTAAAATGGCTCGATATGTGCGAAACGTTGTGGGTAAATAGGGTTCCCGTGAACATCTATATGATGCCAACCACTGTGATCGCATGCACGGGCAAAGCCTTTATGGAATGTATCGAGGTCGAGAAACCATTTGGCATGCAGTAATTGCCCCAGCATATTTATATGCGTGTGCATGCCATTCCCATGTTGCACGACTGCTATTCCTTCGCGATAATCACCGGCATAACGATAACATTCAGTATAAGCTGCTTGGCCGTCAGATAGAATATGGCAATAGGTTCCATCGCGATAGCGAACAGTACAGCGTCCGTTTTGGAAATTGCCGCACCAGTCATACCTTTGTTCGTAACAGGGATATCCATTCGTATAAATATGAAACCAGCCGCCTTCAGACTGAATGGCAGCTCGCCTTTCGTAAAATCCAAAGGTTTGCCGGTAGCGCAGTGCATAAGCAGCATTACCATCGGACGTAATATGATATGCTCCTGTAGCATCGTATACTGGAGCGAGACCAGGCGCATGGAACGCCAGTACTTTCTCGAAGCGGACACTATAGGCAGGGAGTCCATGCGCAAGGTGATGTGTCCCGGTGGAAGCAATCGTCATTTCTTGCCAGTGGTAGCTCATCTTATATTCGCTCCGGCTTGCGCATGTTGCAGCCTTGACAGAGTGTATGGCTACGATAGGTATCTCGCAACGTTTGATATGCGTTACTTTGCCAAATAGTATACAGACTTTGCTCCGTCAGATTGCCAAATTCACCCAACGTTCGGCGTAAGGCGTCGGGTGCGCAACACGGGTTAAAACGGCCTTCAGCGCTAATCCAGGCTTCTTGACCAAGAAACGGGCAAACGGCTCCTGGCGCAATATCTACTTCCGCTCCTTGAGCTAATGGAAAGATATTTTCCAGTAGCACTTTTTCTCCATTGGGCAATCGGTGGTGTTCGGCGGCATCGAAAGCAGCTTGTACGGCGGTATTCCATTGAGCTATAGATGTCGCATCTTTCCGCATAGAGAGTGATTTGATCTCATCGAAATGTGCCCAGAGATGGTGTCCTTTGACTCTATCTACTCCCAATTCGGCGGCGAGTTTCACGATATCTGCAAGTTCTGCTACGTTGATGGTGAGAAATGTTAGTTGGAACGTGACCCGGCATCGGTGCGAATTTGTTGCTGCAAGCGTGTCACGCGCCGCAATAAAAATGCGTACATTCTCAATCACCTTTTCCCAGCGTGTTCCCAGCATGATTGACTCATGTGTCTCTTTTTTGGCACCATTCCAGGAGATTTTTACATCAGAGGCGACCGGTATAATACGTTCCGCCCATCTCTGTGCGCCGAGTCGCGGAAAGGTGCCATTCGTAGTCAAATTAAGCTTTACATCATACTGGCTGCATAAATCAATAATCTCTTCCATGTGTCTGTACAAAAGAGGTTCACCCATCGTTGAAGGAATAATTTCTCGTAGAGGTGTTCCTTGCGATTCTTCCAGTACATGGCGAATAAGTTCGATGTCCATCCTGCGCCTTGGTTTTCCAGCCTGGATACGTTCGAGTTGGAGCAAGCTGAATGGCGAATGCTCTTCGCACATGATGCAGTGTAAGTTGCAATCATCGGGGTTCGTATCAAACGTAATACGCCAGGGCCCAGGTTTTGAAGATACAGAAGTTAACAATGTTTTAGTACTCCTTTCGTGAAGAGAGTGCCATCATATAAATGTCTTCTATTTGTTGCGCATGCTGTATCATGTCCGGCACATTACCATTTGTAGATTGTAGATAGCCGCGTGCGCCCAGTTGACGAGCCAATGCAGGATTATCTACAAGACGTTGCATTTGTTTCGCGAGCGACGATGGGTCACGGTGAGTAAAAAGCAGCCCATTTCGTTCATGCTGCACATATTCAGCCATCCCGCCGATGTTCGCGGTAATCACCGGAAGATGCGCTTGTAACGCTTCATGAATGACAAGCGGTGAGTTTTCAACCCAGATAGATGGTACGACAATCGCGTCGCAACGATTAAAGACATCTTGCACGATATCCGAATTACTGTACTCGCTCATCCACTCAATACGTTCGCGCAGGTGTTCAGGTAACTGGTTGACCAGGGCGTACAGTCCCTCCGTCTCTACCTCTTTTGTTCTGCCCCAGATGCGCAACCGGACATCACCGGAAATATATCCAAACGCTTCTATCAGGTGGTGAACTCCTTTGGCTGGGAGATGTGTACCGATGTAGCCAAAAGTAAAATCTTTTTCTAATATGCGTTGCCGACCCACCAATCGGGAGTGATGAAAGCCGTAATCCAGGTAAACAAGCTTCTCTTCTGGCAGACCAAAATATTCTTGGAAGCGACGGAGCAGATAGCGTGATGGCGCGATAAAGATATTTATGGCCTGAGAAATTTCCCGGATATGGGCCATACGTCTGCTTACCCAATTTGTCCAATAAGCGATATCAATTCCTACTTCCGACGGATTCCCTGAGAAATAGCGGGCATAACAGCGTTCAGCACAAACGTGATCTACCTGTCCATCACATAAAGGCCAGAGGTCAGCGCCATTTTTTGAGCGAATCTGAATAAATTGTCCACGAGGACACATCAGCCAGTAATCATGGAGCGTGAAAATAATTGGTATGTTACGCTGCTTTGCCTCTAACACCAGTGACGTTGACAGGTGATTCAGGTGTTCGATATGGACAACATCGGGAGATATACTATCAAGAAGGGCACCAAAACATTTATCTACTTCAATGTGACGATACTGGTCTAACGTTTGCGTGATGTTGATAATGTGGAGGGCTATGCGTCTATCAGTGGGGTCTTGCTCCTTACTTAGCAGATAATCTGGCAAGAATTTGTTTTGTTGCCTGGTAAAGACGTGAATTTCGTGGCGTGCTGCCAATGCCTGTGCTAACCCTTGAGTATACACCTCGGAACCCGCGTTGTAGCGCATAGGGTAGCCATGAATTACCTGGACAATCTTCATAATAGGCAAGCTCCCGTGGAAATCATGAAAAGGAAACAATCATACCCTCTTGTATAATTATACCCATTATTGCAGTATTTACAAGTAGTTTGCTCGCTTTTTCAGTAGTCAGCAAAAGACAGGCATGTATTGTCGCTACGGAGGTGATACGTGCCTGTCTTTTGCTTTCTTACGCGGGTTCACTGTTCCATCGTCTCTTTCACCACCGCTGCCAGTGCTTGTATAAACAAAGGCGATGTGTTGAGCGATTCGATGCGAGCGAACTGGATACCGTGTTCCTCGGCCTGTGCGCGAGCGCCTATCTCAATATCATAGAGGATTTCGAGATGGTCCGCCAGGAATTGGACGGGTGCTATCAGGACATGTGTGTGACCTGCGGACTGTAATTCCGGCATCACATCAGCGAAGTCGGGTTTCAGCCATTCTTCGGGCGTATGGCCCGCACTCTGATAACAGAACATCCAGCGCTCGTCGGGAAGACCAACCATATGTGCAATGGCGGCTGCTGTCTCTTTCAGGTCGTTAATGTAGTCTGGCTCGTTCTGTACCACTCGCTTGGGCATGCTGTGGGCTGTCAACAATACAGGCACACGTTCGCGCACATCAGGAGGGAAGCGATCCAGTGCCTCTTGCACACGTTGTGCCAGTGCCTGCAAAAAGTAGGGCTGCATGTGCCAGTCGCGACTGATGGTGAGCATAAGGTTGTCACGGTGTAAACTGGCAACGGCCTCTTCCAACGTGCGCACGTAGCCGCTCATAATAATCGGTGAGTATTGCGGCGACATGATAATGCCAACCAGCATTTGCGCGTTGGAAGCAAGCTCCGGCACAAGGTCAGCGACGAACGGCGGCGCGAAACGCATACCAGCCTCGACATGGAACGTCGGGCCATCTGGGTATTGCCTGTTTAACGTTTCTTGCAGCGCAGCAGCCTGTTCGCGAGTAATGCGCAATAAAGGTGAGCCGCCAATCAGGTCATAGCGACGGCGAAATTCCGCGATAACCTCTGGGCTGGCCTCGCGTCCACCATACACGTGGCGCAGATAGACCGGTATATCATCCAGCGTGGCCGGTGACCCGTAGGTCATCAGCATCACGCCGACTTGTTGAATAGATGGTGTCATACCTGTTTTTCCTTATAATGCCCGTAGGGGCCGGTTTACCGCGCCCAGCGCCGATTTATCGGCAACCCCAGTAAAAATTTGCTGGATCGGCAATTGGGACACTGGCCGATAAATCGGCGCTGGACACGATAAATCGGCCCCTACCGGGCGGTTTCTTCGTGAACGGCGTCAACGAGACGGCGCAGCATATCCGGGTCTGTGGGGGCGAGGACGCCGTGACCGAGATTGAAGATATGCCCAGGACGATTCGCGGCCCGGCGCAACACGTCGCGCATACCTTGCTCAATGATATCCCACGAGGTGAGTAGCAAGGTTGGATCAAGATTGCCTTGAATACCGCGCTCAAAACCAATGCGCTCCCAGGCGTCATCGAGGTCAACCCGCCAGTCAATGCTGATAACATCGCCTCCAGCCTCAGTCATGTCATCAAGCAAAGCGGCGGTGCCGGTGCCAAAGTGAATAGACGGCACACCAGTCTGCTTCACTGCCTCAAAAATGCGTTGTGAATAAGGTTGCACATACTGCCGGTAGACGCCCGGACTCAGAATGCCGACCCAGCTATCAAACAACTGTACGACATCAACGCCCGCCTGCACCTGCGCGATGAGATAGCGTATCACCACTTCGGTGACTTTCTCCATCAGGCTATGCCAGACTTCTGGTTGCCCGTACATCAACGATTTGGCAAGCCCGTAATCGCGTGAAGGACGGCCCTCAATCATATAGCAGGCGAGGGTGAAGGGTGCGCCGGAAAAGCCAATTACGGCCTTTTTACCCGCCAGTTCGCGCTTAACCATGCGGATAGCTTCCATGACGTATGGAGTAGACTCCTCGGCCTCAAGAATGCGCAGCGCATCAACGTCCTGTTGCGTGCGCACAGGATTATGAATGACCGGGCCGAGGTCTGGCTGAATCTCCAGTGAGATACCCATTTTCTCCAGTGGCAGCATGATATCGGCGTACAGCACCGCGCCATCAACGCCGAATTGCTCGACGGGCATCAGAGTGACCTGCGAGCAGAGTTCCGGCGTCTTCGCCATTGTCAAAATATCATAACGTTTGCGCAGTTCGCGGTAGTCCGCGAGGCAGCGCCCGGCCTGCCGCATGAACCAGATAGGCGTAGCGTCGGGTTGCCGGTGATGGCAAGCAGCAAGAAAACGCGCTATCCCAGTATGTTCCGTTTCTTGCTGAACAACTGGAGACGATGTATATTGTTGCATGTGTCTTCCTTATGTTTGTAGTAATTTGTTCATCTGCACGAGTATGACCAGACAGTGCAGCTATTCTATATAATAGCGTGCTAGATTGATTGTGGCAACCCTGAAATCTACAAAAATCTGCAAATTCTGACAAAAAACTAGAGAATCTGCATATTTCACCGTGACATGGTAAGATAAATTCCACAGATTCTCTAGCTTATGGTAATTTATAAATCTTGAGGTCGGAGAAACTTGCTTCGCCGCTTGTAGTGGACAGCGTACCAGCGACAAAGCCGATTTGACCTTTGTTGATCGTGGAGGTGCCGTCCTGCTGTTCACCGACAAACGTCCCGTTGATGTAAAGCTTGAAGTCGTTGCCGTTGGCGATAACGAGCAGAGTGTTTTTTTGTCCGACTGGCGCGATGGCACTGCTCTTTGTACGGTCAATCAGCATCACATAACCATTGCTGGCATCGTGACGGCGAAAGAAAAACTGACCTTGAGCAGTAATTTCAAAATCATAGAACTGCGTTCCATTGACGCGCAGCACAACGCCTGCATCATTACCGGTAAGTAAGGCAACACCCACCTGCAGCGTAAAATTGTCCAGGGACAGATTCGTCGCTTCGCATGGTTGCAAGAAACTTGCTTGCTTGACATACACATGATAGCTTCCATTTGTAAAAGCACAGGTCACGCCATCGGCATTCCAGCGTCCGCCGGTATTACTTGATAAAGGATCGGCGAGAATCAGCGTTCCATTGACGGCGGTCGCGGCAACATCGGCTGTGGCTGTAGCCTGTGCTTCAGCACTTGATAGTTTCGCGCTGGCTGTTGCTTGTGCGTTAGCAGTCGCTGTCTCCATTTGCACGTTTTTGCTGGCTTGATTGTAGAACAGGAAGAAAGGAATCGAGATAAGCAACAATAATCCAACGCCAATCAACCCGGCGAGAGTGACAGGATTGAGACGCTTCTTCTGGTGTGCAGGAGCCGTGCGTGTGCGCCGCATTGACCTTGAGCGCGTCGGACGTGCAAAACGGCCTGCGTTGCGCTGTACTTGCGGCGTTTGCACTCGATTCTGCTCCACAACCGGCATTTCCGCCTCTGTCTTGAGTGGTTTGCGCATCGGCAATGGCGTTAACGGATCTACCGCTATTCCTTGTACTGGTGTACGCCGGAAGCGTTTGCGCACACGATTAAGATTGGGCGTCGGGCCAGCACTGCGACGGATAAGGCGACGCCGTACAGGTTGCGCTGCTGATGGAGCCACAAATGGATCGCCGGGCAACACCATCCTGCCCTCTTGCGCTGGTAATCGTGAAGCGTAGGAATTATTCGACAGGAAGGCGTCTTGCGCACGCATAGTGTTATATTCTGCCTGTGCATCAAGTGGGCTCGCCTCGTAAACGGCTTCTTGTTCGGTATAATCAGCAAAGTCGGCATAGTCACTGGCTATCAGCGCCTTATGAAAAGCACGAGCAACTGCCTCCGCAGTGCGATAACGGCGGCGTGGGTCTTTGTCCAGCGTGCGTAAAATGACATGCTCAATTGATGGGGATATTTCCGGGTTCAGCGCCGAAGGCGGCGGTGGCTCGTCGCGTAATTGCTTGAAGTAGACTGCTATCGGCGTCTCGCCGCTAAATGGTACCTGGCCGGTCACCATCTGGTATAACAATATGCCCAATGCATAGATATCGCTGCTCGTCGTGGCCGGCCCTTCCGCCAATTCTGGTGCCATGTATTCGGGAGTGCCGAGCAACGAGCCAGAGAGCGTCACTGTATCGCCGCCCTCCAGCGATTTCGCCAGCCCAAAATCTGCTATATAGACATAATGATCGTCACGCAGGAGTATATTCGACGGCTTGATATCACGATGAATAATGCCCTGCTCGTGCGCAAACTGTAACGCACTGGCTATCTGCGAGAATAACTCATCAACATCTTCGAGCGCTAATGGTCCCTGAGCCAATCGGTCACGCAAGGTACCATATTCGATATGGGGCATCACAAGGTAATGCCACGGTTCTTGCTCACCATAATCATATGCGGGGAGAATGTGGTCATGATTGAGCCGACCGATAGCTTCAGCCTCCCGGTGAAAACGCTCTATATAGTCAGTATGCATACTGCTGACAACCTTGAGCGCAACGTCACGATTCATGACTTCATCGTGGGCAAGATACACCTCCGACATCCCTCCTCGTCCCAATCGCTGCAAGAGGTGGTAGCGTCCTAAAGATGTTCCTGCTAATCCTGGCATACTCTGTCTCATTCCTTTTTCTAACGCAGGACGCCATGTGCGCTAACGCTTCTTTCTTCTCTTTCTGTTCCAATAGCAGTGAATTAAAAGGCCAGACCCGGCGTCGTTCATGATTATATGATTCCTACATACTATACGCAACAAGTATGAAGATGGGAACAGTTCGTACCAGTTGACCTTTCACCGTTAATGTATCAGTGCGCAATCAATATAAATCGAGTAGTGTCAAGCAGCATCAAAACTTATTGACTTTTATCAAAAGTAATGCTACAATTTTCCTCAAGAGGACCTTTATGGTGCGTTATAAAAAGCGAAGGAGCATACGTGTCATGTCAATGCCGATACCTGAAATAAATGAAAATGTCGCGGCAACCAGACCCAAAAAGGGGGGGTTGGAAGGTATTATCGCGGCAACTACCGCGTTAAGCAAAGTTGAGGGAACAGCGGGACGTTTGATTTATCGCGGGTACAATATCCACGACCTCGCCCGCAACGCCTCATTTGAAGAAGTCGCGTACCTGCTCTGGTACGGTCAGTTGCCCAATCAGGCGCAATTGGCGGGATTGCGAGCGCAACTGGCAGAGCAGCGCACAATACCCACTTCAGTGATGCGCGTTTTGCATGCTTTGCCGGATACTGCGGAGCCAATGGATGTGTTGCGGACAGTCGCTTCGGCATGGGGCGCTGGCACAATCACTGGCAAGCCGACAGTAGAGCAGGCTATTGCCCTGAGCGCCCGTTTCCCCGTCTTTCTGGCCGCGTTCCAGCGTTTGCGTAACGGCCAGCAGCCGTTGGAGTCCCGCCCGGAACTGGGTCATGCCGCCAACTATCTCTACCTGCTGACTGGCAAAATACCAGAGGAACAGCATGTGAAAGCATTAGATGCCTATCTTGTCCTGCTGGCCGACCATGGCATGAATGCCTCTACCTTCACAGCCCGCGTAGTTGCCAGTACCGAATCGGATATTGTCTCAGCAACGGTCGCGGCAGTCGGTGCCCTCAAGGGACCTTTGCATGGTGGCGCACCATCGAAGGTGCAGGACATGCTCAACGCGATCGGCACGGTAGAGAACGCTGAGCCGTGGATACGGCATGCCATATCTTCCGGAGAACGCTTGATGGGCTTTGGTCATCGTGTCTACAAGACGTATGATCCGCGTGCCGAGGAGTTACGCGAACTGGCCCGCCTTGCCGACCCACAGGAATTTGTGCTGGCACAGCGCGTCGAAGAAGTTGCGCTGGCTCTCTTAGAGGAAGAGAAGCCTGGCCGCCGTCTTTACACCAACGTCGAATTTTATTCCGCAGTTTTGCTGGCTTCGGTCGGCTTTCCCGGTGACTTCTTTACCCCTGCGTTTGCAGTGAGCCGCGTGGCGGGTTGGACTGCCCACATTTTGGAGCAAGTTGGCAACAATCGTCTGATCCGTCCAGATGCGGATTATACCGGCCCAATTGGCGTTCCCTTTGTGCCAATCAGCAAAAGGTAACTGATGAAGGTACTTTCTCGCAACCACAATAAACATGCTGTACGGAAGGGCCTACAACCAGTGTACCAGCAGCCGAATGCCTGGCTGCTGCTGCGTATCTGGGGGATAATTGGTCTGCAATCCTTCGGTGGAGGTGCCTCGACCCTTTTCCTGATCCAGCATGAATTTATGGATAAGCGTGACTGGCTGACGCAAGAGGAATTCAATCATCTTTGGGGCCTCTGTCTCATGGCTCCTGGTATCAACATTATTGCCGTCACCATCCTGATTGGACGTAAATTGAGCGGCTTCTGGGGCATCATAGCTTCATTAGTAGGATTACTGCTACCCAGCGCCGCCATTACCTGCCTGCTCACTGCCGGTTTTCAGCTCGTGGAGAACTCTCACATCGTGCAGGCCATACTGCAAGGCGTCATTCCTGCCACCGGCGGCATTATGTTGCTCGTCGGAGTACGTTTCGCTGTGCCGTTGCTCAAGCAGGGACGCATGGACGGCTTGCTCAAACTGGCTGTCGGCCTGGTTATTATTGCCGGAGTTGCTGTAGCAATTATCGTTTTAAAAATCACGATTCCTCTCGTTTTGCTCTGCGCCGCCCTTGTCGGTATCGCATTCTTTTCAGCCGCCCCGTCATCACCAGCGCTATCATCATCGTCATTACCGGAGCCAACTTCCGCGGAGGAGAAGCCATAGCATGATCAATCCTTTCATCTATCTCCTGCTTTTCCTCAAAGCCTCATTGTTCTCCACTGGTGGCTTTAGCAATCTGCCCAGCCTGCACCAGGACTTACTTGCCAATGGTTGGGCTACCGAAGCGGACTTCGGGCAATCGATCGCCATTGGTCAAATCAGTCCTGGCCCCAATGGCCTCTGGGTGATAAGCCTGGGCTATCTTACCTATGGCTATTTAGGCGCATTGTTTGCGCTGATTGCTATTACTATTCCCCCTTGCCTTGTCCTGGTCATTGCGGGCATCTACAATCGCCTGGAGAAGCAAAGCTGGGTCGCGGGCGTTATGCGCGGCATATCTCTGGCTGTCGTTGGCGTTCTGCTTACCGTCTGCTACTCCATTCTCAACCGTCCCGGCGTAGATTGGAAATCGCTTCTCATTGCCGCATCCGCCTTCGGCCTCGCCGCCAGCAAGCGTATCAATATCCTTGTCATATTAGCCCTGGCCGCCCTCGCAGGCTATCTTCTCTATGGCCTCGCATAAGGCGGTAGGGATAGAGAATCTTAATTGTGAGCCTAAAATAGTTGACAAACCCCTATATCGTCTTGTAATCTAGTAGGTAGAAAGAATGTTGTCCAACAAATTCTGGCTCAGCCAGTTAAGGAGGTGCAGTTTATGGGAAAGCACAGAACGTATACGTATTCACCACTTGTGCTTGTATGCACCTTGTCTACCCATTGCGGGGATAACATGCGAACGCTGCCAGGTCAGGTCATCAATCTGTTGATGACAGACGCATAGGTACGAAGAAGCCTGACATTACCTCGATTGCACAGCAGCGCATTCCCTCCGCACGGTAGACATCAAATACAATTGAACCGTGTTTTTTATTGCTCCTGGAGGGAAAACATTGATTAACGACCCGGAAACACTGACCGGCGTGGTTCTCAACGGCGCACATGGCATTTATGACGTTCACACAGATGAAGGCGTTTTGCGTTGTACGCTGCGCGGCAAACTGAAAAAAGCGTTTGCCCATGCTCAATCGGCAAAATCTGTGAACAAAGCGCGGCCTCGCTATGAAAAGCTGCTCGCAACCACAACTCGTCCCGAACGCATTGAGCATCGTGATACTATTGCATCTCCGCTACCAATACGTCTCTCGGTCGGCGATTACGTCAAACTGCGTCGCCTCGACGAAAGTACTGGTATGATTGAAGAGATTTTGCCGCGACAGAACTCATTGTCGCGCCGCGACGCTGGCTCAACCGAGAAAAAGGTCATCCAACAAACAATGCTTGCAAACCTTGATCAGGTCGTTCTCGTGTTCGCTATGGTAGAACCCGAACCTCACTTTGGTATGCTTGACCGCTACCTGACCATTTGTGAGGCGGCTGAGTTGAAATCCTTAATTTGTCTGAACAAGGTTGATTTACCACACGAGGCGCGTATAGAGGAAGCGGTACAACTCTATCGTCGGCTCGGCTATGCCGTCATTTTGACTAGCACTCATACCGGTGAAGGCATTGAGCAATTGCGCGGCATGCTCAGAGAGCATACCTCCCTGTTTACCGGCCCTTCTGGCGTTGGCAAATCGTCACTGGTGAACGCGATTGAGCCGGGCATGGCACTCAAAACAGGCCTTGTCAGCGATGTTACCGGAAAGGGTAAACATACCACGACCGGCTCACAACTCTACCCCTTATCCGGTGGCGGCTGGCTCGCCGACTCGGCGGGTATTCGCGCCCTGGCCGCTTTTAACATTCCGAAAGAAGAAGTGGCCTCTGGCTTTGTCGAGTTCCGGCCCTACCTCGGCGAATGCTTCTACGCGAATTGCCTGCATATAGATGAAGAGGATTGCGCCATTCGCCAGGCCGTAGAAGATAACGTCATTGATAAAAACCGCTACAAAAGCTACGTGCGTATCTTCAATGGCGAAGAACGTTAAGAGGCACGCTCCAAAGTTTTACGCGGCCAGGACACCCGCAAGGGGAATGTCCCTACTATACACGCCGCGTATAGTAGGGACATTCCCCTTGCGGGTGTCCTGGCCGCTACACAGTACGAAAATGAGTCCTGGCCGCTACACAGTACGAAAATGAGTCCTGGCCGCTACACAGTACGAAAATGAGTTTTTACAAAATTGTAAAAACTCATTGAAAAACACTTGACATCTTGGAGTACTTGTGGCATAATACCGATGTCGCCGAAACAGACGGGTAACAAACTTCTGGTAAGCAAACCCCTTAAAGGTTTCTCCCTGGAAAATAACATGAACCCAGAGGCTACATGTTCCTCACAAGGGAAACAGTCGCTGGTGTTCTTTATCTGTCTCTAATTGGCAAGGAAGTAAGCAAGTCTTGCTTCCAGGTGACCTTAACAATTGAAGAGTGGAAAACAAAACAGCAACTGGTTCTCCGATGGCCTTTGGCGCTGGCTGGCAGTCGTCAGTCAGGGCGAGAGGCAAACGCGAACGCAGTTCCTGTCAATTGAGT
>Ga0307372_10003078_pt1 | contig 27046 bp, 33 predicted proteins | sample OX1MG_FD_202533 | JGI IMG/M metagenome (GOLD analysis project Ga0307372, IMG submission 202533) | Soil microbial communities from Risofladan, Vaasa, Finland - OX-1 | ecosystem: Environmental > Terrestrial > Soil > Coastal area > Acid sulfate soil | place: Finland: Risofladan, Vaasa | collected... | reverse complement strand
GGTCAGGCGCCCCGTGGTCAGGCGTGCAGCTGCGATGCGCTCGTAAAGGTCGTCGATCCGGCTGGTCACCGACTCGATGCCGTACCGGTCCATCACCTCGGCGACCGGCTGCCGGGGGCGGCTGCCCGCCTCGATCTCCTTGCTGATCTCCGCGCGCAGCGCTGTCACGTTCCCGGCGACCTGGCGGGCCCGGTCGGTCGTGATCCCGTCGAGCGCCGGGCAGGCGGTGTAGAGCACCGGCAGCCCGTTGGACAGCGCCTCCAGGACCGATAGCCCGAAAGTTTCCTGCAGCGAGGTGGTGAGGTTCAGATCGGACGCGGACAGCATCGCGGTCATGTCGGCCTGGTAGCCGCCGAAGATGACATGATCAGCGACGCCGAGCTTCGCGGTCACGGCCTGCAGCCGGGCACTGTCCTCGCCGCGGCCGACGATCAGCAGCTTGCAGCGGTCGCCCAGCAGCGGCGCGGCCGCCTCGATCGCCAGGTCGATGCGCTTGTTGGGGTCCAGCCGCCCGAGCGTGCCGATCACGTAAGCATCCGGCGCGATGCCGAACTGCTCGCGGACTGCCGCGCGGGCCGCCGGGTCGAAGCGCAGGGCGGCGAAGTCCAGCCCGTTCGGGATGACGGTGATCTTCCGGGCCGGCACGCCCCAGCGCACGAGGCGGTCGCGGACCACGTCGGCTACGGCGATCGTGGCGTCGGAGGTCAGCTCGGACGCCAGGTACAGGGCGCGCACCGAGGCGCTCATCTTCCGTCGCTCGATATGCGTCTCGCCGATCGAGTGCTCGGTGGTCACGATGACCGGCGTGCGCGCGAGCCGGGCCGCGGGCCGGGCATAGACCTGGGCCCGGTACAGGTGGGCGTGCACCACGTCGTAGCGCCCGTCGCGGATGATCTTGTAGAGCCGCGGCAGGGCGCCCAGCTCGGTATTGCGCGCCATCCCGAGATCGCGCACGGTGATGCCGTGGTCGCGGAGCCGGTCGGCGACCGGGCCCGGGTTGTAGAGGGTGACCACGTCGGCGTCGTGCCGGGTGTGCTGCAAGACGGCATCCAGCTGCAGCTCCGCGCCGCCGACATCGAGTCCGGTAATGACATGCAGGACTTTCATCCGTGCCTCCCCTTGACTGCGACGTAGCCCTTGTGAAGCCGCCGCTTGACGGTCATCCGGGCGGCGCTGTCGCGCTGCCCGACATAGATCCGCGGCAGTGCCAGCGGCCCGAGCTGAGCCAGCGGCGTCTCGACCGCGCAGGCATACTCGTAGCCGGCGGCGCCAACGGAATAACGGGCCGCCGCGTCCATCGACCCGTACGGATAGGCGAAGCCCCGGATCGGCGCCGACAGCAGGTCCTCGAGCCGCTCGCGGCTCGAGGTGACCTCGACCGCCTGGCGGCCGGCCGACAGGCCCGCCAGGTGCCGGTGCGTGGCGCTGTGCGAGCCGATCTCGATGCCGGCGGCGGCGAGCTCGGCCACCCCGGCGGCGTCCAGCAGCGGCCAGACCGGGCCCTCGTCCCACTCGTTGGTGCGGCCCAGCAGGTCGGAGATGATGAAAGCGGTCGCGCCGAACCCGCGGCGGTCGAGCTCGGGCAGCGCCGTGTCCAGCACGCTGGTGTAGCCGTCGTCGAACGTGATCCCGACCATCCCGGCCGCCCGGCCCGCCGCCGCCGCGTCGACGAGGGTCGCGACGCTGACGCCGCGCAGCCCGCTGCGCTCGAGCCAGGCCATTTGCGCGGCGAATCGCCGCGGTGACACGCACAGCTGGTTCGGGTCCTGCGCGACGTCCGCGATGCCGTGGTACATCAAGATCATCGGGGCGTCGCGCAGCCGCATCGCGGGGGTCGTGGCGGTCGTGGTCGTGGCGGTCATCGCCCGGCTCCCAGGCTGGAGAACGCCGAGCCGACGGTCCGCAGCAGGATGACCACGTCCAGCCACGGCGACCAGTACTCGATGTACTGATTGTCGAAACGGCTGCGCTCGGTGATGGAGGTATCGCCGTGCAGGCCGTGCACCTGAGCCCAGCCCGTGAGCCCGGCCCGCATCCGGTGACGGTCGCCGTAGCGCGGGATCTCCCGCGCGAACTGCCCGGCGAAACGCGGGCGCTCGGGCCGCGGTCCGACCAGGGACAGCTCACCGCGCAGCACGTTGACGAGCTGCGGCAGCTCGTCCAGGTGCGTGGCTCGCAGCCAGCCGCCCAGCCTGGTGTAGCGGGTGGAATCCACGGCCCAGCAGGTATCGGAGTCGCCGGAGTAGGTGATCGTGCGCAGCTTCAGGACGCTGGCCTGCCGACCGTCGCCGGTGACCCGCAGCTGCCGGAATAGCGGCGACTGGCCGGTCTGCAGCCTGGTGACGGCCGCGAGCACCAGCAGCACGGGAAGCGCGGCGGCCAGCATGACGGCCGCCACGCTGACATCGAAGCCGCGTTTCAGTCCCCGGCTGGCCGGGCCGAGCCCGATCCTGCGCAGCGCGATGAGCGGGATGCCCCAGATCTCGTCCAGGCAGCCGCGGGGAACCGCGAGGCCCAGCTCATGCAGCCGCGGGACCACGCACACGTCGGCGCGCAGCGACCGGCAGGCGCGCAGGATGGCGACCAGGTCCTCGTCACGCCAGTCGCCGAAGGAGACGATGACGCGGCGGATCCCCAGCGCGGCCACGACCCGGGCCAGGTCCTCCGGGCGGCCCAGGAACGGTTCCGGGAGGTCGCGCCGCGGCGCCCCGGCGTCGAGGAAGCCGCTGACCCGCAGGCCCAGCTCGGGGTGCAGCCGGATCTGCTGCGCCAGGTGCGCCCCGAACGTCCCGGAGCCGACCAGCAGTGTTCGCCCGGTGAGCATCCCCAGCCGGTGGGCGAACCGCAGGCAGTAACTGGTCACCAGCCGGAAGGTGATCACCAGCCCGGCCGAGATCAGCGCAAGCCACGCCACCCGGTCGGCGGGCAGCAGCGGGAGCAGCAACAGCACCGGGAAGACGGTCGCGGCCAGGATCCGGCCGATCTGGTCGGAGACCCGCAGGCAGATCCGCGGCCGGTGCAGCCCGCCCAGCCACAGGGCGGCCAGCGCGACCAGCGCGACCAGCGCGTACCAGATGGCCATCACGCCGCCCGACTCCATCACCCCGGCGGTCGCCAGGGCGATGGAGTCGGCGATGGGCAGCGCCACGACAGGCAGGATGTAGCTCAGCCGGAACCTGCCCCGGCCGTCCGGCTCGCTCACCTGCCCAGGGCCCGGCAGGAGCGAGTCCGGCGGCACGGGGTTCCGCCGGCTCCTGCCGCCGGGCTGGCCGGCCGGCGATGCCGGCGACAGCCCGGTGCGCACCGGGCCGGCGGGGACCGGCCTGCGCTCCTGGAAATGGTTCGCCATCGTTGCGATCTCTCTGCTGGGTGAGGCGGGCTGGGTGAGGCGAGGTCAGGCTCAGCGCCCTGCGGCTACCGTCGTCCGCGCCGGAGCGTGAGCCGGGCCGGCGAGCCGGCGGGTCACCGTGGCCGCCGCGTGCCCGGAGCCGTAGACGAACCGCATGACGGGCCCGAGGCTGGGCGCCACCGCCGGCCCGATGACGTACAGGCCCGGCGACGAGGACTGGTAATCGCCCCCGACGCAGACACTCCCGGCCACGGTCCGCAGCCGGGACCGCAGCGGGCCGTCCAGGAACGACAGCCTCGTCAGGTCCGGCTGGTATCCGGTGGCGGCGATGACATGGTCGGCGGCCAGCTCGCGGCTCGACCCATCCCGGGCGGTCAGCCCGAGTCGGACGCCGTCGCCGCGCTCCGTCGCCGTGTGCACGACGTGCCCGGTCAGGACGGGGAACTGATCCTCCACCCGGACACGCAGCCAGGAGGCCCCGGCCGGCCCGAGCGCCGTTCGCGCGCGAAATACCCGGCTGCGCTCGGGCAGATGCCGGAACAGCTCGGGATGGCGGGAGTAGAACCAGGTGGTCCAGCCCGAGCCCAGTCCAGCCTCGGGCTCCCTGATCCGCTGCAGCAGCGGCCGGTCCAGGGCCAGCGGCTCGCCGTTCCATATCAGCCGGTCCGCCCGGGCGACCAGCTGGACTTCCGCCCCGTTCTCGTGCAGCAGGGCGGCACTCTCCAGAGCGGACTGCCCTGCTCCGAGCACGACCACCCGCTGGCCGGCGAAGGCCGCCAGGTCGGTGTGCGCGGAGCTGTGCGTGCACGCCGACGGCGGCAGGTCGGCCAGCAGGCCGGGCATCCGGGCGAAATGCTCGACGCCGGCGGCCACGATCACGTTGCGGGCCTGGACCTCCGCACCGTCGGCGACGCTGACGCGATAGCCGCCGCGGTGCGCGGAGACATCGGTCACGAGCACTTCCTCCAGGTCGGGGACGAGCTCGTCGGCGAACCACTGGCCGTAGCGCAGGAAGGTGTCCAGCGGCACCGGCAGGCCGTAGCTGGCGTAGTCGCGCCCGGTCTTGCGGCAGAACGCCTCAAGGGTGTGGCTGCCCCGCGGGTCCGACAGGCTGGACGCGAAGCCCTGCGACTTCAGGTACATCCCGCGCGGCATGGCGTCCCGCCACAGCCGCATGGGCAGGCCGAACTGGCGCAGGCTCATCCCGGCGGCGCGCAGGTGCGCGCCGGCTGACAGTCCGTACGGCCCGGCTCCCACGATGGCAACGTCGATGGCGTCGCTCATGCTCTTGCCCCCTCCTTGCTGGTCTGCGGCCCCGGTGGCCGCACCGTTGTGGCTAGTCGCGTCTCACATGACTGGTCCCGGCTAGCCGTCCGGGCAGCGCGGCCGCCGGTGAACCGCAGGTCGCTGCCCCCGGCCCGGCCCTGGTCCTGGTCCTGGTGCCGGCGCACCGCACCCAGCCGGCGTGCGGGGAGCGACGCCAGGCGCCAGCCCATCCGCAGGCACATCAGCCCGAACGGCCGCAGGTCATCGCGGGCGAACCAGGCGACCTCGTCGACGCCGCGCAGGGACCTGAGCCAGGACCCCGGGCTCAGCTCGCCGCGCCGCCAGTAGCCGAGCGCGCCGAGCGGGTCATAGTTCTCGACCAGGAACCGCCGCCCGGCGACCTGCTCGGCGTCGCCGATCGCGGTGCCGGTGAGGTCAAGGTAGGCGGCCGTGGCCACGTCCAGGCCCGCGGTCGTGCGGAACAGCCGGAACTGGGCGCCCAGCCGCGGGTTGAAGTCCAGCAGCTTGTACTGGCCGTCCCGGCGGTCCAGGCGCAGGTCCATATCGAGGATTCCGCGGTAGCCCAGCCTGCTGAGCAGGCTGGTGACCTGGTCGCGCAGGGCCGCGTTCGGCTCGGAGCGGCCCAGGCTGGTCAGCCCGGCGTAGGCCGGATAAGACCGCTCCTTGACTCCGGTGAAGGCCGGCCGGCAGGTCGAACTGGCGTCACAGTAGCCGTGGAAGAACCAGTCGGTGCCGGGCCCGCCCGCGATGAACTCCTGCAGCATCAGCCCGGCGCCGGCCCGCGCGCAGTCCTCGACGACGCGGTCCAGCTCAGCTCGGCCGGCCACGATCGAGGTGCTGCGCAGCCTGCCGTCCTGCCACGGCGTGGTGAGCTTGGCGATCAGCGGGTAGCCGGCCTGCACGGCGAAGGCGCGGGCCGCCGCGACAGATTCCGGCACCTGCGCGGCCGGCGACGGCACGCCCAGGCGAGTGCTGAGCTCATGGAGTGAGTACTTGCCCGCGACCTGGCGCGGCAGTCCGGCGGGTGGATCCGGGAAAATGAATGAGGGCCGCAGGTCGGCGCCGTGCTCGGCGAGGAAGATCGCGCCCGCGTCGTCGGTGGGCAGCAGCACCGCTGGCCGGCCGATCCGGTCGGCCAGCGCCATCAGGCCGTCGCGAATCCGGCCGGAGTCGGCCGTCCCCGGCTGCCACAGGCATCGTCCGTGCAGGTAACGGGAGTTCGCGGCCGGCGCCAGCGGTCCCTCGTGCACGCCGTAGACGGGCACCCCCATCCGGCCCAGGCTGCGGATGACGCCCAGCCCGCCGTGATGCAAGACGTTGGGGTCCAGCTTGAGCACCACGGCCGGCGTGCTGGTATCGGCCGCGGCCAGCGCGGCGGGCACCAGGTGCCGTCCGCCGTCATGCGTCGCCATGTGCATCCCCCCTCGTGGTGCGATGGCATCAAGCCATCACTGCACGTGGGAGGAACATTGCCAGGAGTGATCTCCGGGGACATCCGCCATCAGGGTGAGGAAACGTACCCACACCGGCTGAGCCGGGCACGGCGGCGGCTGAGCCAGGACGCCGGATCTCCTGCTGGCACGGGCTTGCGGCCGCAGCCGGGGTGCCAGCCAGATGAGTAGGTCGGCCGGACAGATTAGTGGCCAGGGCCGGCCAGCTGAGGGGCCAGCTACTCCACGGTGACCGATTTAGCCAGGTTCCGCGGCTGGTCCACGTCGTGGCCCTTGGCCGTCGCGACCTCGCACGCGAAGACCTGCAGCGGCACCGTCGTCACGAGGGGCTGCAGCAACGCCGGCACCGCCGGCACCTCGATGAGCGTGTCCGCGTACGGCGCGACCCAGCGGTCCCCCTCCTCCGCGATCACGATCGTCCGCGCTCCGCGCGCCCGGATCTCCTGAATATTAGAAACGATCTTGTCGTGCAGCACGGACTGCCCCTCCGCCCGGGGCGGGACGACCACCACCACCGGCAGCCCGTCCTCGATTAGGGCGATCGGGCCGTGCTTCAGCTCGCCCGCCGCGAAACCTTCGGCGTGCATGTAGGCGAGCTCCTTGAGCTTCAGCGCGCCCTCCAAGGCCACCGGGAAGCCGACATGGCGGCCCAGGAACAGCACGCACCGCTCGCCCGCCAGCTCCCTGGCCACGGCCCGGACCGGCTCCATCTGGCTGAGCACCTGCGCCACGGCGGCCGGCATCCGGTTGAGCTGCGCCAGCAGTGCGCCCACCTGGCTGGCGGCCGGCCCGTTACGGATCTGGGCCAAATAGAGTGCCAGCAAGTAGCACGCGACCAGCTGGGTCAGGAACGCCTTGGTCGAGGCCACGGCGATCTCCGGACCGGCATGGGTGTAGACGACGGCGTCACTCTCGCGCGGGATCGTTGATCCGTTGACGTTGCAGACGGCCACCACCCGCGAGCCCTGCTCGGCAGCGTGCCGCACCGCCATCAGGGTGTCCATCGTCTCGCCGGACTGGGAGATGGCGATCACCAGCGTCGCGGCGGTCAGCACCGGATCGCGATAACGGAACTCGCTGGCCAGCTCGACCTCGCACGGGATCCGGCACCAGTGCTCGATTGCGTATTTCGCGATCATGCCCGCGTGGAAGGCGGTGCCGCAGGCCACGATGATGATCTTGTCCACCGCGCGCAGCTCGTCGTCGGACAGCCGCATCTCGTCCAGGCACAGCAGTCCGTCAGCGCCCGTCCGGCCGAGCAGGGCGTCAGTGATGGCATGCGGCTGCTCGGCGATCTCCTTGAGCATGAAGTAGTCAAAGCCGGCCTTCTCGGCCGCCTGGACGTCCCAGTCCACGTGGTAGTCGCGGACCAGGGCCGGCTTGCCATCGAACCCGGTGACGATGACCCCGTCGGGCCGCACCTCGGCCACCTGGTCCTGACCGAGCTCGATCGCGTCCCTGGTGTAGGCGATGAACGCGGACACGTCGCTGGCCAGGAAGTTCTCGCCCTCGCCGCGGCCGATCACCAGCGGCGAGTTGCGCCGCGCGCCGACGACCGCCTCGGGATCGCGCACGTCCACGGCCACCAGCGTGAAGGCACCCTGCAGGCGCTGGCAGACGGTGCGCATGGCGGTCGCCAGCGCGCCGGGCCGCGGCAGGCTGGTGCCCGGCCCGTCCGGCGCCTTCGCCATTTCCTCTTCCAGCAGGTGAGCGACGAGCTCGGTGTCGGTCTCTGAGGTCAGGCGGTGGCCCTGGTCCTCAAGCTCGGCGCGCAGCACGGCAAAGTTCTCGATGATCCCGTTATGCACCACGGCGAGGTGATCAGCGCAGTCGGTATGCGGATGCGCGTTGGGGTCCGTGGGCGGCCCGTGGGTAGCCCAGCGAGTATGGCCGACGCCGACCGTGCCGACCAGCGGCGGCCGCTCCGCCAGGGCCGCGGTGAGATTAGCCAGCTTGCCGGCGCGCTTGGTCCAGGCGAGCTTCCCGTCGGCGACCACGGCGATGCCGGCCGAATCGTAGCCCCGGTACTCCAGGCGGCCGAGCCCGTCCATGACCACGTCCAAGGCCGGCCGGTAGCCGGCGTATCCCACGATGCCGCACATGACGGCCAGGTTAGTACGTCCGCCCGGCCGCCCCGGCATCGCCTCCGGGTCATCGCTTGATTACTCTCCGCGCCTACACTGTGCGGCCCGGCCCGTTAGCCGAGATCGCGGACGACGGCGGCGAGCCGGGCCGCCAGCCCCTGCGCCTGCTCCAGGTCCACGGCCTCGACCATCACCCGGACCGTCGGCTCGGTCCCGCTCGGCCGGATGAGGACCCGGCCCGCGTCCCCCAGTTCCGCCTCCGCCGCCGTCACCGCCTCGCTGAGCGATGCGGAGGAGGCCACCAGGGACTTGTCCACGCCCGGAATGTTGATCAGCACCTGGGGATACCTGGTCATGACGGCACCGAGATCGGCCAGCGACCTGCCCTGGCGCACCATCTGGGCCAGCAGGTGCAGCGCGGTCAGCAGCCCGTCGCCGGTCGTGGCGTGGTCGAGCATGATGATGTGCCCGGACTGCTCGCCGCCCAGCATGTACTTGCCGTCCAGCATCGCGGCCACCAGGTACCGGTCACCGACCGGCGTCTCGACAACGCTGATGCCGGCGTCGCGCATCGCCAGCCGGAAGCCCAGGTTGGACATGACCGTGGCGACGACCGTGTCGCCGTCCAGGCGGCCGGCGTCCCGGAGCGCCAGGGCCAGCACCGCCAGGATCTGGTCGCCGTCGATGACCTGGCCGGCCGCATCGATCGCCAGGCAGCGATCCGCGTCGCCGTCATGGGCGATCCCGGCGTCGGCGCCGCGGGCGATGACGGCCTCCGCCAGCACGTCCAGATGAGTCGAGCCGCAGCCGTCGTTAATGTTCAGCCCGTCAGGCTCGGCGCCGATCGTGATCACGTCGGCGCCCGCGCGCCGCAGCAGCCGGGGCGCGAAGCCCGACGCCGCGCCATGCGCGCAGTCCACCACGACCCGCAGCCCGGTCAGCGGCCCGCCGGTGCTAGCGGTCCCGCCCGTGCTAGCGGTCCCGCCCGTGCCGTCCGGCCCGGCGACGGTGGACAGCAGGTAGTCCAGGTAGCGTTCGCCCTCGTCGGCGCCGTCGCGCACGCGGCCGAACCCGCCCTCGGGAACGCCGGCCGGGCCCGCCAGGACGGCCCGCGGCGCGCGCGCCGGGTCGGCTCCGCCGTGGCCGACGGCCAGACGCGCCTCGATCTCGTCCTCGACCGCGTCGGGCAGCTTGACGCCGCCGCGGGCGAAGAACTTGATGCCGTTATCCGGCGCGGGGTTATGGCTGGCCGACAGCATGACCCCGAATTCCGCGCCCAGTTCCGCGGTCAGGTACGCCACGGCCGGAGTCGGGATGACCCCGAGCCTGAGCACGTCGACGCCGCTACCGGCCAGGCCGGCCACCACCGCGGCCTCCAGGAACTCGCCGGAGGCCCGCGGGTCGCGGCCGACCAGTGCGACCGGGCGCCGGTGCGCGTCGCGAGCCTGGGCGAACGCGCCCGAGCCCGCTAGCACTCCGGCGGCCGCCGTGGCCAGGTCCATCGCCAGGCCAGCCGTCAAGTCGCTGCCAGCTACACCTCGGACACCGTCCGTGCCAAACAGTCGGCCCATGGAATCCCCCGCGTCCCTGCCTGTGGTCGGCCTGTGGTCATCCGCCGCAGCGGCGCGAGGTTAGCGCTTGGAGTACTGAGGCGCCTTACGGGCCTTCTTCAGCCCGGCCTTCTTGCGCTCCACGGCCCGGGCATCACGGGTCAGGAAGCCGGCTCGCTTCAGCGCCGCGCGGCTGTCGGGGTCCACGAGGATCAGCGACCGGGCGACGCCCAGGCGCAGCGCGCCCGCCTGGCCGGCGACGCCGCCGCCGGTAATCCGGGCGACCACGTCGAACTGGTCGTCAGCGCCCAGCGTCACGAACGGCTCGTTGATGAGCTGCTGATGGACCTTGTTCGGGAAGTACTCATCCAGCGACCGGCCGTTGATCTTGTACTGGCCGGTGCCGGGCGAGATGCGCACCCGGGCGATGGCCTCCTTGCGGCGGCCGGTCCCGATCGCGTTGCCGGTTACTACGGGCTTGCGCGTGGCAGCCGGCCGCCCATGGGAGTCGCTGGTCTGCGTGGTGTACTCCGACGGAGTGTCCCCGGCAGTGTCGGTTCCGGCTACGGCCGGGGCCTTCGGCGCGTCAGTGGGCTCAGCCACGTTTTCTTCCTCGTACTTCCTGATCGGCTCTGCTGTTTGTCTGGCTGCGCTGTCTGTCTGTCTGTCTGGCGCTGTCTGGCTGGCTGCCTACTTGGCGGCGGCCCGGCCGACCTGCTCGACCTGAGTGATCTCGAACGGAACTGGCTGCTGCGCCTGATGCGGATGCTCCGGCCCGGCGTAGACCTTGAGCTTGCTCAGCATCTGCCTGCCGAGAGTGTTCTTGGGGAGCATGCCCCGGACGGCCTTCTCGACCGCGCGCTCCGGGCTCTTGGCCATCAGCTCGGCGTAGGACATCGATCGTAGCCCGCCCGGGTAGCCCGAGTGCCGGTACGCCTTCTTGTCCTGCAGCTTGTTCCCGGTCAGCGCGACCTTGGCCGCGTTGACGATGACGACGAAATCGCCCGTGTCCACGTGCGGGGCGAAGATCGGCTTGTGCTTGCCGCGCAGCAACGTGGCCGTCTGGCTGGCCAGCCTGCCGAGAACGATGTCGGCAGCGTCGATGACATGCCACTGACGCTGGATGTCCGCGGCCTTGGGGCTAAATGTGCGCACAGTCATAAGCCTTCGCGTGTGAGTCCTGAATCCCTGGCCCGCGCTCGGGGGCGCTCTCCCTCCCAAGCACGGAAATCCGCAGCATCGACCGCAGCTCATCTACCCGCAGGGCGGGCGCACGGGCATGCCGATACACATGGACGCCTGCAAAGGATACCGGCCGCCGGCGGTAACGGTCAAAGCGAGCGGGAAACGCTGGCCGGCGGCGCGCCCGCGAGTGCCCGGCGGCGCGCCCGTCGCGCCCGCGCCGGGCCTGCCCGTGCCCGGTGCGTGCCCGCATGCGCAAAACGGCCGACACGTCCAACTCCGCCGCCGACAGCGATACGCTCGCCGCATGCGTCGCCTAGGTGATAGTAGCGCCGGACCGTCGGCCAGCCGGTCGCGTGACGCGGGAGCACGAGGCGGAACCGGCAGCGCTAGCGGCGCCGCAGCCGGCGACGGCGCTTCCGGGTACGGCTCCGCTACGTACGGGGCGGCTCCCTACGGCGCCGCAACCCGCGGCGCTCCCAATCACGGCGCTCCTAACCACGGCGCTCCCAACCACGGCGCTCCTAACCACGGGGCTCCCAACCACGGGGCTCCCAACCACGGGGCTCCCAACCAGGGAGCGGCCGGGCACCGCGCGGCCGGCGGCGGGCGGTCCGGGAACAACGGGGCCGGCCGCGGCGCGCAGCCCGGAACCGGAACCGGAACCGGGCAGCGCAATGATCCATCGGTCTTCGTGCCCGGGTACCGCGGCCCGCGGCCGGGCCGGGACTCGGGCCATCAGGCGGCCGGGCCCGGCACACCCAGCGCGAGCTGGCAGAACTCATACGCGGACGCCGCGGTCGGCAAGGGCCCGGTGCGCGGATTTCCGCCAACGCCCGGGCAGCCGCCCCCGCTCTATCCGCCTGGCCAGTTCGCGGCCTGGAACCGGATGTCGCCGCCGGCCGGCGATTCCCGCGCCGGGACGCGGCCCAGGACTTCACCCGATCCCAGCGGGGGTGCCGGCGCCTGGGCCAGCTCAGGCCTGACGGGCCAGCCCGGCCAGGCGCGGTACGGGGAAAGCGAGCCCGGCGGCCAGGCCTACGAGCCCGGTTACTCCGCACTCGCGGTCAGCGATCCCGCCGCCGACGTGACCTCCACGCAGACCTGGCAGGCCATCGGCGACGGCCTGGATGGCCCCGGCGGCGCGGGGGCCTGGAGCGATCCGCGCGGCGCGGCGGTCCCGGCATCGCCTGCGGGAGCCAGCTCAGCCAGCGCACCGCCGGGCGCCAGCTCGCCCGGACTCGCCTCGCTCGGGTCGCCCGGCGGCCGCTCTCAGGACATCGCAACCGGGGCGGGGGGTACCCGGACGGCGGACGGCCGCCAGCGCGCGGGCGGGTCACGGCCGGCCGGGTCACGGGCCGCGGCGCGGGCCGCGGGATCGCGGGCGGCCGGGTCACGCGGCGGCCGATCGGCCCGGAAGGGCGGCTCATCGCGGACGGGCCGGCGGTCCCCCGGACCGGTGCTAGCCATCTGCGTTGTCCTGGTTCTCGCGCTGACCGCCGTGGCCTTCCTCCTGCTGACCGCCCGGCACCAGGGCGCGACTGCCGCCGGAGGGCCGGCCACGACGCCGCCGGCCAGTACCCCGACGACTCCGACGCCGAGTCCGACGCTCGGCCAGTTTGGTCACATCGCGAGCCGCACGGCGGACCCGCTGCCCCTGACCATCACCCAGCTGTTCCCGCGCACCTTCACCGTCGGCGGCGCGTCTTATGCGCGCGTCATCAGCCAGGTGAGCAAGTCCTGCACCGTGGCCATTGTCGGGACGAGCCTGCAGACAGCGGTGACGGCCGCCAAGTGCGACCAGGTGGTCCGGGCCAGCTATATTTCGACCGTCTCGAAGGTTATGGGCACGATCGGCGTCCTCAACCTCACCAGCGCCGCGGCGGCCGAGCATGCGGGGCGCTCCGCCGGCCCCGCGGACTTCATCGCCCAGCTGAGGGGGCGCAAGGGCGCCACCCAGGAGCTGGGCAAGGGCACGGGCATCGAGGAGGCAGCGGCTAAGGGCCACTACCTGATCTTGATCTGGGCCCAGTTCACCAGCCGGGCGAAGCCCACGACATCCGCGCAGCGTACGAAGCTGGCGACGTTCATGAACGATCTCTTCCAGCAGACCGCGAACATCAGCCTGTCGAGCCGGATGGTCGACGGAACGCCCTAGCCCGTCGGCGGGCAGCGCAGCAATCAGGCATCCACGTCGGGAACCCGGACGCGGCGGGTGGCCCGGGCGCGTGCGGCCAGGGCGGCGGGGTCGGGGTAGCGGACCTCTTCCAGGCACAGCGGGTGGGGCGGGGCGACGCGAACGGCCGGATCGCGGACCCGGCCGGCGAGAACCTCGACGAGCCAGCCGGGCGGCCTGCCGTGCTCGCCCACGGTGAGCATGGCCCCCGCCAGGGCGCGGACCATGTTATGGCAGAAGGCGTCGGCCACGACGGTGGCCACGGCCACGCCGGGCTCCGCCCGGTGCCACTGCAGGCTGAGCAATTCCCGGATCGTCGTGCCGCCCTCCCGGCGGCGGCAGAACGCGCCGAAGTCGTGCTCGCCCAGGCACCCGATGGCCGCCTCGTTCATCGGGTCGAGGTCCAGCCGGCGCGGATGCCACAGCGTGTCGTGGCGGCGCAGCGGATCCATGGCGGCCGGGTCATCGCACACGCGGTAGGAGTACCGCCGCCAGAGCGCTGAGAAGCGCGCGTCGAAACCGGCCGGCGCGACACCGATGGCGCGCACCCGGACCTCGGGCGGCAGCAGCCCGCTCAGCCTCCGCAGCGCGGTGCCAGCCGCCGGTGCCCAGGAACTCGCCGGGACATCCGCATGCGCGACCTGGCCGCGGGCGTGCACGCCGGCGTCCGTCCGGCCGGCCACTGTCAGCACCGGCCCGCCGCCCAGTGCCAGCAGCCGCCCGAGGGCTTCCTGCACGGACTGCTGAACGGTTCGCTGGCCGGGCTGAGCGGCCCAGCCATGAAAGGCCGAGCCGTCGTAGGCCAGATCAAGACGAAGCCGGACGAGATCATCGTCTGCCGGGCCAGCGCAAACGGCTGGAACGGCTGACGGCGTCTCGCCCGGCGTCGTCGGGGATCTCTTACTCGTCGGTGGCCTCGGCGGTGGCCCCGTCAGGACTCTCGGCTGCGACCACCACATCGGCCGCCTCCGGCGAGGCAGCCGCCTCGGTGGTCTCAGCCCCGGCGGTCTCGGCCTCGGTGGTCTCAGCCCCGGCGGTCGCGGCGTCCGAACTGGCCGCCTTGGCCCGACCGGTCCGGCCCGACGGCGTCCCGGCCGCCGGTGCGCGGCGGGCGCGGCGCCGACGCGGCTTGGCGTCCGGCTCCTCGCGGACCAGCTCGATCACGGCCAGCGCGGCATTGTCGCCCTTGCGCGGGCCGACCTTCGTGATCCGCGTGTACCCGCCTTCGCGGGTGGCGAAGCTCGGCCCGATGTCGGCAAACAGCGTGTGGACCACGCTCTTGTCCGTCACCACAGACAGCACCTGGCGCCTCGCGTGCAGGTCACCCCGCTTGGCGAAGGTGATCAGACGCTCGGCATACGGCCGCAGCCTGCGCGCCCTCGCCTCGGTCGTGGTGATCTTGCCGTGCTCGAAGAGCGCGGTAGCAAGGTTCGCCAGCATGTGCCGCTGATGGGCCGAGCTGCCGCCGAGTCGCGCGCCTTTGGTGGGCGTGGGCATCGAAGAGTTCTCCTCGGTTGACTACCGTGCGGGTCATCCGACCCGTCAGTATTGCTCGGTTTCGACGTAAGTGTCGTCGTCGTCGGCCTCGTAGCTGTCCGCGGCCGTGCCCGGGTCGAACCCGGGCGGGGAGTCCTTGAGCGCCAGGCCCATCTCGATCAGCTTCTGCTTGACTTCCTCGATCGACTTAGCGCCGAAGTTGCGGATGTCCAGCAGGTCCTGCTCGCTGCGGGCGACCAGCTCGCCCACGGTGTGGATGCCCTCGCGCTTGAGGCAGTTGTAGGAGCGGACGGTCAGGTTCAGCTCCTCGATGGCCAGGGCCAGGTCGGCCGCCAGCGCCGCGTCCGTCGGAGACGGGCCGATGTCGATGCCCTCGGCGTCGACGTTCAGCTCCCGGGCCAGCCCGAACAGCTCGACCAGCGTCTTGCCGGCGCTCGCCACCGCGTCCCGCGGCCGCATGCACGGCTTGGTCTCCACGTCCAGGATGAGCCGGTCGAAGTCGGTCCGCTGCTCGACACGCGTCGCCTCGACCTTGTAGGTGACCCGCAGGACCGGCGAGTAGATGGAGTCGATCGGCACCCGGCCGATCTCCTGGCCCGGCTGCTTGTTCTGGGCGGCGGAGACGTAACCGCGACCGCGCTCGACGGTCAGCTCCATCTCCAGCTTGCCCTTGCCGTTCAGGGTGGCGATGTGCAGCTCCGGGTTATGCACCTCCAGGCCGGCCGGCGGCGCGATGTCCGCGGCGGTGACCGGGCCCGGGCCCTGCTTGCGCAGGTACATGTGCATGGGCTCGTCGTGCTCCGACGAGACCACCAGCTCCTTGAGGTTCAGGATGATGTCGGTCACGTCCTCGGTGACCCCGGGAACGGTGGAGAACTCGTGCAGCACTCCCTCGATCCGGATGCTCGTCACGGCGGCACCGGGGATCGACGACAGGAGCGTGCGGCGCAGCGAGTTGCCGATCGTGTAACCGAAGCCCGGCTCGAGCGGCTCGACCACGAACCGCGACCGGAATTCGCTGACCTGCTCCTCGGTAAGGCTCGGACGCTGGGCAATGAGCATTGCTGTTCCTTTCCGCGCTGCCCGCTATATGACGGCGCGACCTCTGGCTGGCGGCAGCCGCCGCCAGCCGGTGGCGGGCCGACCGCGTCTGGCCGGCCCGCGACCTTCGTTACTTCGAGTAATACTCGACGATGAGCTGTTCCTGGACCAGGGTATCGATCTGGGCCCGGACCGGAAGCTGGTGCACCAGCACGCGCATCTTGTCGGGGATGACCTCGATCCAGGCCGGAGTGGTGCGCTCCGCCGCCTCGGCGCGGGCCACGACGAACGGGGTCATCTCCCGTGACTTGGTGGCGACCTCGACGATGTCGCTGTCACTCACCCGGTAGGACGGGATGTCCACCTTCTTGCCGTTGACCAGGACGTGCCCGTGACCCACCAGCTGGCGTGCCATGTCCCGGCTCTTGGCGAAGCCAGCGCGGTAGATGACGTTGTCGAGGCGGCTCTCCAGGATCTGGAGCAGCACCTCGCCCGTCTTGCCACGCTTGCGGGCGGCTTCCTCGTAGTAGTTGTGGAACTGCTTCTCCAGGACGCCGTAGATCCGGCGGGCCTTCTGCTTCTCCCGGACCTGGAGCAGGAACTCGCTCTCCTTGGGCCGGTTGCGCCCGTGCTCGCCCGGCGGGTACGGCCGGATCTCAATGGGGCACTTGGGCGAGTCGCACTTGGCGCCCTTCAGGAACAGCTTGGTCTTCTCGCGGCGGCAGCGCTTGCAGTCCGCGCCCGTGTATCGAGCCATGTGTCGCTTACTCCTCAGACCCGGCGCCGCTTAGGCGGGCGGCAGCCATTATGCGGAACCGGGGTGACGTCCTGGATCGAGCCGACCTCCAGGCCGGTGGCCTGCAGGGACCTGATGGCAGTCTCCCTGCCGGAGCCCGGGCCCTTGACGAAGACGTCGACCTTGCGCATGCCGTGCTCCATGGCGCGCCGGGCGGCGGCCTCAGCGGCCATCTGCGCGGCGAACGGCGTGGACTTGCGCGAGCCCTTGAACCCGACCTGGCCAGAGGACGCCCACGAGATGACGCTGCCACCGGGGTCGGTGATGGAGACGATCGTGTTGTTGAACGTGCTCTTGATGTGGGCGTGCCCGTGCGCGATGTTCTTGCGTTCCTTGCGGCGCACCTTCTTGGCGCCGGTACGACTTTTGGGAGGCATTCTGCTCCTCAACTCCGGAGGTCATCGGTCCGCTGGAAATGCCGGGCCAGCTCCGCGGGGATCCGCGGGGAGCAGGCTCGGCACTGGGACTACTTCTTGCCGGCCTTCTTCTTGCCGGCCACGGTCTTCTTCTTGCCCTTGCGGGTACGGGCGTTGGTCTGCGTGCGCTGACCATGCACGGGTAGTCCCCGGCGGTGCCGGATGCCCTGGTAGCAGCCGATCTCGACCTTGCGGCGGATATCGGCCTGCACCTCGCGGCGCAGGTCACCTTCGACCCGGTAGTTGGCCTCGATCCAGTCCCGGAGGCGGACCAGGTCCTCCTCGCCAAGCTGGTGGACCCTGGTGTCCCCGCTGACGCCGGTCTCCCGGAGAGTCTCAAACGCCCGGGTACGGCCGATGCCGTAGATATAGGTCAGGGCGACCTCAAGCCGCTTCTCATTCGGCAGGTCGACCCCTACGAGACGTGCCATCGCGGGCAGTTCTCCTTTGCTCACGGAGGTCCTGCGCGCCGCTTCCGCGTCCCTGCCCAGGATGCGGCCCCGGCCTCCTCCGGGGGTATCCGCTGCCACCAGTGGGCGGCAGCGGATTGCGGTGCGTGTCTAATTGTGCGGCTGCGGCCTGGTCCTGCTTAGCCCTGACGCTGCTTGTGCCGCGGGTCAGAGCAGATGACCATGACCCGGCCATGCCTGCGAATGATCCGGCACTTACTGCAGATCTTCTTCACACTCGGCTTGACCTTCACTGTGGGTCTCCTCAGGCGCTCGGGGCCGAACTGGCCGGCCCGTGCACCGTCAGCTCGTTACTTGTACCGGTAGACGATCCGCCCACGACTGAGGTCGTAGGGGCTGAGCTCCACGACGACCCGGTCATCGGGCAGGATCCGGATGTAGTGCATCCGCATCTTGCCGCTGATGTGGGCCAGGACTTTGTGCCCATTGTCCAGCTCCACTCGGAAGAAAGCGTTCGGGAGCGACTCCACGACCGTTCCCTCTATCTCGATGGCGCCGTCTTTCTTGGGCATATCCTCCGCGCTTCGCTGCTCGTCGGCTAGCCTGCCGGTTCTCGCGTGCTAGCTGGTGCTGGTGGCTGGTCATCGGTGGCTTTCCCCGCGATCCGGCTCGTGCTCGCGCACGTGGATCGGATTCGGGTGACCCGGCTGTGAGGCGACTACCGCATACGCGAAGTCACGCAACCAGCAGTTCATGGGCCAGGGATGAGTCTACTTCAGACCGCCGGGCATTGCGAACCGGGTCTGGTTTCCCGCCTCGCGACCGTGCTAACTGGCGGCGGGGAGGGAAAATTCCCGCCGTTACGGGTCCTGGTCACCCGGCTGCTCGCCGTGGCGATGCCGGTCCTGCCCGCGGCGCTGTCCGCCGGGGTGGCCGCCGGAGATCCAGCGGCCGAGCATGACCGCGCCCCAGGGACCGACGACCCAGGCGAACCACGGGTAGCCCCCCGACGACAGGACCCAGATCACGATCAGCACAGCGGAGACGCTGATCCACGAACCCCAGGCGGCCGTCCAGCTGGGCGAGAACCGGCTAGGCGGTGCGGCGGCGCCGCCCGCCGCGGTCATCGACGACCTGTACGTCGAACTGCCCGCCGCCGGGGCCCGGCGGGTCAGGCTCGCGTCGGGCAGGCGATACAGGTCGATGCCGGGCAGGTCGGACAGGAGCTCATCCAGGTCCCCGACCGTCTTGGCGGCGAACGCCTGGTCCAGCCGCTCATTGAATTCCTCGGCGGACAGCCGCCCGGCCGCATGATGCTCGCGCAGCAGCGATGCTGTCTTGTCCCGGTCATCGTCCGACGCCCGGATCCTCGGGTCGGCCACCATCAGGATCCTCCCGCGGTCCCCCGCGCGCCGGCTGGTACCGGCCGAATCGACGGCCGCCCGCCCGCGCCGGCGCCCAGGCGGCCCGCGCCGCCGTCCGCCGCGGTCAGCACCCACGGCCCGTCCGCCGTGATCGCCACCGTGTGCTCGAAGTGAGCGGCCCAGGAACCGTCCGCGGTGACCACGGTCCAGTCATCGTCCAGCAGCCGCGTCCGCGGATCCCCGAGCACGAGCATCGGCTCCACCGCCAGCGCCATGCCCTCGGTCAGCACCGGCCCGCGGCCGGGCCTGCCGTAGTTGGGCACCGGCGGATCCATGTGCATCTGGGTGCCGATCCCGTGGCCCGTGTACTCCTCCACGATCCCGAACGGGCCGCGGGAGCGCGCGGCCGCCTCCACCGCGGCGCTGATATCGGTCAGCCGGGCGCCCGCCGTGGCGCGCGCGAGGCCGCACCACAGGGCCTGCTCGCAGGCGTCAAGGAGATCGGCCAGCTCGGCGCCAACCGGGCCGACGCTGACCGTCAGGGCGGCGTCGCCGTGCCAGCCGGCGACGATCGCACCGCAGTCGATCGAGATCAGGTCGCCGGCCGCCAGCCGCGTGTCCGAGTTCGGGATGCCGTGCACCACCTGGTCATTCACCGAGGTGCAGAGCGTCGCGGGGAACCCGTGATAGCCCTTGAACGAGGGCACCGCGCCGGCGCCGCGGATCTCCCGCTCGGCGATCGCGTCCAGCTCCGCAGTGCTGATCCCCGGCTCGACCGCGGCGGCGGCGGCGCGCAGCGCGGCGGCCACCACCAGGCCCGCCTCCCGCATGACGGCAAGCTGCGCGGGCGTCTTGACTTCGATCGACCGTTCCCCGCTGCGCCGCATACCGCCTCCTCGGCTCATACCTAACCTACCCGCACGACGCGGGAGCCAATTCAGCGGACGAACCGCCGCAGGGCGCCCATGGCCCGGTCGGTGATCTCCTCCACCGGACCGGTCGCATCGATACCCAGCAGCGTTCCCTCGTCTGCGTAGAAGGAGATCAGCGGCCGCGTCTGCTGCTGGTAGACGTCCAGCCGGTGCCGGATGGTTTCTTCCTGGTCATCGTCGCGCTGGAACAGTTCGCCGCCGCAGTCATCGCACTGGCCCGGCCGGGCGGGCGGGTCGAAGACCACGTGCCAGATCCGGCCGCACTTGCGGCAGGTGCGGCGGCCGGACAGCCGCCGGACCACCTCGTCGTCGTCGACCACCAGTTCCAGCACGATATCCAGCCGCTGTTCCCACTCGGCGAGCATTTTCCGCAGCGTCTCGGCCTGCGGGACGTTCCGCGGGAAGCCATCGAGCAGGAAGCCGACCTGCGCGTCGTCCTCCTGCACCCGCGAGCTCACCATCGCGATCGTGACCTCGTCGGGGACCAGGTCACCGCGGTCCATGAACGCCTTGGCCTGGCGGCCGAGCTCGGTACCCGTGCTGACGTTGTACCGGAAGATGTCACCTGTCGAGATTTTCGGGATCGACAGGTTCGAGGAGATGTACTGGGCCTGCGTCCCCTTGCCCGCGCCGGGGGGCCCCACGAGGACCAGCCTCACTATCGCAGGAAGCCCTCATAGTTGCGCTGCTGGAGTTGGCTCTCGATCTGCTTGACAGTATCGAGTCCCACTCCCACCGCGATCATGATGCTAGTTCCTCCGAGCGGGAACTGTGCGGTCGCGGCGAGCAGCCCGATGGCGACGACCGGGACCAGCGCGACCAGGCCGAGGTACAGCGAGCCCGCGGCGGTCAGCCGACTGAGCACGTAGCTGAGGTACCCGGCTGTCGGGCCGCCCGGCCGGATGCCCGGGATAAAGCCCCCGTACTTCTTCATGTTGTCGGCCACCTCGGTCGGGTTGAAGGTGATCGAGACGTAGAAGTAGGTGAAGAAAACGATGAGCACGAAGAACAGCAGCGCGTAGATCGGCTTGTCCCCGGTCACCAGGTTGGTGTTGACCCACCGCACCCAGGCCGAGGTCGAGTTGGCTCCGAACAGCTGCGAGGCGAGCTGGGGGATGTACAACAGCGACGAGGCGAAAATAACCGGGATAACACCAGCCTGGTTAACCTTCAGCGGGATATAAGTCGATGTCCCGCCGTACATCCGCCTACCGACCATTCGCTTGGCGTACTGCACCGGGATCCGGCGCTGGGCCTGTTCCATCAGCGCCACGAACGCGATGATCGCGATGCCGATCACCATCACGATGCCGAAGACGAACGTGCCCTTGTTCTTGTAGATCAGCCCCATCTCGCCGGGGATGACGGCGATGACCTGAGTGAAGATCATCAGCGACATGCCGTTGCCGACGCCGCGGTCGGTGATGAGCTCACCCAGCCACATGATGACGGCGGTGCCGGCGGTCATGCAGATCACCATGGTGCCGATGGTGAAGACCGACGGATTGGGGATCAGCTTCTGGGTGCAGCCGGGGATCAGGTTGCCGGACCTGGCCAGCGCGATGATTCCGGTCGACTGCAGGATCGCCAGGCCGATCGTCAGGTAACGGGTGTACTGGGTGATCCTGGCCTGGCCGCTCTGGCCCTCCTGGCGCAGCGTCTCCAGGCGCGGGATGACGACCGCGAGCAGTTGCAGGATGATGCTCGCGGTGATGTAGGGCATGATGCCGAGCGCGAACACCGTGAGCTTCAGCAGCGAGCCGCCGCTGAAGAGGTTGACGAGCTGGAACACGCCGGTCTTGCCCGCGGAGGCGTTGAGGCAGATGTTGACGGCCTTTTGCGAGACGCCCGGCGTGGGAAGCGTGGAGCCCATCCGGAACACGGCGATGATGAAGACCGTGAAGAGCAGCTTCCTGCGTAGGTCGGGCGTCCTGAACGCCCGGATGAACGCGGTCAGCATGCGCATTCCTCTGCTCGTTGGGTCAACGCTCGTTGGGTCAACGTCATCTGCCGCTCCTGTCGCGGACGTGTGGCCCCGCTCGTCGCCAGCGCAAGCGCGAGCGCACGCCGCAGTCTAACGCGCTCGCGGCACTACGACAGCCGTGCGCGAGCGCGGTTACCCGCCCGTGCGGCTGCCCAGGCCAGCAGTGGCTAGCCCGGGCAGCGAACGGGAGAATAGTCATCTCACAATTGCGTAACAGTCCCGCCGGCGGCCGTGATCTTGTCCCTGGCCGATGCCGAGAACGCGTGCGCGGTAACCCGCACCGCGGCCGGGATCTCGCCCTGGCCGAGCACCTTGACCAGCTCGCCCGGACGCACCGCGCCCCTGGCGGCCAGGTCCTCGGGGGTCACGTCGCCGCCGTCTGGATACAGCGCCGCCAGCCGGTCGATGTTCACCACCTGGTAGGTCGTCTTGAACCGCAGGTTGGAGAACCCCTTGAGCTTGGGCAGCCTGCGGTGCAGCGGCATCTGGCCGCCCTCGAACCCCGGCGCGATCTGACCCCTGGCCTTGCTGCCCTTGGTACCGCGGCCGGCGGTCTTGCCCTTGGACGCCTCACCACGGCCGACTCGCGTGCGAGCCTTCCGGGAGCCGGCCGCCGGGCGCAGGTGGTGGATCTTCAGCCCCGCCTGACCACCGGGAGTCCGCGCAGTGGTGTCGTTATCTGCCATCTCAGTTAACCTCCTCCACGACCACCAGATGGCGCACCACCTGGATCATGCCGCGGATCTCGGGCCGGTCCGCCTTCACGACGCTTTCGCCGATCCGGTGCAGTCCCAGCGACCGCAGCGAGTCACGCTGCGACTGGGTGCCCCCGATCTTCGACTTGGTCTGGGTCACCTTCAACTCTGCCATGTCCTGCTCCCGCTCAGCTGTTATCTGACGAGGCGCTGGCGGCGGCGGCGGCACGGGCCCGGAGCATGGCCGCCGGGGCGACATGCTCGATCGGCAGCCCGCGGCGGGCGGCGATCTCCTCCGGCCGGCTCAGGCCCTTGAGCGCGGCGACGGTCGCGTGCACCACGTTGATCGGGTTGGATGAGCCCAGCGAGCGGGACAGCACGTCGTGGATGCCCGCGCACTCGAGCACGGCGCGCACCGGACCGCCGGCGATAACGCCAGTCCCCGGGCTGGCCGGCTTGAGCAGCACGACCCCGGCCGCCTCCTCACCCTGGACGGTGTGCGGGATCGTGCCGGCGATCCTGGGCACGCGGAAGAAGCCCTTCTTCGCGGCCTCGACGCCCTTGGCGATCGCCGCGGGCACCTCCTTGGCCTTGCCGTAGCCGACGCCGACCATGCCGTTGCCGTCGCCCACGACGACCAGCGCGGTGAAACTGAACCGCCGACCGCCCTGCACGACCTTGGCCACGCGGTTGATGGTGACGACGCGCTCCAGGTAGGCGGTGCCCTTCTCGGCCGCGCCACCACGGCGGTCGTCACGACGGTCGCGCCGCTCGCCGCCGCCTCCGGTGCCGGTCCTCCGCTGTGGTGGCATTACCTGTTCCTCTTCCGTAGTTGCATGGTGATGCTCATAGGGCCAGCCCGCCTTCCCGCGCGCCGTCGGCGAGCGCCGCGATCCGGCCGTGGTAGGCGTGGCCGCCGCGGTCGAACACCGCGGCCGTGATGCCGACCTCGGTGGCCCGCTCCGCGAGGAGCGCGCCCACCTTCTTGGCCTTGGCGGTCTTGTCGGCCGACTCGGTGCGGATGGACTCGTCCAGCGTGGACGCCGAGGCCAGCGTAACGCCGGCCACGTCGTCTATGAGCTGCGCGAACGTGTTCTTGGACGAGCGGGTGACCACGAGGCGGGGCCGCTGCGTGCTGCCTTCGACCTTCTTGCGGACCCGCAGGTGACGCCGCTGCCGCGACGCGATCCGCACGGCGGTCCGCCCGGTGATGCGCCCGTGCGCCCTGGTCTTGGTGCCAGACATGTCTTACTTCCCAGCCTTCCCGACCTTGCGGCGGATCTGCTCACCCTGGTAGCGCACGCCTTTGCCCTTGTACGGGTCGGGCTTGCGGAGCTTGCGGATGTTGGCGGCGACCTCACCGACCTGCTGCTTGTCGATGCCCTCCACGATGAACCGGGTGGGCGTCTCGACCTTGAACGAGATCCCCTCGGGGGCGGCCACCGGTACCGGGTGGCTGAAGCCCAGCGCGAACTCCAGGTCGTTGCCCCTGGCCTGAACGCGGTAGCCCACTCCGACGATCTCCAGCGTCTTGCGGTAGCCGTCGGTCACGCCGGTCACCATGTTGGCGATCAGCGACCGGGACAGCCCGTGCAGCGCCCGGACCTCTCCCTCGTCGCTGGGCCGGGTGACGGTGATGGTGCCGTCGGCCTGGCTGACCTTGATGGGCTCGGCGACTTCCAGGCTGAGGGTGCCCTTGGGCCCCTTAACAGTGACCTCGCGGCCGTTGATGGTGACATCGACACCGCTGGGAACGGTGACGGGCATTCGTCCGATTCGTGACATTGCCGGCTCCCCTACCAGACGTAAGCGAGGACTTCCCCGCCCACGCCCTTCTTCTTCGCCTGCTTGTCGGTCATCAGGCCCGCCGACGTCGAGATGATCGCGACGCCGAGGCCGCCGAGCACCCGCGGCAGGTTGTCCTTGCGCGCGTACACCCGCAGTCCCGGCTTCGACACCCGCTTGAGGCCCGCGATGGAACGCTCCCTGGTCGGCCCGAACTTGAGCACGAGCCGCAGGTTCTTGCCGACCTCCGCGTCCTCAACGCGCCAGCCGGCGATGTAGCCCTCCTGCTGGAGGATCTCGGCGATGTGCACCTTGATCTTGGAGTGCGGCATGATCACGTCGTCGTGATAGGCCGAGTTGGCATTGCGCAGCCGGGTCAGCATGTCTGCGACCGGGTCGGTCATGGTCATGGCCTGGTGGCCCTCCTCGCCGTGGTTTCCCCGTGGATACGTGGACCTTCGGCGTGGTCAGTGGGCGCGGGGTTGCGCCCAGGTGGATCCTGGTTACCAGCTTGACTTGGTGATGCCGGGCAGTTCGCCCCGGTGCGCCAGCGTCCGGAAGCAGATGCGGCACAGGCCGAACCTGCGGTAGACGGCACGGGGCCGCCCGCACCTGGAGCACCTGGTGTAGCCGCGCACCTCGAACTTAGGCGTCCGCTTGGCCTTGGCGACGAGGCTCTTCTTCGCCACTGCGTCAGTTCTCCTTGAACGGGAAGCCGAGGCGCCGCAGTAGCGAGCGGCCTTCGGCGTCGGTGGTCGCGGACGTGACGACTGTCACGTCCATTCCGCGCTGCCGATCCACCTGATCCGGGTTGATCTCGTGGAACATCAGCTGCTCAGTGAGCCCGAAGGTGTAGTTCCCCCGGCCGTCGAACTGGCGGTCGCTCAGGCCGCGGAAGTCGCGGATCCGGGGCAGCGCGATCGACAGCAGCCGGTCGCAGAACTCCCACATGCGGTCCCCGCGCAGCGTGACGTGCGCCCCGATCGGCATGCCCTCGCGCAGCTTGAACTGCGCGATGGACTTGCGCGCCCGGGCCACCGCGGGCTTCTGCCCGGTGATCACGGCCAGGTCGCGGACGGCACCGTCGATGAGCTTGGCGTCCCGGGCCGCCTCGCCGACGCCCATGTTGACCACGATCTTGGTCAGCGTCGGCACCTGCATGACGTTCGGGAAGCTGAACTCCTCGCGCAGGGCCGACGCGATCTCGTCGAGGTAGCGCTGCTTGAGGCGGGGCCGGGTCCGCTCCGCGAGCGCCGTGCCGCCCTCAGACTGCTGGGTCTCCGCCATCAGATGTCCTTACCGCTGGCCCGGGAGACCCGGACCTTCTTGTTGTTCTCGTCGCGCCGGTAGCCGATGCGGGCCGGCTTCTTGGTCTCCGGATCGATCAGCTGGACGTTACTGATGTGGATGGGCGCTTCCTGGGTCACGATGCCGCCTTCCTTGGCACCGCGACGACCCTGGTAGTCCACCTTGGTGTTCTTGCGGATCATGTTGACGCCCTGGACGAGCACCTTCTGGCGATCCGGGTAGGCGAGGATCACCGTGCCCTCGCGACCGCGATCCTTGCCCGCGGTCACGATGACGTGGTCGCCCTTCTTGATCTTCATCACAGCACCTCCGGAGCGAGCGAGATGATCCGCATGAATCGCTTCTCCCGCAGTTCCCGGCCGACTGGCCCGAAGATGCGGGTACCGCGTGGGTCCCCGCCATCCCTGATCAGCACGGCGGCGTTCTCGTCGAAGCGGATGTAGGACCCGTCACCACGACGCCGCTCCTTGCGCGTGCGCACGACGACGGCCTTGACCACGTCGCCCTTTTTCACCCCGGCGCCGGGGAGGGCATCCTTGACGGTGGCGACGATGACATCGCCGATGCCCGCGTATCGCCTGCTCGAGCCACCGAGCACCCGGATACACAAGATCTCCTTGGCACCGGTGTTGTCGGCGACCTTGAGCCGCGACTCCTGCTGGATCACGTCAACTCCTGCTTCTCACGCGCTGGCCTCCGCGACGGATATGCCGTGCAGAGCCTGGCCCTGGCTACTTCGCCTTTTCCAAGATCTCCGCTACGCGCCAGCGCTTGGTGGCCGACAGCGGGCGGGTCTCCATTAGCAGCACTCGGTCCCCGACGCCGCAGGCGTTTTCGCCGTCGTGTGCCTTGTACCTCTTCGTCCGGCGGATGATCTTGCCGTACTTCGGGTGCTTGACCCGGTCTTCCACCTCGACAACGACGGTCTTGTCCATCTTGTCGCTGACCACCAGGCCCTGGCGCACCTTGCGGTAGCCGCGCGAGAGCCCCGCGCTTTCTGACTGCGCAATGTCCGTCGCGACCGCTGTGTCCTGGGTCTCACTCATCGGTGTCCGCCTCCTCTTCCAACCGCACGATGCCGAGTTCGCGCTCCCGCTTCACGGTGTAGATGCGCGCGATCTCCTTGCGCACGGCGCGGAGCCGTCCGTGGCTTTCGAGTTGCCCCGTGGCAGCCTGGAAACGGAGGTTGAACAGCTCGATCTTGGCCTCGGCCAGCTTGACCTCGAGCTCGTCCTCATCCGAGGATCTCAGGTCAGCGGCAGCCAGTCCCTTAGCCATCACGCCTCACCGACCTCTCGCTTCACGAATTTGCACTTCATGGGGAGCTTGTGCATCGCGCGGCGCAGGGCCTCCCGGGCTATGTCCTCGGAGACTCCCGAGAGCTCGAACATGACCCGGCCCGGCTTCACGTTGGCCACCCACCACTCCGGCGCGCCCTTGCCCGAGCCCATGCGGGTCTCGGCCGGCTTCTTGGTCAGCGGACGGTCGGGATAGATGGTGATCCACACCTTCCCGCCACGCCGAATGTGCCGGGTCATGGCGATACGTGCGGCCTCAATCTGCCGGTTGGTCACATAGGAGTGCTCGATCGCCTGGATGCCGAACTCACCGAACGTCACCCGGGTACCGCCCTTGGCGGCACCGTGCCGGTCCGGCCTGTGCTGCTTGCGGTGCTTGACCCGCCGCGGGATCAACATTGCTTAACCCTCCCCGCCAGGTGTGGTGCCCGTGCTGGCCGG